>Ga0210044_10011435_pt1 | contig 10342 bp, 8 predicted proteins | sample CryGey13umfilter_2_FD_183959 | JGI IMG/M metagenome (GOLD analysis project Ga0210044, IMG submission 183959) | Groundwater microbial communities from aquifer in Utah, USA - Crystal Geyser 4/9/14 3 um filter (SPAdes) (version 2) | ecosystem: Environmental > Aquatic > Deep subsurface > Groundwater...
CCAGCGCGCCCGGCGAGGGATCGTGCTTTACGGTGGAGATCGTGCTGCCGTCCGCCGCCGCAGCCGACGCCGCCGCCGACGCCGCCGACGACGACGACATCAATGACGCCGCCGCCCGCCCCGACCCGGCCGCGCAGGCGCAACCGGCGCAGACCGCCGCGCCGCAACCCGAACCGCAACCTGCGCCGCCGACCGAGCAGCCATCCGCGCAGCCGACCGCGCAGCCATCCGCCGGAGCGCAGACCACCGCGCCGATGGCGGCGCCCGCCCCGCAGGCGGCGCAGGCGGCGCAAGCCGCCCCCTCCGCCGCCGCCCCCTCCGCCGCCCCCTCCGCTGCGGCGGCAACGCCAGCGCCGGAACCCGCGCCCGCGCCGCCAGAACCGGCGCCGACCGCGACGGCGCAACCGCCGGGCGGCGCGGCCGAGGCGGAGGCCGAAGGGCCGCTCACCATTCTGGTCGCCGACGACAACGCGACAAACCGCACCGTGATCCAGCTGTTTCTGGAGATGGCGGGCCACCAGTCCTCCTTCGCCACAAACGGCGCGGAGGCGGTCGCGTTGTTCGAGGACGGCGGCTTTGACATGGTGCTGATGGACATCTCGATGCCGGTCATGGACGGCGAGGAGGCGACGTTGCGCATCCGGGAAATCGAGGCGGCGCGCGCCGCGCGCCGCACGCCGATCATCGCGGTGACCGCGCATGTCATGCCGCTCGCCTTGCAGCACTTTGTCGCGAGAGGCTTTGACGGCTATGTGCCAAAGCCGATCGACGACCGTGCGCTGAACAGCGAGATCCGCCGCTGTGCGAAGGCGGCGAAGCGGAAGCGTGTGACGGCCTGAATGCCGCGACAAGCCTGCGGCGGCGCTGCGCAAAGACCGGGCGCCGCTTGCCGCTTGAATTGCTGGCGGCTGCGCTCGACAATCGCCGACGCTTCGCGTTTAATCGGGTGAGGCGCGGTCATCGCGTCGAAGGTTGGGTCCAGTGACCGACTTGCTTGGCGACCTCCTGTTCGACAGCCACCCGAGCCCCATGTGGATCTATGATCGGGAGACGCTGGCGTTTCTGGCGGTGAACGAAGCCGCCCTGGCGACCTACGGCTACAGCCGGGCTGAATTCGCCGCCATGACGCTCGATGACATCCGCCCGCCTGAGGATGTGCCGAAACTGAGGGCGTCGCTGACGAGACCCGGCAGCGCCCTGGCGTGATCCCCGGCGACTGGCGCCACATCCGCAAGTCCGGCGTCTTCCCGGTCGAAATCCGCGCCAGCAGGATCGAGTTTGCGGGAAGGCCGGCGGCGCTGATCGTCGTGCGCGACCTTTCGGAGACGACCGCGCTGCGCGCGGAAAACCAGGCGCTGGCGGCGCGCGAGGCGGCGAACGCGACGCTGCGGCGCATCGCCGGGCGGACGGCGAGGCTTGGGGGCTGGCGGGTTGACCTGATCGACCGGCGCTGCCTGTGGAGCGACGAAACGGCGGCCATCCACGAGGAGCCGCCAGGGACCAGCCCATCGGTGGACGAGGGCATCGCCTATTACGCGCCCGAATGGCGAGACCGCATCACGGCGCTGTTCACCGCCTGCGCCGAGCGCGGCGAGCCGTACGACGAGGTTCTGGAGATCCTGACTGCGCGCGGCCGACGCGTCTGGGTGCGCACCATCGGCGAGGCGGAGCGCGCCGCCGACGGCGCCATCGTCGCAGTGCGCGGCGCGTTCCAGGATATCTCGGAACTCATGGCCGCCCGCGCCGAGGCGGAGCGCACCGCCGAGCGCTTGCGCCATACACTGAGCAGCATCAAAGAGGGGTTGCTGACGCTCGACCATCACTGGCGCGTCACCTCGATCAACCCGGAGGCGGCGCGGCTCGTCCGGCGCGAGGCGGTCGAACTGATCGGCGCGCGGATACAGGATGCGTTTCCCGAGATCGTCGGCACGGTGGTCGAGGCGGCCTATCGCAGCGTCTCCGAGACCCGCGAAAAATCCGCCTGCCAGTATTTCTGGCCGCCGCACGGCGTGTGGTTCGACGTCAACGTCTATCCGTCGGTCGAGGGAATGACGGTGGTCTATCGCGACATCACCACCCAAAAGGAGGCCGAGGGCCTGCTGGCGTGGCAGGCGGCGATGCTGGACGAGGCGCAGGACGCGATCATGGTGCGCGGCCTCGACAACCGCATCCTGTACTGGAACCGCAACGCCGAGCGGCTCTACGGGTTCACCGCTGCGGCGGCGATCGGCGCCGATGCGGCCGATCTGCTGGGGGCGGACGCCGCCATTTTCCGCGAGGCGGACGCCGCCGTCCGGGCGACGGGGCGGTGGTCCGGTCGGATCGCCAAGACCCACAAGAACGGGTCCGTGGTCAGACTCGAGAACCGTCTGTCGCTTATCCCCGCCCATGGCGACCGCCCGCAATCGATCCTTGCGATCGACGCAGACATCGCCGACCGCCTCAAGCTTGAGGCTCGGGTCGAACAGGTCAACCGGCTGGAGGCTGTCGGCCAGCTCACCGGCGGGGTGGCGCATGACTTCAATAACCTGCTCACCGTTATCCTCGGCGCCGCCGACCTGATGGCCGAGGCGCTGCCGCCTGACGCCAGCCTGCGGGAGATGCTCGACATTTCGCGCAATGCCGCCGAGCGGGGCGCAGAGCTGACGCGGCGGCTGCTGGCCTTCGCGCGGCGCCAGTCGCTGGCGCCGCAGCCCACCGACCTTGCGCGGCGGGTGGCGGACATGACGCCGCTCATCAAGCGCACGCTTGGCGCGGAGATCGACCTGGAGGTCGTGCGCGGCGGCGGTCTCTGGCCCGCCGAAGTGGACCCAGGCGAGTTCGAGAACGCGCTGCTCAACCTGTGCCTGAATGCGCGCGACGCGATGGAGGCCGACGGGCGCGGGCGGCTGACCATAGAAACCGCGAACTCCGTGCTCGATGAAGCCTATTGCGCCGGCGTCGAAGACTGCAAGCCGGGCCGATACGTCATGGTCGGCGTCAGCGACACCGGCGAAGGCATGGCGCCGGAGGCTGTGGCGCGGGCGTTCGAGCCGTTCTTCACCACCAAGGCCGTGAGCAAGGGCAGCGGCCTTGGATTGTCGATGGTCTGGGGCTTCGTGAAGCAGTCCGGCGGGCATGTGAAGATCTATTCCGAGCCGGGCGAGGGAACCACGGTCCGGCTGTATCTGCCGCGAGCCCAGAGCGCGGCGCGCAGCCTCTTGGGCGACCCGGCGGCTGCGCCCCCCGCCATTGGCGGATCGGAGATGGTTCTGCTGGTCGAAGACGACGCGATGGTGCGCGCGCAGGCCGCCACGCTGCTGCGCAAGCTGGGCTACGGCGTGATCGAGGCGTGCGACGGGCCAAGGGCGCTGGCGCTGGTGCGCGGCGGCGTGGCGTTCGACGTTCTGTTCACCGACATGATGATGCCCGGCGGCATGAACGGCCGCGAGCTTGCGGAGGCGGTCGTCGCGCTGCGCCCGGGCGCGGCGGTGCTGTTCACCACCGGCTACGCCGATAGCGCCGTCGCGCATCAGGGCCGCCTCGACCCCGATGCGCCGCTGCTCAGCAAGCCCTATCGGCGCCACGAACTCGCATCCCGCCTTCGCCTCGCCCTGACGCGGGCGCAGGCGCGGGCGGGATAGGCGCGGCGCGATGCGCGGGCCGCGCCTTATCGTGCTGGACGACGATCCGGAGGTGGGCGCGATCATGGCCCGCGTGGCGCTGTCGATCGGGGGAAAGGCGCTGGCGGTGCGCACACCCGACGCGTTCTTTGCGCGGCTCTCGGAATGGGGCGCCACCCATGTCGCGATCGATCTTGCGCTGGCGGAATACGACGGCATCGACGTCCTGCACCGGCTTGCGCGGACCGACGCGCGGCCGGTGGTCGTGCTGGTGAGCGGGCTGGGCGCGCGGGTGCTCGACGCCGCCGGGCGCCTCGCGCTTGAGCTTGGCCTGCCCTGCGCGAGGCCGGTTGAAAAGCCGTTCCGCGTAGAGACGTTCAGGCGCGCGCTGCGCGACAGTCCGGATCTGGGCGGCGTCTCAGGCGCGGTCGCGACCAGGCCGACGGCGGCCATGTTGCGCGATGCGCTTGGCGCGGGAGAGATCGCGGTGCGGCTGCAACCCATCGTCTCCTGCGCGGACGGGGCGCTGACGGGCGTCGAGGCGCTGGCCGAATGGCGTCGTCCCGCAGGCGGTCTGGTTGCGCCGGTGGTGTTTGTGGAGGTCGCGGAGCAAAACGGGCTCATCGACGCTCTGACCCAGACCGTCTTTACCCGCGCGCTCGACTGGCTGGCGTCGCCCCTTGGCGCAGGCGCCCCGGGCGTGTCGTTGAACGCCTCGATGACCTCACTCGCGGATCGCGGCTTTGTTGACCGCCTCGCGCAGCTTTGCGCCGTCCGCCGAATCGATCCCGACCGTGTGACGATAGAGGTGACGGAGACCTGTGCGATCCGCGAGCCGGTGGCGACGCTCGCCCTGTTGACCCGGTTGCGCGTGCGCGGTTTTCGGCTTGCGATCGACGACTTCGGCGCCGGGCACGCCTCCATCGCCCACCTCGCCCGTCTCCCCTTCTCCGAGATGAAGATCGACCGCCGCTTCGTCACCGACGCGCGGGGGAGCGACGAGGCGGCTGTGATTCTGCGCGCGATGGTCGGACTGGGCCGCAACCTCGGCCTCAACGTCACAGGCGAAGGGGTGGAGACTGCGGCCGAAATGGCGCGGTTACGCGATGTTGGCTGTCACCATGCGCAAGGCTATCACATAGCGCCAGCGATGGACTGCGCATCGTTCGGCGCATGGGCGGCTGGCCATGCGCCGTCTTTAACGAGCGGCGAAGCGGCGCCGATATACCCATGTGACGGGTCGCCCCCTCCAGGGCCGGGAGACTGCATTGACCGCTGAACAGCACGTAAAGATCGCCATCGTCGATGACGAGGCCGGCATCGTGTCGCTGATCGCTTCCGCGCTGTCCGCGCGGGGCGCGCCGTTCGTGACGGCAGACAGCGCCGAAAGCGCGAAGGCGCAGATCCTTGGCGACCCTGCCATCGGCGTGGTGATCGCCGACATCAACCTGCCCGGCCAGTCTGGGCTGGACATGGCGGCCGAACTGACGCTTGACCGCGCCGACGCGGATGCGCTGGAGTTCATCTTCATCACCGGCATGGGCACGACGGAAAGCGTGACCGAGGCGCTCCGGCGCGGCGCCTTCGACTTTGTCACCAAGCCGTTCCGCATTCCCGCCCTGGCCGATCGCGCCATGCGCGCGCGCGCGCGCTGCGCCGAACGACGGACCCGCGCGCGTCACGCGGCGGAAGTCATCGCGCACATGGCGAAGGCGGATGCAGAGCGGCGGCGGCTTTCGCGGCGTCTTGAGGATTCGGCGAGCACGCTGGCGCAGACCGAGGCCGCTCTGGAGGCCGCGCGTGAGGCGCGCTCGAACCTGTTTGCGGTGATCTCGCATGAGCTTCGCACGCCGCTGATCCCGATCATCGGTTTCTCGAACCTGCTCAGGCGCCATGCGTGCGACGATCCTGAAAAGATCCGGAACTATGCGGGCGTCATTCACGACGCCGGGCAGGGATTGCTCACGCTGGTGGAGACGGCGCTCGACATTCTCGCGCTCGATGGCGGCGAGGCGCAGCTGTCCGAATGCGGCGCCGCGCTCGCCAGGATCGCCGCCGCCGCGCGCGACCGATGCGCCTGGCGCGCGCACGACGCCGAAGTCAGCGTCGCGCTCGAAGGCGACGCCGAGGCGCGGGCGCGCTGCGACCCCGACCGGATGGAGCGCGCAACGGCGGCCTTGCTGGACAACGCCATCAAGGCGACGCCGCGCGGCGGCGTGGCGACGATGCGATGGGGCGTCGGCGATGGGGCCGAACCGCAGGCGTGGATCGCGGCTGAAGACCCGGGAGAAGGCCCGCCGCCGGTCGTGATCCGTAAAATCGGCCAGCCATTCCTGCAGGCCGACATGACCACGACGCGCGCGTGGCAGGGCGCGGGCCTCGGGCTGGCGTTCGTGGATCGGCTGGCGCGCGCGCAAGGGGGCGCGCTCAGCTTCGAGAAACTCATTGAAGGCGGCGCCCGCGCGCGCATCTCCTGGCCTGCGGGCGGCGCGGCCTGATGGACCGGGACGGGCGCAAGTTGGCAGGCGCAGCGGTGGAGCAAGGCGGCGAAGCCCAGCATCTCGCCTCCCTCGCCGAGGCGCTCTGGTCGGACGATCTGGCCGGGGCCGAGGCGCTGCTGCGCGCAGCCGACCCGCAGCCCGCCGCGCTGGCGCAGATGCTCCGGCAAATGGCGCTGCGCATGCAGTCCCGGATCAATGACGACGCCGATCGTCGCGTCAGGGGCGAGACCGGGCGATTCCGGCGTCTGTTGTCGATGCTGCCGGTCGCCGCCTTCATGATCGATCGACTTGGCGCGATCCGCGACGCCAATGGCGAAGCGTTGCGGCTGTTCGCGCTCGACGCCGCAACGCTGTCGGCCGCGCCCTCCCTGTTCAGCCTCGCCACGGACGAGGCGGCGGCGACGGTCTTGACCGGCGTGCTGTCCGCAGCGGCGCAGACCGGGCGCGGGAATGCGGCGGCCGTGTCGCTGCGGGACGCCGCAGGGCGAACCTTCCGCATGGACCTGACCGTCGAACAGCTTGGCGATGACGATGCTCTGCGCGGGCCGCTGCTGCTGATCGTCATGATCGACGTGACGGAGCAGCTGAGCGCGATGGAGCGGTTCCGCGCCATCTTCGACAACGCCACGGACGCGATCCTGACCATCGACCGGGCGCAGAATGTGCGCCATTTCAACGCCGCCGCCGAAGCGGTTTTCCGCATCCCGGCGGATCAGGCGGTCGGCGCGCCACTCGACCGGTTTCTTCCCGATGCGGCGCGCCAGGCGCATCGCTCGGCGGTGGACAGCTTTGCAACCGGCGCCGTGTCCGGGCGGCGCATGGGCGATCTGCCGGTGCTCGGCGGCCGGCGCGCGGATGGAGAGACGTTCGCCATGGAGGCTGCGATCTCTCGCAGCGGCGTCGGCGACGACATGCTGATGACGGTCGTCGTGCGCGACGTGACCGAGCGCGAGCGGGCGGCGGCGGCCCTGCGCGAGAGCGAACAGCGCTTCCGGCAGCTGGCCGCGAGCATCGACGGCGTTTTCTGGCTGGCGAGCGCCGATCATGGCGCGCTTTACTATCTCTCGCCCGCTGTGGAGCGCATCTGGGGGCGAAGCGTTGCGGATTTCGTCGCGCGCCCGGCGCTGTGGTTCGAGACCATCCATCCCGACGACCTGTCGCGCGTCAGGGAGGCGGTCGCGGCGCGCCCGAACACGTTCAGGATCGAGTATCGCATCGTGCGGCCGGACGGCGCGGTGCGCTGGGTCCTCGATCAGGCGTTTCCCGTAAGCGGCTTGGGCGGCGCCGTTGAGCGCGTCGCGGGCGTCGCCACCGACATCACCGAACGCTACGCCGAGCGCGCCCGCCTGCGGCTGCTGGAGGGCGCGGTGGCGCGGCTGAACGACCTTGTGATCATCACCGAAGCGGAGCCGCTCGACGAGCCGGGGCCGCGCATCGTCTATGTCAACGACGCCTTCGTGCGGCGCACCGGCTATGCGCGGGAGGAGGCGGTCGGACGCAGCCCGCGCATCCTGCAGGGCCCTGGCACCGAGCGCGCCGAACTCGACCGGATCCGCACGGCGCTGGCGGCGTGGAGCCCGGTGCGCGCGGAGCTGATCAACTACACCAAGGCGGGGGAGCCGTTCTGGCTCGAACTCGACATCGTGCCGCTGGCCAATGAAGCGGGCTGGTTCACGCACTGGGTCGCGGTCGAGCGCGACGTGACCGAGCGGCGCTCGCTTGAGGAGCAACTGCGCCGCACGCAGCGGCTGGAGGCGCTCGGCCAGCTCACCGGCGGCGTGGCGCATGACTTCAACAATCTGCTGACCGTGATCATGGGCAACGCCGAGATGCTGCTTGATGGCCTTGACGCCGCCAACCCGCAACGCGCTTTCGCGGAGACGGTGATCAGCGCTGCTGAGCGGGGCGCCGATCTCACGCGCCACCTGCTCGCGTTCGCGCGCAAGCAGCCGCTGCAGCCCGAGGCGATCGATCTCAACGCGCTGCTGGAGGGCATGGCCGACATGCTCGCGCGCACCATCGGCGCCCAGATCACGATCCGCACGCAACGTGAGTCCGCGCTGTGGACCGCGCGGGCGGACCGCGCGCAGATGGAGAACGCGATCCTCAACCTCGTCCTGAACGCGCGCGACGCGATGCCGGACGGGGGGCTGCTGACGGTCGCCACCGGCAACGTCGTCGTGACGCAAGGGTCGGCGCTTGCGGCGCGCGCAGTCCCGGCGGGGGAATACGCGGAGATGGCGATCACCGATGACGGCGACGGGATCGAGGTGGGCGACCTCGAGCATGTGCTGGAGCCGTTCTTCACGACAAAGGGCAAGGACAAGGGCAGCGGCCTGGGGCTCGCGATGGTTTACGGCTTCGTCAAGCAATCGCGGGGCGAACTGCCGATCGACTCCGCGCCCGGCGTCGGCACGACCGTCCGGATTCTGCTGCCCAGACATCGCGACGGCCCGGCTGCGCGCATCCCCGGCGCGCGCGCCGCGAGTCCGGCGCGCGGCGACGGCGCGGCGGTGCTGCTGGTCGAGGACGACGCCCTCGTGCGCGCGAACACCCGGCTCCTGCTGCAACAGCTTGGGTACGCCGTCGTCGAGGCGCAGGCCGGCGCGGAGGCGCTGTCGCTGCTGCGGGACCGGAGCGACATCGCGGTCGTGCTGACCGACTTCATGATGCCGGGCGGCATGTCGGGGCTGTCGCTGGCGACGGCGGCGCGCGCCTTGCGGCCCGACACCCCGGTCGTGCTGATGTCAGGCTACGCGGGCGCCGCCTTCAGCGACGGCGCGGCGGCCTGCGAGTTTCCGCTTCTGTCAAAACCGTTTCACCTCGCCGACCTGGCAAACCAGCTGTCCGCCGCGCTGCGCCACTCCGGCGCCGCATCGCGTGAGGGCGCGCGCAATCCGCCATAGGCCGTGCGCTCCAGCGCGCATGATGCGCCATGCTCAGGGCTCGCCTTTCCAACCGCGTGGCGCCGTTCGAGGCATGATCGCGTCAACGCAAGGCCCGGTGACCAGCACCGCATGACCGGGCCGCGTCGTTGTCTGGTAGAAGGCGAGGTATTTTTCGAGGTGGGTCGTCTCGCCTGCCGGACCGGCCGTCATCGCTGCCCATCCTTGGTCAGTCGCAGCGGCGGCAGCGCGTTCACGATCCGCACCGTCTCGAGGCTGATCGCGATCACCCGGCGCAGCAGCACCAAGGGATAGGCCGGATCGCCCATGGTCTCAATGGAGAAGCGATTGTGGTCGTTGACGATTTCGCTGCCCTTGTGCGTATTCCACGAAAGATGGGCATTGATTCCACGGCATCGTGGGCAGCCATTCCACGCCTCGGGCGGTCTGGCCGACCGGCTCATAGAGTCAGGCTCGACCCGTTGGGTCAAGCGGTTTCGTCGTGCTCGCGCGCTTGCGCATGCTTTCGCCGGCAAGGGGCAACCGGTGCGCGTTATGGACGAGCCGATCGAGAATGGCGTCAGCAATGGTCGGATCCCCGATTGCTTCGTGCCAATGCTCGACCGGGAGCTGGCTGGTGACGATCGTGGCGCCGCGGCCGTGTCGGTCTTCAAGGATTTCCAGCAGGTCGCGCCGTTCCGATGACAACAGGACCGACAGCCCCAAGTCGTCGAGGATGAGCAACTCGGTCCGCTCGATGGCTTTCAACATCTTCGCGTGGCGACCGTCGCCACGGGCGATGGCGAGCGCCTCGAACATCTTCGGCGCCCGGTGATAGCCGACGCGTCGACCGTCACGGCAGGCTTTGTGGCCGAGAGCGCAGGCGATCCAGCTCTTGCCGAGGCCGGTCGGCCCGGTGATGAGCAAGTTCTCGTGTCGGCCTATCCAGGCGCCATCGATGAGGTGGGCCATCATGGCGCGGTCGATGCCGCGCGGAGCGCGCAGGTCGAGATCTTCCACACAGGCGGCCTGTCGAAGAGCGGCGAACTTGAGGCGGGTGGTCAATCGCTTGGTGTCCCGCTCAGCGGCTTCGCGATCGACCAGAAGGCCCAGGCGCTCTTCAAAGCCGAGGCTGTCGAACGTGGCCGGGCTCTGGCGCTGCTCGTCCAGGGCCTTGAGCATGCCGGTGAGGCCAAACCCTCCGTGCCAACAAGCGTGAGACATCTGATACCAACGGCATCAAGCAGTGACCTTCGCCCAGTCGCGCGTCGTGATTGAGACAATCTGCTCGGGTAGAGCGATGAGGGCGTTCCAAGCGTCGCAACAGGCATCGACGATGGCGTCGTAGTTTTCG
>Ga0210044_10011438_pt1 | contig 10341 bp, 7 predicted proteins | sample CryGey13umfilter_2_FD_183959 | JGI IMG/M metagenome (GOLD analysis project Ga0210044, IMG submission 183959) | Groundwater microbial communities from aquifer in Utah, USA - Crystal Geyser 4/9/14 3 um filter (SPAdes) (version 2) | ecosystem: Environmental > Aquatic > Deep subsurface > Groundwater...
TGATTTCTTTTTCTAAAAATTCTTTATCATTTTTCTTAGGATCTTCTAGAGCATGACCTAATAAGACATCTAGGACGTTTCCTATTTTGGGTCCCGGTTGGATTCCCAGAATTTTCATCACATCATTTCCATTTACTTTTAGCATCTTAACAGAGATCGGGTCTCTGCTAACTTTCTCAATAACATATTTTAAATGTCTCAGTTTATATGGCTCGGCTTTGGGAACTCCCGAACCAATTCGATCAGCCATCCTTACTTGTAATAGTTCTTCCATGTTTTCTGGCCCAACCTGGCGGAGCAATCTCCTGACTGAGGCATCGCCAACCTCTCCGGGATTATAATAAAAAAGGTGATACTTTACCAATTTGGCAATTTTCTCAATATCTTTTTTAGGAAATTTTAGGTGATTGAGAATTTGAATAGTCATTTTCGCCCCAACTATTTCGTGACCATAAAAAGTGGCATCCGGACCTTCACCTTTTTTCACCCGGGGCTTTCCGATGTCGTGAAGTAAAGCAGCCAGTCTGACGTATTTATTAAAATGTTTTTGAGCAGCATATTTTAGAGAAAATAAGGCGTGTTCATAGCATTCGTAAATGTGGTGCTTGTTTTGAGTTACTTTATAACCTTCTCCTAACTCTGGCAGAATATATTTTAAAAGACCCAATTCCCTCAAAAGCTCAATGCCATCGGCTGCTCTCTCGGCCATAATAATTTTTAAAAATTCGTCTCTTATTCTTTCCCGGGAAATTGCCTGAAGCCAGGGAGAATTTTTTTTAATTGCCTGAGTGGTTTTTTCTTCAATCCGCCAGATGGCGGATCCATCCAAGGTTACGGTAAATCTCACCGCCCTCATCATCCGGAGGGCATCTTCATTAAATCTCTCTTCCGGATTTCCCACCGCTCGAATAATTTTATTTTTAAGATCTTCTTGCCCTCTAAATGGATCAACAATCTCAGTGCGCAGAGGACGGGCCTCTGTGATCTTTAGTGCTATTGCGTTCACTGTGAAGTCACGGCGGGCAAGATCCTCTTCAATTGTCTCTGCAAACTTTATCTCGTCTGGATGGCGTTTATCAGTATATTTTGCTTCTTTCCGATAGGTAGTTATTTCAATTTCTTTTAATCTTTGGTTTTTGCTTTCTGTTTGAACCGTTACGGTCAAAAATTTATTTTCGTAAAAACTCTCCGGAAATATTTTTTGAATCTCCTCTGGTCGAGCTAAAGTTGTCACATCCCAATCCTCAGGGTCCACTCCTCTTAAAAAATCCCGGACACATCCGCCAACAATATAGGCCTCGAAACCTTTCTTTTTGAACTTATCGATGACTGACTTAACTTCTTTGGGTATTTTCATCACTTTAATGATAGCTTTAAATTTGATTTTTTTCAATGATTTGTTAAAATTATAATGTGTGCCCTCGTGGTGAAATGGATATCATCTTTGTCTTCGGAACAAAGGGTAGAGGTTCGAGTCCTCTCGAGGGCATTAGGGTTTTGAGGACGCCGAAGGCGGCCGAAACCCCGCACCGAATTTATTCTGGTGCGGGGCAACTCCTTCCGGGGGCACAAAAATTCTGTTATACTGAGAATAATATGAAAAAAATCTTTTTAATTATCTTTTTAGGGACACTGCTATTCCCTTCCATTTCTTCAGCCGGTATCTATATTGCTGATGGTAAAGATGTCTATTACGATGGTTTAGTGCCTTGTGGAAAAGATGTTTGTATGAAAGAAAGTTTTAGTAACGAAGAGATTAAAATACTAAAAGACAGCCAATCTCTTAAAGATACCTGCACTGCAGTAGGAGGAGACATGTATTCCTATTGGTATTGTACTCAACATCCAGAAGCTAAGACGTGTACAACCCCAGAATTTACTATTGGCCTCCCCTGCACCTTCTGCCATTTTTTTGTCATGCTGGATGAGATAATTGATTTTGTCTTGTTCAAATTAGTTCCCCCAATCGCCATTTTAATGTTAGTAATCGGCGGGGCAATGTTTATGATGGCTAGCTTCAGTGAATGGGGAGGACCAGTTACTCTTAGCCAAGCAAAAAAATTAATCACTTCAGTAGTAATTGGCCTGATTATAATTTTTGCCTCCTGGCTTATTATAAATCTGTTTTTCCAAGTCTTTGGAGTGGCACAATGGACCGGTCTCCAGCAAGACTGGTTCCGAATTGATTGCCCCATAGAACTTCCTAACCTATAATTAAAATTATCTAAGCCCCCATAACTCAATTGGCCGAGTAGCGGACTCTTAATCCGTAAATCCAGGTTCGAGTCCTGGTGGGGGCACAAAAACCGCCTTCAGCGGTTTTTTGCTATTTTAAAAAATATAATGTAGAATGAAAACCAGAAATGCTTACTCAGGAAGAAAAAACAAAAGTTATTAAAAAATACAAACTTCACGAAACCGACACCGGTTCTCCCGAAGTCCAAATTGCCCTTTTAACAGAAGAAATTAAAAGGTTGCTTTTACATTTGAAAAAGCACTCTAAGGATTTTCATTCAAAAAGAGGGCTATTGAAAATGGTTGCCAAAAGAAGAAAGCTTTTAAATTATTTAAAAAAGGAGGACGTTCGAAGACATAATAGTATTTCCAAGAAAATAGGGCTAATGAAATAAAATGGTAATTAAACACGCTGGCCAAAGAGTAGCTATACTAATCGATGTCCAGAATTTATATCACTCAGCCAAGAATTTATACGGAGCTCGGGTTAATTTTGGAGCTATTTTAAAATTGGCCGTGAGTCAACGGAGTTTAATCAGGGCCTTTGCCTATGTGGTCAGGACCAAAACCGGGGAAGAGAAACCATTTTTTGAAGCCCTGACTAAATTAGGAATTGAAACCAGAGTCAGAGACCTTCAGGAGTTCTATGGTGGTTTAAAAAAAGCTGATTGGGATGTCGGAATTACTATCGACGCAGTTAAAATTGCTCCCAGCGTCGACACAATTTGCCTTGCCTCAGGAGACGGCGATTTTCTTCAGTTAGTCGAATATTTGAAAAATCAGGGAAAAAGAGTAGAAATTATTGCTTTTGGAAGATCGGCTTCAAGCAAGTTAAAAGAGGTGGTTGACGAATTCATTGATTTGGAAGAAACTCCCGAGAAATACCTATTGAAAAAATAGTAGAAAAATAATTATGCCCCGTAGTAGAATTTCGAACCCCTGCGGGGCGATAAAAGAAAATTTCGAAGAAACCCCGCACTAAAGCGAAGCTTAGTGCGGGACTAGTCCAGAACCGAGCTTCGCTCTGGTTCTGGGTTTTTCATTCGAAATTTCACTACGGGGTATGGAAAAATTTAAATTAGAAATTGGTAAAAGAGAATTAAAAATAGAATTAAGAAATTTAGCCGAGATGGCAGCCGGCAGCTGCTTGGTTCAATACGGAGACACTCTAGTCTTATCTACGGTGGTGATTTCGGAAGGGGAACGAGAAGGAATAGACTTTTTCCCTCTGACGGTCGATTACGAGGAGAGATATTATGCTGCCGGGAAAATTTTGGGTTCCCGTTATATCAGAAGAGAAAGTCGGCCTTCAGACGAGGCAATTTTGACTTCAAGATTAATTGACCGAGCCATCAGGCCTCTTTTTCCCAAAGACTTAAAAAGAGAAGTCCAGATTGTCGTCACCTGTCTTTCCTGGGACAGAGAAAATGACCCGGATATAATTGGTTTAATCGCTGCCTCCTTGGTTTTATCCCTCTCTAAGGTCCCTTGGTCGGGACCAATTTCTGCCGTCAGAGTCGGCAAAATTGGAGATGAATTTATTCTTAATCCAACTTATGAAGAAAGGGAAAAAAGCGAGCTGGACTTAGTCATTACCGGGGTGAAAAAATCTGGCGAAATTTTAATCAATATGCTCGAGGCCGAGGCCTCAGAGATTTCAGAAGAGGTAATTCTAAAAGCAACTGAGTGGGCTATGCCTTATTTAAAAAAACTAATTGATTTTCAAAATCAGATTGCCAAAGAGATGGGAGAAGAAAAAATTTCAATCGAAACCCCTCCCCAGGATTTAGAATTGGAGAAAGAAATTAAAGAATTTCTTGGAACGAAACTTGAAAAAGCTTTTTTCCAAAAAGGAAAAAAAGGAGGGATGGAAGAAGTAAATAATCTTAAAGAAGAATTGGTTTATTATATCCAGAAAAAACATGCGGCTCGGGCAGGCGATGAAGCTGAAGCTTCATCTTCACCTTCGCTCACTTTCGTTCGCTTGGTTTTTGAAGAAGAGATTGAAAGATTAATCCATGAAAATGTAATAAAGCATGAGAGAAGGCCGGATGGTAGAAAGTTAGATGAAATAAGAGAGATTTCTTGTGAGGCTGGGATTTTACCCAGAACCCATGGTTCTGGTCTTTTTTGTCGAGGCCAAACTAAATCCCTTTCCATTTTGACTTTAGGAGCGCCGGGGGATGTTAAATTGTTAGAGGGGATGGAGATTGTTGGAAAGAAACGCTTTATGCATCATTATAATTTCCCTCCCTATTCTACCGGAGAAATAAAGCCAATCAGGGGACCGGGCAGAAGAGACATTGGTCATGGAATGCTCGTTGAGAAAGCCCTTTTCCCCTTAATTCCTTCTGTTGAAGAATTCCCCTATACAATAAGGATTGTTTCAGAAATTCTTTCTAGTAACGGCTCAACCTCAATGGCTTCAGTTTCTAGCTCCTCCTTGGCTTTAATGGATGCCGGGGTACCAATAAAAAAACCGGCAACTGGTATTGCTCTTGGGCTGATGCAAAATTCAAAAGGCGATTACAAGATTTTAACCGACATCCAGGGACCAGAAGATCACCATGGCGATATGGATTTAAAGGTAGCTGGAACTCAAGATGGCATTACCGCTATCCAGATGGATGTAAAGATTACTGGCATCTCGCAGAAAATTTTGAAAGAGGTCTTAGAACAAGGGAAGCGGGCCCGGCTTCAGATTTTAGATAAGATAAAAAAAGTTTTAGAGAAACCCAGACCTGAGCTTTCTCCTTTTGCCCCAAAGATTTTAATTCTTCAAATCAATCCGGAAAAAATCAGGGAGGTAATCGGGCCGGGAGGAAAAGTAATCAATGGGATAATTAAAGAATGCGGGGTTTCAATAGATATCGAAGATACTGGAAAAATTTTTGTGACAGCTGAAAAAGAGGAAGCTGCTAAAAAGGCAGTCAGCTGGATAAAGAACATTACCAGAGAAGTGAAAGTGGGAGAGGTTTTCCAGGGAAAAGTGAAAAGAATTTTGGATTTTGGTGCTTTTGTTGAGATTTTCCCTGGCCAGGAAGGTTTAGTTCATATTTCCCAATTAGCTCCATTTAGAGTGGAAAGGGTTGAAGATATAGTCAAAGTTGGCGGGATTTACCCGGTCAAAGTAATTTCCATTGACGAACAGGGAAGAATCAATCTTTCTCTGAAAGCAGTTAAAGAATAATATGCCTGAGGAAATTGAGGAAAAAAAGGAGTTTTTAAAGAGGGAAGAAATCCGAACGATGGCAAAAGACCTATCCCGTCTTAGGGAAGCGGAGGCTCAGAAAGAAAGAGAAAGAATTGCTGCTTTACAGCTTGAGAAAATAAAAAAAGAGGAGAAAATTATTCCTCCCGGAACGCCAGAAAGGCCCCTTGAAGAGAAACCGGCGAAAGGAGTTTTAATCCCCAGACCTCTACCTAAAAGACCCTCCTCCTTCCAGAAAGTTTTAATCAGAGGGATAGTGATCTTTCTTTGTCTTCTTTTAATCTCCGGCTTTTTTTATTGGGCTTTAGGAACAAAAAGGCCGCCAACTAAAGAAGTTACCCCTCTCAGAACCGGGGAAGAAATTCCTAAGGAGGAAGAGGTTGTTGAAAAACCAGAAATAATTATTTCTCCTTCTCTACCTTCAACTACCGAAACCAAAACCTTAGAGATTTCCAAAAATGAAGAAATTCCTGAGGTTTTTAACCGATTAATGGCCGAAGAGTTACCAAAAGGTGAATTTTTGCGGATTGTAATTAAAAATATTGACGAAAATCGCCTGGCTTCTTTAGAAGACCTTTTTGGCGCTTTTCAAATAGAAGCTCCGGAAGGAATTTCCAAAAAACTGGAGGCAGATTATACTTTAGCTATTTATCCTCAAGCTCAAGGGAAAAGAATAGTTTTTGTCGCCAAAATCGGGGAGGAAGAGGGATTGGCAGAATTATTAAAAAATTGGGAGGAAAAAATAACAAAGGAAGGGGTTTTTGTCTCTGGCAATAAGGTTTCCACCCTCCTTTCTTATTTCAAAACCTCCTCTTACCAAAATGTTAATTTTCGTTATTTAACCATCTCAAAAGAAGATTCCGGAATCTGCTATGCCTTTCTTGATAATTATTTCGTTTTCGCCACCTCTTTCGAGAGTTTGAAAAAAGCGATTGAGCAGGTAACGAAGGAGGTGGGACTCTCAGATCTGAGGGAGAAGGTTGGCCAACTATTTATTGTTGGTTTTGAAGGAAAGACCTTAACTCCTCAGCTTGAAGAAATATTCAAAAAATATCAGCCGGGCGGAGTTCTTTTACTTTCTAAAAACATCGGAGACAAGGAACAATTGAAAAACTTAATTCAAGGGCTCCAAAATCTTTCTTTAAAAGAAACTGACCTCCCGCTTTTTATTGCTGTTGACCAAGAAGGAGAACCAATATCTCGGATTGGATTTTTAGAGGAGAAAACGCCTCAATCAGAGATTGAAAACCCTGAGGTGGCTTATCAAGTTGGATTGAAGAGGGGTGGAGAACTCTATGAATTAGGAGTAAATCTCAATCTGGCTCCGGTTTTGGACGATATGAAAAGCGGAGATTTTTATTTCAATCGGACTTTTCAAAAATCATCTGAAACATCCGGGGAGTTAGCAAAGTCCTTAATCTCAGGCCAAAAAGAAGCGGGAATTTTAACCGCTATGAAGCACTTCCCCGGTTATATCGGACTTTCTTCAAACCCGGAGGAAAAATTATTCACCGTCGAAAAAACTCCAGAAATTTCCCAGTTTAAAAAGGCAATGGAGGCGAAACCAGAATTTGTAATGGCCTCTAACTTGATCTATAAAGAAATCGATCAATCCCTACCTTTTACTTTTTCTTCATCAGCCATCCAATTTCTAAAAAATAATTTAGGTTCAGAGGTCCTGATTGTTTCTGACGATTTGGATCAGAATTCTTTATTAAAAAAATTTCCCCTAAAGGAAATAGTAACGAAACCTATTGAGGCAGGGGTTGATATTCTAATTTTTTCTGGCTATAGATTACCAGCTGAGCAGGGTTTAACTACTTTTTTTGAAGCGGTAAAAAATAAAGAAATTTCTGAAGCGAAGATTACGGAGGCAGTTTCAAAAATTATTCAGTTTAAACAAGAAATACTAAAATAAATCTATGAATGAAAAATTGCTCCAAGAATTAAAAAAGAGGTTGGAAAAAGAAAAAACTCAAATTGAGGAACAATTGGAAAGATTTGCCAAAAAAGATGAAAAACTTAAGGGAGATTGGGATACCCGTTTTCCCAAATGGGATGGAAGTGAAGTAGGTAGCGCAGCCCTAGAGAAGGCAGCTGACGAAGTTGAAGAATACAGCACCCTTCTACCCATTGAATATAGTTTGGAGTTGCGTTTAAAAAACATCAATTTGGCCTTAGAAAAGATTGAGAAGGGTAGATACGGAAATTGTGAAAAGTGCGGTAAAGAAATCGATGAAAAAAGATTAAAAATTTCTCCCGAAGCCCGCTTTTGTTTAAATTGCAAAAAGTAAATATTTTTTAGTCGCTCCTTGCTTTCTAAGTAAAGACAACCCGCACCGGAGATGGGTCGGAAAAACCCTTCGGTTGCCGAGTCGCAACGAGACGGAAGAAGAAGCAACAGCCTTCTTCGACCTTTCCGTGTAGGAAAACAGGCTTTAGCCGAAGGCTAAAACGTTAGAAACCGAGGGTTTCTAAAGAACGAACGCAAGTGAGCGACTAACTTGGTATTACCACTATGCTCTCTAAAGTTTTTTCAGCGGCCCTTTTAGGTTTGGATGCCCAGCTCATTGAAGTTGAAACCGATGTTTCTTATGGACTAAGGCATTTTGAAATTGTAGGTTTACCCGACAAAGCAGTGGAGGAATCAAAGGAAAGGGTTGGAGCAGCAATTGAGAGTTCCGGTTTTCAATCTCCTCATCACCAACCGGAAAGGGTTTTGGTATCTCTGGCCCCGGCTGATTTAAAAAAAGAAGGTTCAATTTATGATCTGCCAATTGCCTTGGGATATCTTTTGGCAGCTGAGAAAATCAAATTTGATCCTTCAAATAAAATTTTTCTAGGCGAGTTGGCCTTAGATGGAAGATTAAGACCAATAAAAGGTGTAATTTGCTTTGCCATAGCTTGCCAAGAAAAGGGATTTACTGAATTGATTTTACCAAAAGAAAATTCAATTGAGGCAAGTTTAATTGAAGGAATAAAAGTAATTGGGGTTGGAAATTTAAAAGAAACAATTGATTATTTAGCAGGAAAAAAGGAAATCTTGCCTTCAAAAGCAAGAATTGAAGATTTTTTAAAATCTTCTCAATATTCAGTTGATTTAGGTTATATCAAAGGCCAAGAAACAGCAAAAAGAACTTTGGAAATTGCCGCTGCCGGCTCACACCATTTATTAATGATGGGACCGCCTGGAGCTGGAAAGACAATTTTAGCCAAAGCCATTCCTTCAATTTCTCCTCCCCTTTCTTTTGAAGAATCTTTAGAAATAACAAAAATTTATAGTATTGCTGGGTTTTTGCCAAAAGAAAAACCCTTGCTTTCGCAAAGGCCCTTTCGTTCTCCCCACCATACCAGTTCCGAAGTGGCTTTAATTGGCGGAGGAAATCCTCCCCGACCAGGGGAAATCACTCTTTCCCACCGGGGAGTTTTATTTCTGGATGAATTTCCAGAATTCCATAGAGATGTATTGGAATCTTTGAGACAACCAATTGAAGAAGGGAAAATAACTGTTTCAAGGGCAAGACATTCTTTGACTTTTCCGGCCAGATTTACTTTAGTTGCCGCCTCAAATCCCTGCCCCTGCGGATACTATGGTGATCCTGACCATGAATGCAAATGCACAAATTCCCAAATTAGAATGTATCGGAGAAAACTTTCTGGTCCATTAATTGACAGGATTGACCTTTTAATTACCGTTCCAAAAGTAGAATATGAAAAATTGATTTCCCCGGATGAGGAAAATTGTAGTGAAAGAGTAAGAGAAAGAGTAATCCAAGCCAGGCAGATTCAAAAAGAAAGATTTAAAAGGGATAAAACAAACTCTGAAATGGAAATTCCGGAAATAAAAAAATACTGCCAAGTTAATTTGGCAGGGGAAGATCTTTTAAGAGAAGCTGTCAATTCAGGAAAATTATCTGCCCGTGGCTATCATCGGGTTTTAAAAGTTGCCAGAACAATTGCCGATTTGGAGAATTCTGAAAAAATTTCTTACCAAAATATTTCTGAGGCTTTAAGTTATAGAATGAGGGAAGAAATTATTTAGTAGGCAAATGGGTTTCTGGTTCCAGAAACTCCAAAATGTACATGACAGCCAGTTGACATTCCGGCTCCGGGAGTTCCGGGCTGACCGCCCATTAAGGCAATGATTTGGCCCTGAGAAACTTGGTCTCCAGGGTTAACAAAACTGGCAGCAATATGACCATACATTGTTACTACTCCATTCGGATGTAAAATTGTTAAATGGTTTCCCGCTCCGCCAAATGCCCAGCGGGAAGTAGAGTTAGTCAGTTCCACTTTCAAAACTGTTCCACCGGCAGCAGCATAAATTGGCTCTCCGCAATTGCCATGACTGAAATCAATAGCGTTATACCAATGAAGTCCTTGAGTAACTCGGCAGGGAGGAGAAATCGGACAGATAAAATAGCTATCGGCTATTGGAACCCAGACCGGAGCGTATTTTACTGGCGAAGGAGGAATTACTCCATTAGGGATAACCAAAATGTCACCAACAAAAATATCTGCCTCGCTGGAAAGACCATTAAAAGAAATTATATCTTCAGTTTTGGCTTTATATCTTTGGGCAATTTCTGAAATAGTGTCGCCAGCTTCCACATGATGGATTACTCCTGAAACCGGCGGAATAATAAGTTTTTGGCCTGGTTGGATTATTGAATTTTGATTTAGATTATTAGCCCAAAGAAGGGTATTTAGACTGATGTCGAATTTAGTAGCAATCGCCCAAAGACTATTTCCTTCTTCAACTTGATACTCAACAATGATTTTTTTTATGTCTTCTTGTTCATATCCTTCAAACAGGGCTCCCAAAACCTGAGGGGAAAAAGTAGTTGGCGGAGCAACGCCAGTTAAGCTATTTTTTTCGACTAAAAGAAAATCTG
>Ga0210044_10011445_pt1 | contig 10336 bp, 9 predicted proteins | sample CryGey13umfilter_2_FD_183959 | JGI IMG/M metagenome (GOLD analysis project Ga0210044, IMG submission 183959) | Groundwater microbial communities from aquifer in Utah, USA - Crystal Geyser 4/9/14 3 um filter (SPAdes) (version 2) | ecosystem: Environmental > Aquatic > Deep subsurface > Groundwater...
AAATCTCTCCGGCGAAATATGAAGTTGAAATTATCGGCGCTGAAAAGCCTTTCTTTCTGATTTTTTCAGAAGCTTTTCATCCTGGATGGAAGGCCTCGGTGGAAAGCGAACACTTTATGGCGAATGGTTTTGCCAACGGCTGGTATATTACTAAACTGGGGGATTACAAAGCGACAATTTATTTTGAGCCACAAAGGGTTTATTATTTTAGCATTGGGGTTTCCTTGGCAGCCTTTTTCGGATTGGGGATATATCTGGCTTACAAAAGATTTCGGAAACAATAATTAATTTTCATTTCAAATCCGTTATAATTGCTTCATGGTGTTAAAAAAAGATGGTCTATTTAACTATATTCTTGCATCAAAAGACAAAGAGTTTACTCAATTAATCGCTAAGGCATTTTCCAATTTTGGGATAAATGTTAAAATACACAGAAGGCCAACCGGTCTTTGGTATATCGAAGTAACCAGAAGGTGTTTTGACGAGTTTACCAAGTTTTTGATGGAAAAAGAAAAAGTATGGATATTCGTTCCTTTAGTCGTAAGTTCGAATTATAAAGATTTTAAAGCCGCAATCTTGAGAAGCTTTGCCGATGCTGACGGAACATGTACCGCTAAGTTCACAAAGACTAATTACTTTAGTAGACGAATTGCCTTTTACAACAAATCAAGACACTTATTATTTCAACTTCAAGAGATGTTAAAATCTTTTGGGATTAATTCTTATCTTCGCATGGACAGAGTAGCGAGAATTGCCAAAATAAAAAGCAAAGAAGTAAGTTTTCCAACCGTCTACTCTCTCAGAATTACGAATTACAGAAATTTAGATTTATTCGCTAATTTAATTAATTTTGGTATTCCAAGAAAAATAAGAAAATTAACAGCGATGTTAGAATCTTACAGACAAGTAGGGAAAGAACATTCCGTGGAAGATTACCAAAAAGTTTTGACTTTATATCCAGAAGTCAAAAATTATATGGAGGTTTCACGGCGTCTGCTGATTCCGCGCCAAACTATTCGGAATTGGGTTTTATTGGGAATTAAACCTAGAAAGTTGTTAATTCAAGAGAGAAAAATGTTATGAAAGTAGTAATTGCTTACCCCCCAATTGATAATATTAAAGGAACGCCTTTGCTTTCTCAAAACAGGCAGTATCAGGTTTCCCCTTTTTCCTATTTTATTTATCCTGTTGTCCCGGCTTATGCCGCTACCTTACTGAAACAGAAGGGTTATGAAGTCTATTGGCTTGATGGTTTGGCGGAAAAAATGACTTATGAAGAATGGCTTGAGAAAGTAAAAGAAATCCAACCCGATCTTATTGCCATTGAAACCAAAACCCCAGTCATTAAATATCATTGGAAAATTATACATGATACAAAATACATGATACAAAATACAAAATTCGTCCTAATGGGTGATCACGTAACAGCGATGCCGGAGGAGTCGATGAAAAACTGTCCAGTGGACTTTGTCATTACCGGCGGAGATTATGATTTTGGACTTTTAAGTATCGTCAACCATTTATCCAAAGGCGAAAAGTTAGAAGCGGGAATATGGTACAGAAAAAAAATACATAATACAAAATACATAATACAAAATACGGGCAAGTTTGTCTTGAGTCATAGTTTAGATGAGTTGCCAATGATTGATCGGGACTTGACGAAGTGGAAACTATACGCTTGCAAAAACTCCAATTTTTACCGGGCGCCTGGGGCTTATACGATGTTTGGACGCGATTGTTGGTGGGGAAAGTGCAGTTTTTGTGTTAGCGGAGACACTCAAATATATACAAAAAATGGTTTGTTACCTATTGATAAAATTGTAAATAAAAAAGAGAATGTCGAGGTTTTAACACATAGGGGAAGATATAGAGAAATTATTGACTGGCATAAGAGAAGAATAGATGAAGAAATAATTAATATTTCTCCGTTGTATTTTCCTTTTAATTTGGAATTGACAAAAAATCATAAAATTTATTGTTTACCGAAAGAAAACATAAAACGTTGTTCTCACAAAAACGGTTGGTCATATTTATGTAAGACTGAAAGAATATCTTTATTTTTGAACTGTGACGAATGTGAGAAAAAATATTTTTCAAATTATGCTCTTTGTGAAATGGAGGCTGATAAATTACAGAAAGGTGACTTTGTTGCCTTTCCCATAGACAGAGAAGTAGTGGATAAAAAATGTGTTGATATAGAGAAAGTTTTGACCCAAAGTCCAACTGTTTTTTTAACACGGAAAAAGATATCTGATGACCTTATCCGTAAAATTTTTGATTTGCACAATAAAGGCGTTTCTCAAAGAAAGATAAGCGGGAAACTTGGTATCGATAGAGAAACAGTAAATAGGTATATTGTTTTGAAGCGTAACCATTCTTTGACAGAAGCCACGAACTTGCTCTCTTACGAAGGTGGGGAGGTATCTTTCAAGGGAGGGATGCACAAGGTCTCGCAAGTAATTCCATTAGAGAAAGATTTTCTTTTTCTAGTAGGACTATTTCTTGCCGAGGGGCATACGTCTTATTCTAAAAACAGACCAAATTCAGCAGTGATAGGTTGGACTTTTTCGACGAAGGAGAAAATGTTAATTGAACAAACTAAATTAATATTTAATAAGTATTTCGGTATTTCTCTAATCCAAACTTTTAACAAAAAAAACAAAACAGAGCAACTTTGTATAGGCTCTACCATTGTCGCCAGATTTTTTAACATCCTTTTTGGGCATGATTGTTACCATAAAAATATTCCTTTTGAGTTTTTAAGATTGCCTTTGGATAAACAAAGGTATTTACTTGATGGTTTATTTAAAGGGGACGGTCATTTACGGAAAAGAGAAAATATAAAAGCAGGAGCAGAATATATTTTGGAAACCACATCTAAACACTTAGCAGAACAAGCCTTCCTTATTTTACTTAGGTTTAATGCCATTCCAAGTTTCAAAGTTATTCCGCCAAACAACCAAAGGGAATCTGTCAAATATAAAATTACTTTATTTCATAGGGATATCATAAAAGTCTTTCCTGATATTAAATTTTCTATAAAAAAAGTTACTTACAAAAGAGGGTTTATATTGGGGGATTATGCGTTGGTGCCGATAGTGAAATTAAAGAGGGAAAGGTTTAATGATTATGTTTACAATTTGGCAGTAGATGAAGATCATTCCTACGTTGCCAATTTTTTAACGGTAAAAAATTGTTCATGGACAACTCTTTTTCCGGGACAAAAATTTCGGACAATGTCGGTTAAAAAAGCTATCGCCGAGGTAGAAAATTTAGTTGAAAATTATGGAGTAAAAGAAATTATGGATGACTCGGGCAGTTTTCCGGTCGGTGATTGGTTAAGAGAATTTTGCGAGGAAATAATTAAGCGCGGTTACCAAAGAAAAATAAAAATTAATTGTAATATGAGATTCAATTCTGGTTTGACGCAGAAAGATTATGATTTAATAGGTAGGGCTGGTTTTAGGTTTATACTTTACGGTTTGGAGTCGGCAAATCAAAAAACTCTTGATCGGTTAGATAAAAACCTGAAAGTCGAACAGATTGAATCAAGTTTAAGGATGGCAAAAAAAGCCAGCTTATGGCCCCATGTAACGGTTATGGTGGGCTATCCCTGGGAGGGAGAGGAAGAAATAGCCAAAACGATTTGTTTTGTCAAGGATCTGTTCAAAAAGGGTTTGGTGGACACCATGCAGGCAACGATTGTCATTCCTTATCCGGGAACACCGCTTTTTAAAGAGTGCCAAAAAAACAATTGGTTGAAGACTTTAGACTGGAACGAATATGATATGGTTGGTCCGGTGATGAAAGCAGGAGTTTCAGACGAAAGACTGCTGTCCTCGGTTCGTGAGCTTTACAACAATTCTATTTGGAACAAAACCTTTGTTTTAAATACGATAAAACAGTTGAAGAATTGGGACGGGATCAAATATGTTTCATTTCAAGGCTTAAAATATTTAGGAAAACTTGTGGAGTTTAAATAAACAAAGTTTGATTCTTTACAGAAATGAAAAGATTGCGTATTTTTGCCGATAATTTATTTGCCCATGAAATGCTTCATCTTTTGTCCGGAATAATAATGTTTTTTGCGTTGTATAAAATGTTTGGACAGATAAAATATGGAGTTATTGCTTTTTGGGTCAGTTTGCTGATCGACGCTGACCATTTTTTGGAGTCACTTCTTGTCAATCGTTTTAAATTTTACAAAATTTTTGATGACTATCCACATATTTATTGGCAAAAACTGGGGAAAATGACGATCTTGTTTCATTCCTGGGAGTTGTTAATCTTGATTATCATTCTTGGTAGAGTTTTCGGACAGTCAGCTTTGGCATTGGCAATTGTTTTACCGGCAATTTTGCACTATTTGATTGACATCTTTATCTATAAAAGTTTTAAAAAGATGCCTACATTTCTTTATTTTTTGACATACAGACTCTACTGCCGATTTGATATCAAAAAATTATGTCCCAGTAGCTAGATCCGAGGTGTTTTATGACACAACCATTTGTTTCGTTGGTCATTACTACCAAGAATGAAGAAAAAAATATCGGTAATTGTCTAGAAAGTATTCGTCGGCAAACATATCCTCAAAATCTCCTTGAAGTAATTGTGGTTGATAATAATTCATCCGACAAGACCAAAGAAGTTGCCGGAAAATATACCGACAAAGTGTTTAACTTTGGTCCGGAAAGGTCGGCGCAAAGAAATTACGGAATGAAAATGGCTAGAGGCAAATATTTAATGTATCTAGACGCCGATATGATTTTATCTCCGATCGTAATTGAAAAGGCCGTCGAAAAATTATCCCCAGTATCTAATATCCAGTGTCCGGTATCCACTATCCCCCCCGTTGCTTTATATATTCCCGAAGTAATCTTGGGAAATTCATATTGGAGTAAGGTCAGAAGATTTGAAAGGAGTTTTTATGACGGCACAGTGATTGATTGTGCTCGATTTGTCAAGAAAGATATTTTTGAACAGACTGGAGGTTTTGATTTAAACATGACCGGACCTGAAGATTGGGATTTTGACAAGAAAGTAAGAAAGATTGGGAGTGTCGAAGTGCTTGATAAATATGACTTTGAGGCAATAGACAAAAAGATATTAGATATTAGATATTGGATATTGGGTGAAGAAGGATTAAAAAAGTTGATTAATTTAACGAAAGACCCAATCATTTTTCATAATGAAGCGGGATTCAATTTCAGAAAATATTTTCAAAAGAAAAGATATTACTCAAAAAGTTTTTCCTCCTATATTCAAAAATGGGGGAGGAACGATCCAGATATAAAAAAACAGTTTGGTTTTTGGTATCGGTATTTCGGTGTTTTTTTAGAAAAGGGGAAGTGGAAAAAAATTATGCAGTATCCGAGTTTAATTATCGGGATATTTTTATTAAGATTTCTGGTGGGGTTGTCATTTGTTTTCAGCCGTTTTAAATAAATGAGGAAGAATATATTGATTACCGGTTGCGCCGGTTTTATTGGAACAAATTTAACCCTAAAACTTTTATCTTTGGAGGATAAAGTTATTGGAGTGGATAATTTTTATTCTAGTCGTCGGGAAAGAATCAAACTTTTCTCCGGAAAAAAGAATTTTTCTTTCATCGAACACGATATTAGAAGAACGTTAAAAATCAAAGAAAAAATTGATGAAATTTATAATCTTGCTTGTCCTGCTTCGCCCCCAGTTTACCAAAGAGATCCGATTTTTACTTTGGAAACATCAGTTTTGGGAATAATTAATATACTTAAATTGGCACAGAAGCATGATGCAAAAATTCTTCAAGCCTCTACTTCGGAAGTTTACGGCAACCCTCTAGAACATCCTCAAAAAGAAAATTATTGGGGGAATGTTAATCCAGTTGGGCCAAGGAGCTGTTATGATGAAGGCAAAAGAGTTGCAGAAACCTTTTGCTACGAGTATTTTAAAAAGGGAGTTGATGTCCGCGTGGTAAGAATTTTTAACACCTTCGGTCCTTATATGAATCCGGAAGATGGAAGGGTAGTTGTTAATTTTATCATTCAGGCACTGAGAAACGAGAATTTAACGGTTTATGGTAACGGAGCACAAACTAGAAGTTTTTGCTTTGTGGATGACCTTGTTGAGGGAATGATAAAGTATATGTCTCTAAAAGAAAAATTCTTCGGACCAATAAATTTGGGTAATCCGGAAGAATTTACAATATTAGAGCTGGCGGAGGAAGTGTTAAAATTAATTAACAAGAGTAATAGTAAGACAGTGTATGCCTGTTTGCCAGTCGACGATCCAGTGAAAAGAAAGCCCGATGTTTCTTTGGCCTGGCAGATATTACATTGGCAACCCAAAGTGGGGTTAGAGGAGGGGTTGGTTAAAACAATCAAATATTTTCGGAATTTGGGAAAAAATTATAAAGAAAGGGAAGGTAGAAGTGCTTAATACTTATGACTTTGAAGAGATAAGTAGAAAAGTTGCAGAGATTGACTATGGTAAGAGTGGTAATTTAGTAGAAAAACTCGGTGAGCTAAGTACAAAAGCACTTATTTATCATAATGAGGCAAAATTTGATTTAAAAAAATATTTTCAAAAAAAGGGATATTATGCCAAAAGTTTCGCTTCCTATATTAATAAATGGGGGAAAGATGATCCTGATATAAAAAAACAATTCAGTTTTTCGTACAGATATTTTAATGTTTTTTTGGAGAATAAAAAGTGGAAGAAATTCTTTTTACATCCGATATCGGTTTTTGGTGTTTTCTTTCTTAGATTTTTGATGGGGGTTAGTTATCTTGTTAGTTTATTTTGAAATTACTTCATTCAAAAAATTTTCTACCGCTTGAATTGACATTTGTTTATTAGCTTCCTCCGTAAAAGCGGCAATGTGGGGAGTTAATACTATATTCTTTAGGGAGAAAAACCCCTTCTTTACCTTAGGTTCGTTTTCAAAAACATCCAGAGCCGCTCCCATAATTAATTTCTTTTTTAATGCAATAATTAAATCTTTTTCATTGACTATTCCACCTCTTGAAGTATTGATTAGATAAGATGTCCTCTTCATAAAGGAAATCTCCTTTAAACCGATTATTCCTTTTGTTTGTTTGTTAAGGGGAAGATGCAAAGATATAATGTCAGCTTTTTCTAAGATATCTTTAAGTTCCTCTTTCTCAGTATTTCTTTTTAACAATGTTTCTCTGTCGAGATAAGGATCGAACCCTAATATTTTTTTAACTCCAAGAAAAGATAGCTTTTCTGCCACCAAGGAACCGATTTCACCACAACCAACCAATCCTAAAGTTTTATCCTTAAGTTCTTCCCCGATCATTTTCTTGTCCCTCCATTCGCCTTCGCTCATTTTTAGACTTTGATATTGAACCTTTCTGAGTAACATAAGTATGAGCATTAACACAAATTCAGCGACAGAATTTGTGTTAGAACCGGGGGAATTAAAAATTTTTATTTTCCTTCTCTCGCATTCTTCGCGATCAACATTATCTAAACCTACCCCCGCCCTTAGTAAGAATTTAAGATTGGGAAAATTGGCGAGATAGGCTTTGTCGGCTTTGGTATATGTTTTAATGAACAAAACATCAACTTTTCCTCTTATTTTTTCAAATTTATCTTGAAAATATATAGAGAAATTATGGTCTTTTAGGTTATGCAAAGCAGCTTGGTGAATTTCTTCTTTTTCGGCGACAAAAACAATCATTCTTGTATTTATATATCATAAGGAGAGATTCTGCAAACCATTAGAGTTGTGTATTTACATTTTATGTGTTAGTGTTTGGTAGAATTCAAAGAAAAGATATCAAAATATATAGTTTTTTTGATTATTAAGAGTGATTTTTGATAGAATTAGTACGATTTAAATGATAAATATCGGGATTATTGGTATCGGTTATTGGGGACCAAATTATGCCCGCCTTTGCTATGAGGTTGAGGATGTTAACCTTTGTTGGTTTGCCGATTTGGATGAAAACGCGCTAAATAAGATCAAGAGGAAATACCCCTTGGCAAAAACAACAAAAGATTACAAAGATCTTCTAAGGGACAAAAACTTAGATGCGGTTATTGTTACTACTCCAGCAACAACCCACTTCAAAATCGTTAAAGATTTACTGTTGGCTAAAAAGAACGTTTTGGTCGAAAAACCCTTAACGGCTAATTTAAGTGAAGCGAAGGAATTAAAAAGATTGGTTAGAAAAACAAAAAAGGTTTTAATGGTCGACCATACCTTTAAATATAATTCAGGTGTAAGAAAATTAAAGGAATTAATTGAAAAAGGAGAATTGGGAAAAATCTATTATATTTTGGCTTCTTACTCGGCCTTGGGTCCTATCCGTAAAGATACCGATGCTCTTTGGGATTTAGCGCCGCATTGGATTTATACTTTAAATTATCTTTTGGGAGAAAAACCACTTTTTGTGGATGCAAAAGGAGGGGAATATCTTAAAAAAGGAATGAAAGATGTTGTTTTTCTTAACCTGGAATATCCAAAGAAAGTTTTGGCGAATATTCATGTCACCTGGGTTTATCCTAAAAAGGACCGCTCACTGACCATTGTTGGCGATAAAAAAATGGCAATTTTTGACGATGTATCGCCAGAGGCAAGATTAACTATTTATGATCGAGGCATTTCTCTAAATTCTAAAGATCCAAATTTTGCAGATCTTCAGGTAATTTTGAGAGATGGGGATGTGGTGATTCCTAAAATAGAGAATAAGGAACCGCTAAAAGAGGCCTTTAAACATTTTTTGGAATGTGTCGAGGAAAACAAAAGGCCACTTTCGGATGTTAACGACGGGAACGAAGTGGTTGAGATTTTAGAAAAAGCAGTAATTTCCATGAAAAGAAACGGTGCACCAATAGCTGTCTGATCTCTCAATTTTCTTAATGAAAAATTTTACTTGTTACAAAAATGTTTTTATCGGTAAAGGAGCGGTTATTCAGCCCGGGGCGATTATTGGTTTGCCTTCTTTTGGAAAGAAAGACGGTGAGGTAAAGACTGTTATCGGGAAAAACGCCGTTATTCGCAGCAACAGCGTAATTTATGCCGGATGCAAAATAGGCAAAAATTTACAAACCGGTCATAATGTTACTATTCGTGAAGATAACGAGATCGGTGACAACCTGAGTATCTGGAGTAACTCGGTTTTGTATCCTCACAATAAAATTGGTAATAGCGTAAAAATTCATTGTAATTGTTTTATTGAATCATCGGTACTAAAAAATAATGTCTTTTTGGGCCCCCATGTAGTAATAACCGACGATCTACATCCCGTCTGCCCTCGCTGGAAAGAGTGTTTGGGAGGAGTAGTAATCGAAGAAAATGTTAGTGTCGGTGGGAATGTCACCCTTTTACCGGGAGTTACTATTGGTAAAGATTCACTTGTCGGGGCGGGTAGTGTGGTAGTGAAGAATATTCCTCCAAGAACCGTTGTTGTTGGAAATCCGGCCAAGGTGGTAAAAAGGACTGATTCGCTGAAATGTTTGAAAAAATTTTATAAAAAACCTTATGAGTGGAGAGAAAAATGAAAGTAAATTTTGTTGATTTGAAAAAACAATATTTAACCATCAAGCCGGAAATTGACACCGCGATTCAGCAGGTAATCGATAACTCCTCTTTTATTTTAGGGGATGAAGTTTCTGAATTTGAAAAAGAGTTTGCGGCATTTTGTGGGGTAAAATACGCTGTTGGTTTAGACAGTGGAATATCTGCTTTAGAGTTGGGAATGCGAGCTTTGGGGATTGGTCCTGGGGATGAGGTAATTACACCGGCCAATAGTTTTATTGCTTCATCCTCATCTATTTCGTTCACGGGAGCAAAACCTGTATTGGTTGACTGCCTTCCTGATACATATAATATTGATCCAAAGTGTGTTGAGAAGGCAATTACTAAAAAGACCAAGGCAATCATGCCTGTTCATTTGTATGGTCAGCCGGCAGAAATGGATTCTATTTTGAAGATTGCCCGGAAACATCGACTTTTTGTAGTGGAAGACGCTTGTCAGGCTCATGGTGCGCTTTATCACGGTAAAAAAACCGGTTCCTTTGGAGAATTAGCCGCTTTTTCTTTTTATCCTGGAAAAAATCTTGGAGCGTATGGCGATGCAGGCGCTTTGGTGACAAATAAAAAGAAAATAGCCCAAAAGGTTAGCATGATGAGAAATTACGGCCAGAAGAAAAAATATGACCATCAATTTTTAGCCTGGAACAGAAGATTGGATAATTTACAGGCGGCAATTTTAAGAGTCAAACTGAGGCATTTAGATTTATGGAATAAAAAAAGGTTTGAAAATGCAGAAGTTTACTACGGGCTTCTTTCTCATTCTCCGGTTGTGATTCCATATATTTTGCC
>Ga0210044_10011449_pt1 | contig 10335 bp, 7 predicted proteins | sample CryGey13umfilter_2_FD_183959 | JGI IMG/M metagenome (GOLD analysis project Ga0210044, IMG submission 183959) | Groundwater microbial communities from aquifer in Utah, USA - Crystal Geyser 4/9/14 3 um filter (SPAdes) (version 2) | ecosystem: Environmental > Aquatic > Deep subsurface > Groundwater...
CCGGCAGCGAGCGCGGAAACGGCAGATCGCCACGCTCAAGCACGTCAATAACCATGGCCGTCCCAAGATAACGCAGATGCTCAACATACTACCGGTAGTTGGTTTGGGTGACAACCGGATAAGCACGCAACATTCAAATGAGGCACTCGTAAATGTCTGCAGCACTTTCGAGAAGTTCGATCATAAAGCGGATTTCCGATGGAGACCTAGTTGTTTCTCCAATTCTCGACGCAAAACAACTCGGTCCATCTTCGGTCGATCTTCGAATGGGAACGGTCGCCCTGATGTCTCGTGCAGGTGCGCAGTCACATGTTAATCCTGCAGATTACTCCCCACGAGTTAATTCTGGACACGCTGCTGCGCAATTGCGTCAGCAAAAGCATGAGCGCTTCGATATTCCATTTACAAGTTCGTTCCTGCTTCATCCCGGCTCTTTGATTCTCGCGCCAACCCTTGAGTGGGTAGTTGTGCCTTCTGATTTGCAGGGAGTCGTTACAGCCCGTTCTTCGTGGGCCCGAGAGGGATTGAATATTGCAACTGCAACGATTGTAAATCCTGGCTATCGAGGGATCATTACGCTTGAGCTCGCTAATTTCGGTGAAATTCCGATTCGTCTTTGTCCTGGCCTGAGAATTGCACAGATTGCTTTCTACTCTCTAGAGCAGCATGACAAAGTAAAAGATGCAGAGGGGCTTCAGGGACAATTCGACATGAGTTTCGAGCCCAAGGCAGGCGAAATTGCTGCGAAGGATGAACCATTCATCAATATAGGCATGCCTTCCCGCATCTGAGACGCCAAATTATTCAAAATGAACGCACACTCTGATTTCTAGTTACTCTGGCTACCTAAATGCCAAAAACGCTCCTGCCTTCCCCTTGATAACTCTGATACACATGCTCAAACACCGCTGCACATTTCTTCTCATAGAGGTCTTTGGAGTAAGCGCGGGGCAGCCCCTCATCCAGGGCGTTCTCGATCTCGATCTTCACGCGGGCGCGGGTTGAAACTTTTTGCCGCCAGCCCAGCACCAGCAGCTTGTGCAGCTTCTCCAGCAGTTGGTGGGCGACCCTTTTCACCTCTTCGCGCTCAGCCGTAGTCAAGTCAGGTGCAGGGCGGGTCAGAATGTCAAAGATGGTCAGCTCCTCTTCGGATAGATTCTCGCGGACATGCCGGGTTTGCTCTTCAGTCAGCACCATGGACAGTGCCAGCAGTTCTTTGAAGATTTCCTCGATATTGCGGCTGCCGGAGTTGTAGCCGTCGATGAGCGTCTGGAATTTCTCCAGATAGTCTGCCCGCGTCGGGTTGAGACGCACCATGCGCTCAAGCTGCGCTTTTACGGCAGCGCGCAGGCGTTCCAAATCGGTATTGCTGGGCTTCTTGCTCTCAAACCGTTTGCGTAGCGCTTCAAAGTTGATCTTGGAAAGGTCGATCTGCCCATAGCCCTGAGTAGGCTGCTTGATCTTGAATGGCTCGGCGGCAATCGACTCATCCAGCAGCGCTTGTATGCCCTGCATGATGTGCGAGATGTCGGGAGGATCAGTTACCGTCTTCACACACTCCGCTATCGCGGCCAAGCAGCCGCAGCGCTGGGCAAATTCGACAGCTACGGGGTCCGGCTTCAAAGCGCGATACAAGCTGTTGACCAATGCCTCAAGCGTCAGGAAGTCCCGCTTGGTGGTTTCCGGAGCCATCAGCTTGTCCGCTGCCGCCTGGATGGCCCCCGCCTGCGCAAAATTGGCGGTGGGCTTGGTTTCAATCTCGGCTAGTGAGACGCCATGCTCCTGGCAGAACACATTGGCATCATTTATGGCATATCGCAGCTCATCGGCCAGCACTTTCTTATCCCGCACGGGCATTTCGCCGCTAGCCCCCTTGCCGTAAATCGCGAGTGCCTTTTCCAGGGAAGCGAATACGTTGGCGTAATCGACGATTAAACCGCTTTGCTTGCCGGGGTACACTCGGTTGGCACGGGCAATGGTCTGCATCAGCGTATGGTTGCGCATCGGCTTATCGAGGTAAACCGTTGAGCAGCTTGGTGCGTCGAAGCCAGTCAGCCACATGGCGCACACGAACACCAGACGCAACGGATCCTTCGGGTCCTTGAACTTTTCGTCCAGCTTTTCCTCGTTCATGCGCTTGCGATGCGGAACGATGTCCAGTCCAAGGCTTGCCATCTGGTCGATCTCGTTCTGCCCAGCCGAAATGATTACCGCCATATCGGTTTTGTCATCCTTGGGCCAGTATTTGCGCACCTTGTCATACATGCGCAGCGCCGTGGCCTTGTCGATGGACACCACCATCGCCTTACCCTGGAATCCACGCCCGGTGAAATGTCGCACGATGTCCTGCGCCACCGTGTCCAGCCGATCATCTCGTGTAATCAGGTGATATTGCCGCCCCAGTTCTCGCTCCAGCTTCTTCTCAGCCTCATCGGAAAGGTCTGCGCTCTCAATCAGGTCGTAGATGTCATCGTTCAGGTCCGGATTGTCCAGGTGCAGTTCCGGCGTGCGGTTCTCATAGAACAGCGGCACGGTCGCGCCATCCTCAACGGACTGCTGAAAATCGTAGATGGAAACATAGTCGCCGAACACCTCGCGGGTGCGTTCCTCTCCGGCGATTAACGGCGTGCCGGTGAAGGCCACGAACATGGCATTGGGCAGCGCTGCACGCATATTCAGCGCCAGTGTGTCGTACTGGCTCCGATGCGCTTCATCTGTCAGCACGATCACGTCGCGCCGGTCGCACAGCATCTCGGAAGTCTGGAATTTGTGAATCAGGGTGAAAACGTAGCGATTGTTGCCAGAAAGCAATTTCCGCAAATCCGCCCCACTTTGGGCGTGGCTGGCATTGGCATCGCTCACTGCCCCGCAGGCGGCAAAGGTCTTGGCGATCTGTTCGTCCAGCTCCACCCGGTCGGTAACGACTACAAATGTCCAATTGCCGGGAATCTTGCGCAGTACCTTCTGTGCAAAGAACACCATCGAAAAGCTCTTGCCGGAACCCTGCGTCTGCCAGAACACGCCGCCACGCCCGTGCCCTTCTTCGCGCGCCTTGAGCATTGCCTTGATGGCATTGTTCACGCCGATGAACTGATGGTTCTGCCCGATAATCTTGGTCAGCCCGCTCTTGTGCTCAGAGAACAGCGTGTAGTTCTCGGTCAGATCAAGCAGGCGCGATGGCTCGCACAGACCGCGCAGCATCACGTCCAACGACACCCGGCGCGGTTCATCCTCGCTCTCGATGCGCTTCCACTCAAAGAACCGCTCCCAGTCGGCAGTCAACGAACCGACACGGCTATCCGTGCCGTTGGAAGCAATGAGCAAGGCGTTTGACCAGAACAGCGCAGGAACGCCGTTCTGTGCATGTTTGTAACTGGTGAGGTTGCCGTCAAATGCTTGCTTAGCGGGTACGCCTGGCTTCTTAAGCTCAACCACTACCCAGGGCAGACCATTCACGAATCCGATCAAATCCGGGCGGCAGGTATAGAGCTGGCCGACGATGGTCATCTGGCTCACCAGCATAAAATCGTTGGCGGCGGGATTCTCCCAATCCACCACCTTCACCCGCTCATCTTTTACCCCGCCCCTGATCGGATCGGGCACGGACACCTTCACTCCGTCGCGCATAAACGCCCACTGTTCACGATTCGCCGCAGCTGGCGTCATTGCAGAACGGTCGCGTGACAACTCATCCACGGCGGCATTGATCGCTTCGGTAGGTAGCGATGAATTCAGCCTCGCCAGCACAGCGCGCAAGCGCACAGCCAGCACTACCTCAGATTTCGTCTCGCGACCAAGCGTGCCATCTACCCCCATCACCTCATCTGAGGCGACCAGCGTTTCCCAGCCCAACTCAGAAAAAAGCTGGATAGCGGGTTGTTCAACGAGCTGGTCTTCGGAATAGTTATATGCCATGTTAATTACGAAGAATCATTAAGCGATATTGACAAAGAAACGACCGCTACGCCCAAGGCAAATTCCCTTCTTTGTATCGACCGCATAACATTCCACCCAATGACTCCCTTGGTATTTCGTGTGCTCCCATATATCTTGCCCAGATTGGCTGACTTGCCCCCTAAGTACCCGCGCCAACCTAGCCATGTACCCAGTATTTACAACCTGCCATTTGATGGAAATGCTATCGACGAAGGAATGTTGCGCAGAAAAATGTAGCCATGTCCCAGGCTTTAGTGCTGGTCCATTGGATCGGTAAGTACCCTTGAAATCGCCTTCTTTCTCGGCATGTAGCGTTGCAGCAACCACTATCCTACCTGCGGGCAACACTGGCCATTGAGGTTGCTCGACGTGAGATAAATCTTCATTCTGAACGGCGGCTAATGCATTCGTAGACTCATCAAGATTCACTGACTTTGCGAAGTCGTCGCCAAATACCCTTCTCCATTTCAGGATGCTTTCATCACGGTCTTCCTCGACATAGGCATCCTCAATCCATTCTGCATAGCGATGAATGCAGTCTCGAAAGTTTGAATATTTATCCTGATCCCAATGCCTAGTAAATGACTCAGCAGAAAGACTCGGATTTGAGACCACCGGCATATCTGGATTTTCTTGGAGATACTTATCAAGACGCTTGATGATTATTCGAAGAGCCGTAGGTAAATCAGAAAACTCGCTGTCAAAAATAAGAGTTTCATCCGATGAATCCACACGCTCACCAACCAATGTGGTCAGCAAAACCGATTTTGCCGAGAAAGTCATCTTTATGTCGCGAAGATATTTCAAAAGGCGCACGACCTTAATCAGATAGTTCTTACCAACGTAACCGTTCTGCTTCTTAAACCAATCGCTCAGACCATCAGGATTCGCTTGCTCCTCGGTATTTTCACTCCGATTTAATATCCACTCGGTAGTCTCCCAAAAGCCAACTCTTCGAACACATGGAACCACATCGACTGAAAACTCATTTGCATACTGAATCGTTACACAACGTGTCTTCCGCGAGACTTTGCTGGCATATGTGCCGTGGGCTTTGAATTGCGTATACAGATTTTCGATATAGTCAGCGGGAGTCCACTCCTTATGCGGCTTCATAAAAGCAACAAGGTCGGCATCAAAACCACCATTTCCCGCTGGTTTAATAATTGTCCGATGAGCCCAAGAACCTTGCGGTGAGGTTTCAATCAAGATATCTGCATATTCCTCAAAACTTTCAAGCGTCGTGATGATGGTATCGACGCGCGCTTTCAAAGAGTCGATACGGGTCTGGTTAAGATTGACCACATCTGACATAAACGTATCGAAGTGTTCGGTTAGTTTCATTGCATATCCCCAAGCAGACTGCGAATGGCGGCAGAGTTGTGAGTAAAATCCTTGTCGGCTCTGCTAATCAAATCATCAATCACACTCACATCATCAAGTGACAAAGGCAAGTCTGATTCAAAGTTAACCCGCACCGTCTGGTGTTTGTCGAGAAGTAGCTGAACCACATTCCCGGCAGTTGCCGATTGTAGGTTCATAAGCATTGAAATAAATTTCAGCATTCCCCAGCCAGTTACAAAGCCCCATCGCGCACCGTTATTGCTTACTGGGTAATAGTTTTTCCCCACCCCCGTTCCCACCGACAGCAATTTAATCTGCGCACGCTCTGCGCCAAGCCGTGAAAGTGCTTCGGTGACTGCGACTAGGGATGGATTGTTAGCCCATAAACCACCATCGCTTAATTGATAGGGGCCGACACGCGCAGGCGCGAAGTAAGATGGCGCACTGCAAGAAGCTAGCACGGCATCAACAATCTTTACATTGCGATCCCTAACAAATCCATCGTCGTAGTTCGATTTAAAAACATGAACACCGCCATTCCCTATATCCGTAGCAGGAATGATCAGCCTAGTTTTTGCATCAGATAGTGTTGCGTCTTCAAACACATCTTTCAACGCATCGCGCAAGGGGTCGCTCGCATAGCGTGGAAAGATAGCTCCCCCTAACGACCAGCGTCGCGGATTGAAAATGATTGCCCCCTGCTCCCGATAGAGCTTCTTAACCTTTGCTAGAGGAATGTCGTAGGCTAACGCTGCCGCGATGATGGAGCCCGTACTAGTACCTGCTATCAGATCAAAATCTCGATGAAACTCCAGCTCGAATTCGTCTTGAATGCGTTCGAGTACATGGCTGGCGTAAATGCCCCGAATTCCGCCGCCATCAATCGCAAGTAGCCTCATGCAACGTCCTCTGGCAACAGGTGAACTTTTCCAGAAAGCAATCGTGGCAACAATAGGTCGCGGGTACGGCGAAGATTAGCGGTTTGGTTTTGCAGCACATCCATCTGCTCAAGAGCTGGAGCAACAAATCTAACAAATCGCTCCATCAAATCCACAGGAGGCGCTGAAAAGCGAAAGTCGGTAATTCTCTCTGGGGACAGGTGGAGGACATTTGCGCCGTTGGCGTGTTGCTTCACTTCATCGGCAAACGATGAATAGCGAAGGAAAGAGTAAAGAAAGGACTTAGGCATCTCACCTTTCGGCTCAATGCGTACAAGATCCATCGAAAAAACACCAAACTCATTATCCAGCGAGGGCACTAACGCAGCACGTGCGACGATTCGGCGCTCCTGCGTCATGTCGGTTACAGCCATTACGATATCGCCCTTCTTGGCGAGGTGTGTTTCTTTGAATTCTCCAATGTATCGTTTTAAACCAGATCGACGAAACCCCCCATCTCGGTCGAGGCACTTCAGATTTAGGAAAGGAAATCCTCCTTCGTCAGCCAAATCAACTGACCGATAGGAGCGGCCACGAAATGTAGCTGCTACATCTCCAAGTTTCTTCACTTCCCACCCCTGCGGAATTTGCCCAAGCGGTGAATCAGCGAACGGAACGGATTCGTGGCCGGGGTAGCGGAAATGGACGAACCATTCGCGGTAGAGTCTGCGCGCCATGTCTTCCAGTATGCGGATGCGCCTCTGGTTGTTTTCGATCAGGTCGTCGTAGGTGGAGAGGATGCCTGCAATGCGACGTTGCTCTGGAAGCGGCGGGAGAGTGAATTCATAATCGAGGATTTGCTTCCCGCTAATGTGCGGAATATTTACGCCTGTTGTTATTGGCTTTACATAGCTCTCAAAGCCAGACCCTCCAATAACGAACCGAAGAAAATCTTGATTCAAGGACTCGTGTTTCGAACGTAAACGAGCACACCGTTGCACCAGAAGTGCTTGGGGATCTCCCTCGCGAATATATGCCCATTTCAAACCAGCAGGCACCCAAGGTCGATCCATCGCTACGACAACATCACCTGGAACAAGCTCAAATTTCTGAAGCTGAGTGAAATCAGCTACACGCCACCGCTTTGAAATTTCCCAAAGAATATGACCTTGGCTGACATTCTCACCTTTAACAAGTGCAACATCATCAGGGTTGTCGGTGTAATGCTCGCTCTTGAATGGAAAACCCGCCAGTAACTCAACACAGCAAGCAAGATTTACCTTTGGCCACTCAACCATCATCATGCTTCCAGAATCTCCACCACATTCCGTGCAATGGTCTGCTCCAGCTCGCGCGCCTGCGCATTCAGCACTTCCAGTTCCTCGTTCAGCACTTCCAGCTTCTCTTTGAAGTCTTCATCACTGACTTCTTCGCCGGCGGCCACGCCAACATAGCGGCCGGGGTTAAGGCTCCAGCCTTGCGCTTCAATGTCAGCAAGAGTAGCTGCTTTGCACAAGCCGGGGATGTCAGCATAGCTGGGTTTTTTACCGAACACTTCCACCAGCCTAGCCTTGGCTCCTTCTCCGCCCAAGGTGTAGTCCAGCGCTTCGCCGCGATACAGGCGCACGATGTTGGCGATGAAGCCAATTTGTGCATCGGCCCAATCGCGATGGGCGCGGTCGATCTGGCGGTAGATGTGGCGGGCATCAATGAAGAGGATAGTGTCGGCGCGCGGTGTGTCCTGCTTAGTTTTATCGAGGAACCACAGGGTGCAAGGCAGCGTGACGGTGTAGAACATATTGGGGCCGACAGCGACCATCACGTCTACGGCGCGGGTTTCGATCAATTGCTTGCGAATTTCCTGTTCGCTGCTGCGCGCATCGCTGGCGGAGTTCGCCATGACGAATCCGGCACGGCCTTGGGCATTCAGGCTGGAATAGAACAGTTGTATCCACAGCATGTTGGCGTTGTCGGTGCGCGGCACACCGAAGGGAAAACGGCGACCTGCTCCCACGTCCGAGGCCAGCCTGTCCTTGTCCACGGCGTTGACGTTGAACGGCGGATTGGCGAGAACGAAGTCGAATTTTCCGACGGCTTCGTGTGGGTCGTCGTAGTAGCTGTTGATGTGTCCGCCGTGGCGGATGTCGCCCTCCAGACCGTGGATGGCGAGGTTCATGCGCGCCAGGCGCCCGGTGTCGTCGGTCTTTTCCACGCCGTGGATGAAGAGTTCGTCTGCGGCATTCTTCTTGTGCTCTGACACAAAGCGCGCGCTGCTGACGAACATACCGCCGGAGCCGCAGGCGGGATCGAGGATGCGTCCGTGGAATGGCTGTATCACTTCCACCAGCAGGCGCACGATGGAGCTGGGGGTGTAAAACTCGCCGCCCTTTTGACCTTCTGTGCGGGCGAATTCACCGAGGAAGTATTCGTAGATGCGGCCGAAGGCGTCGTAGCCGGTGCTCACGGGAATCTCGGAAATCTTTTTCAGCAGCTCTTTGAGCAAGGTACTGGTGAAGATTTGAAAGGTGCGCGGCAACACGCCCGCCAGTTGCGGGTTGTGCTTCTCGATGGCATCCATGGCCTCGTTGATGGCCTGGCCGATGTTGGCCCCTTCCGGCAGGTTGAGCAGATGGGCGAACCGTGCGGCTTCGGGCAGGTACATCACGCCTTCGGCATGGTAAGCGGCAGGGTCATCCACACGGCTGGTCGAACGGCGCGAGGATGCGCCGGCAGATTCGAGGTCCTTGCGGCGCTTGGTAAAGCGCGATTCGGCAAACAGCAAAAAGATGAGGCCCAGCACCGGGGCGGAATATTGCGCAGCGGTCAGCCCGGAATTGGCACGGAACTGGTCGGCTGCATCCCACAGGCGTTTTTCAATGGTGTCGGTGACGGTATCTCGTTCGGTTGGTGCGATCCAATGCATGCTGCTCCCTGATGCGTAGCTTGTTGTTTTCTCGCCGGATGCTAGCACGAAGGGGCACTGAGACATATATGCCGTTTGGTCTAGGCTCTGGCTTTTGGATTTGAGCTAATGACCGCACGTCACAATAAGTGTGGCGTAATAGCTTACTCAGCCGTAACTGATCGAAAATCAAGAAGATCTGAGGCTGAAACTCCAAGAGTATCTGCAAGCCTACAGATATTTACGAGCGCGATATTCCGCTGCCCTCGTTCCACTCCGCCTAAGTAACTTCGCGCAAGTCCACTCTCAAGAGCAAGATGTTCTTGAGACCATTCACGCGCTTTTCGCAATTCGACTAGCCGAGAGCCAAACAACACCCGAGGGTCTTTTTTGCTGATTTTAATTTGCCTAGCCATGCGAACATGCTATGGCTTCGGTTACTATGGGGCCACGCTCTATGAGTGACAAATTGGATCTAGTGCGGTAGAGTCATTGTCGTTCGAGTCCCCTATTCTTGTTTTTGCTTCCGGATGTGAACTTAGTACAAACTGAGGATACTGACTATGGAACAGAGCGATCTCCTGCAGCTTAAGCGCGAGGTGTTAGATCAAGGACCAGAAGCTGCGTTACCCTGCAATTTGTCCGACAATTGGTTAGGCATGCTTGCACGAGATATTGAGATGTTGCAGGAAGAGACCAACAGCGACCATAGCTACTTCAGTGCGCCGTTAGCCATCATTGTCCATCTTTTGTTAGGGAAATCTGGGCAGTCGGAAGGCTCAGTATCGGTTGAAGAATTCTTTGAATACTTACAGTATCTGCAAATTGAAATTGTGCTCGAAATTGCTCGCCGGAACTCCGATATAAACATTGTGCCTGCGACAATGGAAACGATCTTTACGAACCGAGGCGCAATGAGGACATTCACAAGTGGCCAATGAAAATTTTTGTCGGACGGTAGATAACGCGCCAGAACCACGCTCCATAGGGGACCAATAACACTGCTTGAGCCCGGCGGAAAAATGGACACAACGGCTTGGAATTGTCCATCAAGATGCGAAACACAATGGACAGATGGGAAGTTGTTATCTCGTTGATTTTTCAGAAAGGTATTCAGTCCATTAAGTGCGGACTTGGGTGTGAACTATGTACTCGAACAGCGCAATGCCCCAGCTTGCCAGCGCCGCCACATACCAGGGCGAGGCCGAAAGATTTTTCAGATGCCCATACCAGGCAAAAGTCATGAACAGATTTGACACTGCCAGCATCAGCGCG
>Ga0210044_10011450_pt1 | contig 10334 bp, 7 predicted proteins | sample CryGey13umfilter_2_FD_183959 | JGI IMG/M metagenome (GOLD analysis project Ga0210044, IMG submission 183959) | Groundwater microbial communities from aquifer in Utah, USA - Crystal Geyser 4/9/14 3 um filter (SPAdes) (version 2) | ecosystem: Environmental > Aquatic > Deep subsurface > Groundwater...
CCAGCCGTTTTTGTCCCCCGCGTTGTTCACATCCGATATGAAGTCGTAGCCCGCCGCAACGCGGCCAGCGAGGTCGGGGTGGCCGTGGTAGATGCCGGTGTCCACCACCGCCACCACGATGTCAGGGTTGCCGGTGAGCATGTCCCAGGCTTGCTCCAGCCGGGCTGATCGGATATTCCACTGCAGAGCGTAGTGGGTGTCGTTCGGCACCCGAAACACGCGGCGGATGTAGTTGGGCTCGACGTGGACCACCCGAGGGTCGTCACGCAGCGCTGCGATGGCCTTGCGCGTCGCGGTGACGGTGCGGCTGCGGAGCCGGACCAACTCGGCCGTGGGCGAGATGGAGCGACGGGTTCCAACGGACAGTGTCCCCACGCGATGGATTTGGCGGGACAGCGCTTCGGGATGCCAGTGAACGATGAGAGCTCCCGGCTCGAACTCTGGATCCTGCGCCGCGACCGGCGTGGTCACGAGCAACACGAGACAGGCAAGAACCAACCGGACCATACAGACTCCTTGCTGCTGATCTTGCAACACTCGTACCTCGGCGTCATCCCATGAATAGTCTGGTAATGACGTGGCCTTGCCTCCCCGGCAGCCAGCACGGGCCGGGACCACTGACCCCACCTGTGGCCAGTGGCGCCCACTACCGGCCGCGCAGGAACCAGGTCCGTATCACCTGTGCGGCGGGTTTGTTCCGTGGTGTGTATCGCGTGTCCAACAGCCCACCGTCCCCGTACCAGTCCCAGAAGATGACGCCGGCCAGCTCCAAGGTGCCGTCCCAGGCCTTGACGAAGGCGCTGAAAGCTCGACGCTGCTCCTCCAGATCGACGGGGGCCGAGACCGTGTAGTCCCACGGGTGTACAGCGCAGCCATCCATGCTGGGGTAGCCCACCTCGGTGAACAGAAAACGTTTCTTCTGCCGCTGCGCCCACTTGACCAGCTTGGCGCGGATCGCGCGCCATGACCGCACCATCTCCGTCTCGGGGGCCTTGGTGTTTGGCGTCAGCTGGTAGTAGGCGGTCAGGCCCACCACGTCCACCATGTCCCAGAACGAAACGGGCTCGTAGTGATCCCAGTTGGCCGAGTAGACCAGCTTTCCGCGATAGATCCCGCGAATCTTGCGGATCAGATCCACCCAGCGGGCCCGCATGCCCTCGGTGCTGACCAGCTCGGAACCCACGCACAGCATCTCCACCCGGTTGTCTGCGGCGATCCGGGCGTAGTGCAGAATGAAACGGTGGTAGGTGCGCCACCACTGGTCCCAGCTCCCCGGCTTGATCGTTCCCCTCCACTCCAGCGGCTTGCGTCTCAGCACATCGATGATCGGAAACAGAAAGACCTTGATCCCCCGCGCGTGAGCCCGCCGGATCATTCGTCGAAGGACGGGATCCGGGGTGGTGGATCCTGGACGGGGATCGATCGCGCTGGAGCGGACGTCGATGGTAGACCATGACACGACGAGGGAGACGTGGCTCACTCCCAGCGCCTTGAGCTCCTCGAGCTTCTCCTCGAGCTTGGCCGGACGAATGTCGGAGTAGCTGCCCAGAGCCATCCCGCGGACCAGGCCGGGGGCCGACAGCGCCGGATGGGACAGGCTGAACAGCAGGCCCAGAATCAGAGCGGGGAATCTCACCGGTCAGCGCTTGCGCCGGGCGCGGCGCCTCGGGGGTTTGGAGGCCTTCTCGGGACTGGCGAGCCGGGTCACCGATTTCCCCACCGCCTGGTGAACAGCCTCGAGTAACGCCTCGTGGGTCAGCTGGATGCGCTCCTTCTCGTTGAGCCGGCTGACCTCGGTTCCCACCTGGGCGTTGCCCTCGCCGGCCAGCGCCAGCTGTCCCGAGGGGATCTTCTCCGCATCGATGGCGACCGCCACGTCCACCATCAGAACGTGATAGACCTTGCCCTTGGCGGGCGGGTTGAGGGAGTGGCTGACCCGCGTCACACGCAGCACCACGCCGTAGCCCTGAAGCTTCCTTGCCTTGAGCTCGCGCTCCAGCTCCTTCCCCACAGGGGCCGGATCCTTGAGGGTGGTGACCACTTCAGGGTGCTTCCCCAGCTCCTGTTGGAAGTACGTTCGTGCCTGATCCTGGACCGATGGCTTGGTTCCCGCCGGTTCCTTGACACCCTGGATCTGCATGTAGAATCGAGGTCGGGCCTCCGCCGAGGTCGCAACCACTCCCAACAGCACTGCAACGACGATCAAGCGCATGACACACCTCCCGACGTAGGTGGGAGAAGTAACACCAGTTCCAGGACCGGTCAAACCATCGGACGCTTGACCGATGGCGAGGATTCACCCACGGGTGCTACCATCATACGAGAAGGAACGAGGAGGAACGGATGCGAGCTCGAATGGCCCGATTTCTGAAGCGGTTGCGGCGCGGGGAGAAGGGGCAGGGGATGACGGAGTACATCATCATCGTCGCGCTGATCGCCATCGCGGCCATCGGCGTGGTGACGATATTCGGCGACAACATCCGCGATCTGTTCGCCGGTGCGACCAACGCGCTGGCTGGAGAGACGAAGGTCCAGGTGGGATCGGAGAAGGCCCGCCTGTCCCACACCAAGACCAAGACGCTCAAGACGTTCGCCGAGGACAACAAGGGCTCCATGGGGCAGTGACGACCTGCCTTGCGTGACGCCTGGCAGTACCCCCAGCTGGTGGTTCCCGACGCCGTCTGCGTCGTGGTGTGCATCATCGCCGCGGTCACCGATCTGCGGTCGAGACGGATCCCCAACTGGCTCACCGTCCCGGCCATCGTGGGCGGGTTGCTGCTGAACATGACCCTCGCCGCCGCGTGCTCCGGTCCGGCCTTCACGGTGAAGGTCGCGCTGGCCTCCTCCGCGGCGGGCTGTCTGTTCCTGCTCCTCGTGTTCGGGCTGCTCGGGTTCATCAACTTCGTGGGGATGGGAGACGTGAAGCTGATGGCCGCGGTGGGGGCCCTGCTGCGGTGGCCCACGGCGATGTGGGCCCTGGCCTACGTCGCGCTCGCCGGGGGAGTGGTGGCGGTGGTGTATGCCCTGCTCAGCGGACGGCTGGGGGCCGTGCTGCGGAACCTGTTCCGCATCGGTCGACGCCTGATCCCGAGCAAGACCCGTCCCGAGGTGGAGCTGCATCGGGTTCCCTATGCGCTGGCGGTGCTCCTGGGGGCGACCTGGGCGGCCGCGCTCAAGTATTTTCCCGTCCTGGCCCTCTCCTGACTCCCTCGAAACTTGACCAAGTTCGTACGCTTAGGTAACGTGGCGTGCGAGGATCCATGCACGTGCGAACTACCGCTCTGACACTGTGCCTCTTCGGAGGTCTGCTGTCGCTGTTTGACGGCCAGGCGCTGGCCCAGCGCACCTTGCGCCTGACGGTGGGACAGTCCCACACGATCCAGATTCCTGGCACGATCACCAAGGTCCAGGTGCTGAATCCCAGCGTCGCCGACGTTGCGACCTACTCGGTGAAGGGGGCGACGGTGGTGGGGATCAACGCCGGCTCCACGGAGGTCCACCTCTACTCCGGTCAACGGCGCTTCCGGTTCAACGTCACGGTCACCGCGGTGGAGACCAGCAGCCTGCTCAAGCAGGTTCGGTTGTTCCTCGGCCGCATCGAGGGCATTTATCCGCGGCTGTTCGGCGACACGATCATCCTCGGTGGGTACGCGCTCACCGCGGAGGACTACGGCAAGGCCCAGCAGGTGGTGACCATCTTCGGCAACAAGGTCCAGAACCACGTGCGATTCAAGGCCAGCGCCATGCAGCAGGTGAACCAGATCTTCCGGCGTTCCGGCCTCAGCAACGTGAAGGCCAACCTCATCGGAGGCACGCTGTTTCTCGAGGGCGCGGTCTCCTCCAAGGACGAGATGGGGAAGGTCACCGCGTTGCTCAAGGCCTTCGGGCTCAAGGCCGAGAACCTGTTGACCGTCGGCGGTGGCCGCCAGGTTCTGGTGGATGTGCAGTTCGTCGAGATGCGCAAGAGCGGGTTGAATCGTATCGGTGTCAAGTGGCCTGACGCCTACACCCTCACCGGACAGGGCACCATCTCGGGGACCATCCCGCTCAGCCCGTCGGGAGATCCCCAGATCGAGCTGCAGATCCTGTCTCCGGCCCAGGCCGGGCAGGCCTCGCTCAACCTGCTGTACTCCAGCGGCTACGCCCGGCTCCTGGCCCAGCCGAAGCTGGTGTGCGGGTCCGGCAAGGAAGCCGAGTTTCTGGTGGGCGGCGAGGTGCCCATCGTGATGGTGACCCAGAGCGCGGTCAACATCGACTGGAAGTCCTACGGTATCAAGCTGAAGGTCAAGCCGGTGGCAGACAGCCTGGGCAACATTCAGAGCGAGATCTACGCCGAGGTGAGCGAGCCTGATCGCAGCGTGGCGGTGCAGAACATCCCCGGTTTCCGTGTTCGGAAGTTCAAGACGGACGTGTCGGTCAAGGACGGGGCGTCCATCGTCCTCAGCGGGCTGTTCACCAACACCGAGGAGAAATCGGTGGCCAAGATGCCGCTGCTGGGGCACATCCCGATTCTGGGTGAGCTGTTCAAGTCACGGGAGTTCCAGGAGCGGAAGACGACGCTGGTTGTGTTCGTGACGCCCAAGGTCGTGACCTCGGAGCACCCATGGGTCCGCGACACGATTCGCAGCATCCAGAAGATGTACAAGGAATACGAGGCGGAGATCGGGTGGCAGGTGTTCGATTGATCACAGCGTTCGGCAGGTGCCGGGCGGTGTAGTCCAGGTGGGGCGAGCGGGCGGACAGAACAATCACAGACGCGGTTTGCCGGAGGCGGCATGTTTACAGTCGTGATCACTGAGAAGGGCGGAGAACAGCGACGGCTGGACTTCGACAAGCCCGAGGTGACCATCGGTCGGGTTCAGGGCAACGATATCATCTTGCCCAAGGGCAACGTGTCCAAACGCCATTCCCGCATCGTGCTCAAGGACGGCAAGTTCATCATCGTCGATCTCAAGAGCACCAATGGCACGTACGTCAACGGACGCAAGATCACCAGCCCGCTGGTGATCAAGAGCACGGACAAGATCTACATCGGGGACTTCATCCTGCATGTGGAGGACGGCCAGGGTATGGCCGCCATGGCGCAGGGCCCGGCCTCCATCCCGAGCCCGGTGCCGGGTCCGATGCCCGCGCCGATGCTCGCGCCGATGCCCGCGCCGATGCCTGCGCCGATGCCTGCGCCGATGCCTGCGCCGATGCCGGCGCCGATGCCGGCGCCGATGCCGGCGCCCGAGGCCAGACGGCCCCCTCCACCCCTGCCCAAGCGCAAGCCGTCCCGACCGGTGGCGCCCGCGGAGGAGGACTTTGGTGATACCGGCGGACCGATGGCCCAGCCATCGGCGATGCCGACGCCGATGCCGCGGGCCAAGGGGCCGGGGATACGTCGTCCCGCGGCGGTGCGCGACACGCTGGGCCCCGAAATGGACGGCCAGGGACCGATGGGTTCGCTGGGAGGGATGGACGCAGAATTCCAGCGCCCCCCCGTGATACAGCCTCCGTCGATGGCCCCTGCGCCAGCTCCGCTGGTGCCTCCTCCTTCGGCCCCCGCTCCAGCGCCGCCGCCCCGGGCGGAGATGCCGCGGGAGCGGGTACAGCGCCAGATGCCCGTGGCCGAGCCTGGTGATCCGCGACGCGCACGGATCATCGAGTTGCAGAAGGAGATCCACGACCGGTTGCTCGAGTACCTCGACCTGCGGCGGATGGACATCGATCAGCTGGCAGACGAGGAGCTGTGGGAGAAGACCGAAAACGCCATCTGCGACATCGTCGAGAGCATGGATGGCGAAGGCGCGATTCCGGCCTTCGTCAACCAGGACGAGCTGATCAAGGATGTGCTGAACGAGGCGCTGGGGCTGGGCCCGCTGGAGGATCTGCTGGCCGACGACTCGGTCAGCGAGATCATGGTCAATCGTTCGGATCAGATCTACGTCGAGCGCAACGGAGCCATCGAGCTGACGTCGTACGGTTTCTCCAGTGACAAGGCGGTGCTGGGGGTGATCGAGCGCATCGTGGCTCCCCTGGGTCGGCGCATCGACGAATCCAGCCCCCTGGTGGATGCGCGGCTCAAGGATGGAAGCCGCGTGAACGCGATCATCCCCCCGCTGGCGCTCAAGGGGCCGACGCTCACGATCCGCAAGTTCCGCCGGGAGTCGTTCACCGGTGACCAGCTGGTGCAGATGGAGACCGTCAGCCGCGGGATGCTCGAGTTCCTGCAGATGTGCGTCACGGCGCGCAAGAACATCGTCGTCAGCGGCGGGACGGGTTCAGGCAAGACCACCACGCTCAACGTGATCAGCAACTTCATCCCGGAGAGCGAGCGAATCCTCACCATCGAGGACGCGGCGGAGATCCAGCTCAAGCACACGCACTGGGTTCAGCTGGAGAGTCGACCGCCGAATATCGAGGGCAAGGGCGAGATCAAGATCCGCGATCTGGTGCGCAACTCGCTGCGCATGCGTCCCGACCGCATCATCGTCGGGGAGTGTCGTGGGGGCGAAGCGCTCGACATGTTGCAGGCGATGAACACGGGACACGACGGATCGCTGACCACGGCTCACTCCAACAGCCCGCGAGACACGCTGTCCCGTCTGGAGACCATGGTGTTGATGTCGGGGATGGACCTGCCGATCCGGGCCATCCGGGAGCAGGTCGCGTCGGCCATCGATATCGTCGCTCACCAGGCGCGCTTCGGGGATGGGTCGCGTCGTCTGACCCACATCACCGAGATCTCCGGCATGGAGGGAGATGTGATCACGATGCAGGACATCTTCGCCTTCAAGCAGGAGGGTTTCGACGAGCAGGGCCGCGTCCGTGGACGGTTCGTGCCCACCGGTTTTGTCCCCCGCTTCTACGAAGACCTGCAGCGGCGAGGCATCCCCGTCAACATGAACATCTTCAGGGAGTAGCCAACAGCAGCGGTGCACACCCTCGTCGCCAGGGATGGAAGGGGTCATGTGATCGCGGCCCTCCCCGTCACCCGTCAGCAGCCCCTGACCATCGGGCGGGGGACGGATTGCACCATCGTACTCCCCAGCACCGCCGTGTCGCGCAAGCACGCCACGGTCTGCTTGCGGGACGACGGCGAGGTGCTGATCCAGGACGAGGGCAGCGCCAACGGTGTGCAGATCGACGGGCACTTCATCACGCGGCCGACCCCCATCAGCGAAGCAAGCCAGATCGCGATCTCGGACTACTCGCTGAGCCTGGAGCTGGAGGGCCAGGTTCGGGCGCCCCGGGCCGATACGGTGGACGAGCCGGAGCGCGAGGAGCTGGAGACGATCCTGGAGCCGCAGATGGGGGCGGGCACGCTGCTGGCCAACACCACCATCGTGATCGTCGGTCGCGGCGGTCCGTTCGACGGGACGACCTACACCCTGAACAAGCCGCTGATGACGGTGGGTCGCGTGGAGGGGAACGACGTGATCCTCGACGATCCGTCCATCAGCCGCCGTCACGCCCAGCTGCGGTTGAGCGCGGCGGGCAACGGGTTCACGGTTCTGGATCTTCGGAGCTCCAACGGGACCTTCGTCGATGGTCAGCGGATCAAGCGATCGGAGTGCGCCGAGAGCTCCATCGTGCGGTTCGGGGATCTGGCCTTCAAGGTCACCCTGGATCGCCGAACGTCGTCGGTGAAACCGAAGCGGCGGATGAGCCGGCGGAGGCTGCTGCTGGGCGGGCTCGGGGTGTTGCTGATTCTGGTGCTGGTGGGGGTGGTGGCCAAGGTCAGACAACCCAAGCCGCCCCCGCCGCGCAAGGTCACCGCGGCTGACCGGCTGCGCGAGATGCAGGCCAGGGTCCAGCGCCTGGTGGACGAGGGGAAGCGCAGGCTGGCGCTGCGTCAGTGGGCCGAGGCGGTCCAGACGTTCGACAAGGCCAAGATCCAGGATCCACTGAATCGCGAGGCCACGGCGCTGCGCAAGCAGGCCGTGGTCGAGGAGGGTCACCAGCGGACCTACGCCAGGGGGATGGAGTTCTTCGGGCTGGGCAACAAGGAGAACCTGGTCAAGGCCAAGGAGATCTTCGTCAGCATCCCGGCCGGATCGGTCTACATCCGCGAGGTGCGGGACAAGCTGCGGACGATCGATGACCGGCTGGCGGAGGGCTATCGCATCGAGGGCGTGTCCAGGTGCCGGGCGCTGTACTGGAAGGAGTGCCACGAGGCGCTGTGCAAGTTCTTCAACCTGCTCAAGGAGGGGAAGGTCGTCCCGGGGGAATCGCAGTTGCGGCAGCAGTTGCAGCAGGTGGAGCAGCGACTCAAACGACACCGCGGCTTCGTTCCGTGCGAGGCCCCTCGGTTCCTCAACACCAAGGGGGTGGTCGCGACTGGCGAGACGCCGGAGGAGGTGCTGGCGGAGAAGTACACCGACAAGCCGCTGCTGCAGGTGATGACGCTGTACTTCAACGGACGGATCGAGAACGCGCTGAAGATGCTGCACGGCCTGACCAGCGACCGGCAGATGCGGCCGCAATGGGCGTCGCTGCGCGAGGTCAACCGCCAGCTGCTGATCATTCGAGGCAAGTACCAGGAGGGCTACTCGGCCCACCGGGAACGAAATGCCGAGGAGGCCTCGAGACAGTGGGGCATGGTGCTGACGGCAGATGCCTCGCTGATCCCGCCTGGCATCGAGAGCTTCTACCGCCGGGAGGTCAAGCGCGGACTGGGCGACCTGTATTTCTCGCTGGGCGACGACGAGTTCAAGGTCCTGCGATATCGCCAGGCCTTTGCCTTGTGGTCCCGGGGGAGGCAGTACAACGACAGCCACGAACGGCTGCTCAACGGTCTGCTGCAGCTGGAGAACATCGCCGAGCGCCTGGTGCGTGAGGGCAAGCAGCTGCGAGCGGCAGGGCGGCTCGCAGACGCACGAGAGAAGCTGGCGATGGGCAAGGCGATCACCCAGCCCGATCGGCCGGTGCACGTGGAGGCGGTGAAGGAGCTGGGACAGATGTGACGGGCGGCCTACTGCTGCTGCTGGCTACGCTTCGTTCACATCTTGCGCGCTCCGCTCCGCACTCGAGCGGGGCTCCCCCGCTTCGCGCGCGGAGCGGTGGAGCCACTCTGGAGCGCGGAGTGGGGCACGCCCGTAGGCGCGCGCGTATCCCATCGAACGACGGCCACCACCGAATCGCCGCTCCGATCCTTGCCGTTGATCAGCACCAGCAGCGCGCGGGCGCTTTGGGGCAGCCGGGGCACGCTGAAGCGAGCCAGCGTGGCGTTCTTCGCCGCGGGGAGCTTCAGCTCGAGGGGTCGCATCCGACTGCGCGTGTTGTCGGCCGACTCCATGATCAGCTGGGCCTTGGCCGAGGCCAGCTCGACGCCGGTGTTCTGCAGCTCGAGCTCCTGATCCGTCTGCTTCAGCGCGATCTGGGCGTGGATCAGGTGATCCACCAGCCCGGTGGAGAACCCCACCGCCAGGGGCAGCAGGTGGCGGGCCGCGGTCATGTGGCACGAGCGGTCGAGGAAGAACCGCAGGTGATCGTCGGGGTCCAGCGTGTAGGCCAGCACAGGTCCCCACTGGCCCTTCATCTCGCAGACGGCTCTGCAGTGATGGCCGGCCGGCTTGCTCCCCGGGCGGTGCAGGCAGAGGCAGGCTGGATCCAGCGGCTTCAGCGCGGGCATGGCCAGCGGCAGCTTCTGCTGCAGACGCTGGCGCAGCTCCGAAAGATCCGTCTCGGGCAACACCTGGACCATGGCCGGTGTGGTGCCGGGGGAGAAGTGGTTGATCGTGGTGATGTCGGCGAGGCCGGTGTAGTGCGCGTTGGTGAAATAGTCGCGAACCCGCGCGCGCTGGATCGGCGGTCCGCTGTAGTGCGGAAGCCCGAACTGGCCGTGGTGCTCGGCGACGAAACGCTCGAAGACCGACCCCCGATTGAACGTGCTGCGGCCCAGCTGCTCCAGGTGTCCCACCCGGAAGTCGTTGCGAACGTGGGTCGGGGAGGCCATGTCCTGGAGCACGTGCAGCACGGCGCCCAGGTGGATCAGCGCCAGCGCCAGGTGGTGCTGCCGGCGCCGGACCGCCCTGGCGGCGACCGAGCGGGCCAGCTCGTCATGAAATCCCTGGACCGTCCAGGGGCTGTCCGGGTCCGTGACCCAATCGGGCGCGGCCTTTCCGGTCAGGTCGAAACCGGTGCCGGTGAAGAAGGCGCGCACGGTGTCCGAACCTTCCACCACCCCCAGCATCCCGAGCAGGGTTCCCACAAGCGGTGTTGCGTTGCGCAGCCCGTTATGCAGCGGCGGGCAGTAGAAGTGGTTGCGGCCCTGCGAGGCGGGGCGCTGGGCGAGAACGCTGCCCGCCATGACCCACCCCACCGCGCGCAGATACCCCGACGCGGCGGGC
>Ga0210044_10011454_pt1 | contig 10333 bp, 8 predicted proteins | sample CryGey13umfilter_2_FD_183959 | JGI IMG/M metagenome (GOLD analysis project Ga0210044, IMG submission 183959) | Groundwater microbial communities from aquifer in Utah, USA - Crystal Geyser 4/9/14 3 um filter (SPAdes) (version 2) | ecosystem: Environmental > Aquatic > Deep subsurface > Groundwater...
AAAACTCTACTTGCAAAAGCAGTAGCTACTCAAAGTGAAGCAAACTTTGTTTCAGTTAGAGGACCCGAACTCTTGTCTAAATGGGTAGGAGAATCAGAGCGAGGAATTAGAGAAATTTTCAAACGTGCACGTCAATCTGCACCATGCGTTGTATTCTTTGATGAAATTGATTCTATTGCACCAATCAGAGGAGCCGGTGGAGAAACTGCAGTTACTGAGAGAGTTGTTAGTCAACTACTAACAGAATTAGACGGTATGGAAAATATGCACGGTGTAATAGTTTTGGCTGCAACAAATAGAGCAGATATGATTGATCCCGCATTATTAAGACCCGGAAGATTCGATAAAATTATTCAAATTCCACTTCCAGATAAGGAGAGTAGAAAGAGCATCTTGAAAATTAATGCCGCAAAGATTCCAACCATCAGCGATCAAAGTGATTCTAAACATGTTGATTTTGACAAACTTGCAGAGATAACAGATGGGCTCAGTGGTGCAGATACAGCATCTATTGCAAATACTGCAGTGTCACTAGTTATTCATGAGTTCTTAGATTCACACCCAGACGTCAAAGACATTGAAAAGAATAGCATCGATGCAAAAGTGACTATGAAGCACTTTGAGGAAGCAGTAAAGAAGGTAAGAGAACAAAAAGATCTCAAGATTGGCGAAAAACTAGTAGCATCCTATTACAGGTAGTTTTAATAAAATAGCAAATCTAATCCTCATAAATGTCAGAATATGCTGGATATGAGGGAAATTCATTAGAATTTCTCAAGAAAAACACAATTTCAGTTGGAGATTCTGTAAAGATTTTAGCTGACATCACATATTCAGGAATAGTAATGCCCAGATATGAGCACAGTGATGATAGGCACATTGTTTTGAAGCTAAAGAGCGGATACAACATTGGTTTAGAAATTGCTAAAATTGAAAAGGTTGAGAAAATCCTCACTTCAGAAAAAATTGTTGAGAAAAATGAAAAGGTTGAGAAAAATGAAAAACTGCCAAATATTTTATTATTATCAACTGGAGGTACAATTGCAAGCAAAATTGATTACAGGACAGGTGCAGTAACACCGGTATTAACTGCAGAAGAATTAAACTCATCGGTACCAGAGCTTGCTGAAATTGCAAACATTGACACAAAAGTACTGTTTTCAGAATATTCTGAAAATATAATGCCTCAACACTGGCTGAAAATTGCTGAAACAGTAAAAGAATATTCCAATTCAGAATATTCAGGCATAATTATTGCACATGGCACAGATACTATGCATTATACATCATCGTATCTTTCATTTTCACTTGCAGGTTTTCCAATACCCATAGCATTAGTTGGATCACAGAGATCATCAGATCGAGCATCATCAGATGCCGCATTAAATTTGATGGGAGCTGTGTCATTTCTTACAAAATGCAAAGGCAATGGAGTTTACATAATAATGCACCAAGATGAAAATGATGAAGCTATTGCTTGTCATATTGGTACAAGAGTAAGAAAAAATCATACCAGTAAAAGAGGAGCATTTCAAACGATTGGCGATGATCCTGCATTTTTAATTGTAAATAATGAAATTCATGATAATATGAAGACAGAATTTTTTACAATCAAAGAATTTGATCCTAAAATAAAAATAAATGAAAAAGTTGCTTTGGTAAAATATCATCCAGGATATAATCCAGAATTATTGAAAAATATTATTGATTCAGGATACAAGGCAATAATTTTTGAAGGAACTGGATTAGGACACATAGGAGAAAACATGTATCCAATAGTAAAAATTGCAAATGAAAAAGGTATCTTTATGGGAATGACTTCACAGTGCATAGACGGCAGAGTAAGAATGACAGTGTATGAAAGCGGCAGAGATTTGCTTAATTTAGGAATAATTCCACTAGAAAATATGATTCCTGAAGTTGCTTTGGTAAAAGCAATGTGGGCAGCTGGAAATACTGAAAAACGTGATGAAATTAAGGAAATCATGTTAAAGAAAATTGCATCAGAATTTTCTATATGATTAGGTATCAATATGGAAAAATTTTCAATTAAAGATGTAGGAGTTAAAGTTGGATTAGAAATCCATCAACAGCTTGCAACTAACAAGAAACTATTTTGTAATTGTACACCAATCGAATCAGATGAATATTCAATCAAGTTTCATAGAAAATTACGAGCATCGAAAAGCGAATTAGGAGAATTTGATCCTGCAGCATTGTTTGAGAGTACAAAATCAAAAAGTATAGTGTATTATGCAAATCCACAAAGCAGCTGCTTGGTAGAGCAAGATGAAGAACCACCACATGAATTAGATGAGAGTGCAAAAAAAATTGTACTAACTATTTGCGCTGCATTGAAATCAAATATTTTTAGCGAAATTTATCCTATGAGAAAAACAGTAATTGACGGATCAAATACAACAGGTTTTCAACGTACAATGTTAGTTTCGCAAGGAGGTTCTTACAAGGCCGGTGAAACAGAGATAAAAATTCAATCAATTTGTCTTGAAGAAGATGCTGCAAAGATATTAGGAGATGAAGGTGCAGTAAGAAAATTTGGATTAGAACGACTAGGAGTACCATTAGTTGAGATTGCAACAGAACCTTTTGAGGTGGAAACAAATGATGTTAAAAAAATTGCATTGGCATTAGGAAGAATTCTGAGAAGTACAAAAAAAGTAAAAAGAGGTTTAGGCTCAATTCGACAAGATGTTAATGTTTCAATTAGAGACGGAGGTGTAGTAATCGAAGTAAAAGGAGTTCAACAGTTAGAACAATTAGAAAAAGTTGTGGAGTATGAGGCTAAAAGGCAACACGGATTGCTTAAAATCTCAAAAAAAATACAAGAACAAAATTGGACGTATAGTGAGAATGATAAAAAAGACGTCACAGAAATGTTTTCAGAATGCAAATCAAAAATTATTCAAAATGCAATAAAGAATAATCAGAAAATTATTGCTGTGTCTTTTAGAAATATGGCAGGATTGTTTGGATATTCGCCATATGATGGAATAAGACTAGGTAAAGAAGTAGCAGAACTAGTACGATTTTTTGGAATAGGAGGTGTTTTCCATTCAGATGAGTTGCCAAATTATGGAATAGAAGAGTCAGACATTCACAATCTAAAAAAATATTTAGAGATCAGTGATAGTGATGCATTTTTAATTTTAGCGTCTCCTGAAGAAAAAATGGACATAGTGATAGATCAGATAATTTTGAGAATTAAACATATTCAAAATCAGGGAATTCCGATTGATACCAGATTAGCTACTCAATCAGGTGAAACAAAGTTTCTTAGACCTAGACCAGGCGCAGCAAGAATGTATCCTGAAACAGATATTCCTCCAATAATCATCACAAAAGAAGAATTGACAGAGGCAGAGAAAAATATTCCAAAATCCTGGGATGAATCCATACAAGAATTACAAACAAAATATAACATCAATCTACAACTTGCTGAACAGGTTTTTGATTCACGTTACATTGAATTATTTGAAACTGTTGTTGAAAAAATTAAAACTAATCCTACTTTTGTTGCATCAGTTCTTTGTTCACTAATTACAAATTTAGAAAGAAGTGGATTAAAATCGGATTTATTAAAGAATGAAGATATTATAAAATCATTTCAGTTGTTAGAAGAAGGAAAGATCGCTAAAGAATCTATCGAGATAATATATGAGAGCATCATGTCTGGAAAGTCACAAACAATTGAGGAATCTTTGAAAAATGCATCTATTGAGGCTGTTAATGAAGGCGATTTAGAGGAAATTATCAAAAACATAATAGAGAAAAACCAGAAAATTGTTGAAAATCAAAAAGAAAGGGCAGTCGGTCCATTGATGGGAATTGTGATGAAAGAGTTAAGAGGAAAAGCTTCTGGTGAAATGATAAATAATTTACTTGTAAAAAATATAAAAAAGAAATTAGAAATGCTTGATTAAATGCGGGAAGTGGGATTTGAACCCACGAACTCCTAGGAGATAAGGATCTGAACCTTACACCGTTGACCAGGCTGGGTGACTCCCGCATAGTGAAATTTTGAGATCAGGAATAAGTTTCTTTATTATACCATTAAACAATTACATCCAGTTAGTCAAGAGACAAAATGGAATTCAAAGAAGTGTATTGTGTAAATTGTAAAAAGGTTCTCGGTCGTTACAACGTTAAATATTATCATGACGATAAAATTGGGGAATTATTAAACACTGCTCACTCTACACACATCAGAAATGGACACCAAGTTAACATTAGAAAATTTAAAAAAAACTAGTAAAGTTTTATTTTTTCAATTGCTTCTGTGAGATTTGAAACACGATGGATGGATGGATTAGAGATATGCTGATTCCAAGGTTGTGAATACAAAATCATTTTTTTGCTGTTTTTAAGAAATTTTTCTGCGTTATGTGGAGAGTCATCAATAAACACGTCATAATCTAAATCAGCTTTCATCGGTCCATCAATAACTGAGATGTAATTATCATATGATATGTCATGATGGTTGAGCCATGATTTAACAAAGGAATCTGTAGAGCGTTCTCTTGCAGTAACAATATCTACTTGACCCATAGTTGAGAGTAATTTGGTAATTGATGACAGATTATTTTCTGTTGGAGGTATAGATATCCAATTTTTCCAGCATGAACTAAGCTCGATGTAAAAATCAAAACGATCTATTTTGAATTTCTTCCAGAATTCCCAATCAGTAACTTCATGTTTGTAAATAGCAGGTCTAATTGTGTTGCTGTAATTTAACCATGATACTATTACATCGGCAAGTACACCGTCAACATCTAATGCAATTTTCATATTTTTTCAATCAATCACTTATCTTTCTAAATTCATCTAAAAGATTTTTTTGATGTTTGTTGAGTTTTGTTGGAATGTTTATTACAATCCTAACAAATTGATCGCCTCGTCCTCTATAATTAATGTGAGGAACTCCTTTTCCTTTTAGTTTGATTATAGTGTTTGGTTGACTGCCAGAATCAACTTTAATTTTCTCTTTACCCTCTAAAGTTGGAACAGTAATCTCACAACCTAATGCAGCATCAATCATAGAAACATTGTGATCATAAAAAATATCTTTTCCGTCTCTAGTGAATTGTGAATGGGGTTGAACTCTTACTCTAACTATTAAATCACCATTAACACCATCAGGGACTTCATTCCCTTCTCCAGAAACAGTATAATCACCTGAATCAATACCAGGTGGAATATCAAATGTGACGGTTTTAGAACCTCTTTTCTTTCCTTGTCCTTTGCATTCACTACAAGGGAATTCTATGATGGAGCCTTGTCCTCTACAAGTAGAACATGGTGCAGCAGTTACAAATGATGCAAATCCCATATTACGAGTTTGTCTTACTTGTCCTTGACCATTACATGATGTACATGTCTTCTTATTGGTACCAGGTTTAGATCCAGATCCATGACAATTATCACATTGGATCTGTTTTTGTAAATTAATCTCCATTTTTTTTCCATGAAGTACATCTTCTAAAGTGACAGAAGTTTCGTATAGAAGATCAGATCCACGTTGTTGATTAAACCCAAATCCTCCTCCTCCACGACCAAAGATTGATTCAAAAATTGAATCAAATCCTCCTCCTCCACGACCAAAAATATCACTGAAATCCCCTCGCGCACCTTGAAAGATATCTTCGCTTGAATATCTACCATCTACACCTGCATGTCCATGTTGATCATAGAGTTGCTTTTTTGCAGGATCTGAAAGAACAGCATATGCTTCAGAAATTTCTTTGAAATGTTCTGAGGCCTCTGCAGATTTATTTCGATCAGGATGGAATTTTAGTGCTAATTTTCTATACTGTTGTTTAACTTCATCCAAAGATGATGTTTTGGTAACGCCCAAGACTTCATAATAATCACGTTTTGCAGTCATGAATCATCATCCTTTATTGTAATTATAGTATAAATGATTGAATTGGCACTTAGCTAGTTTTTGTTTCATCAGTAGATGATTCAGTAGTTTGTCCTTCAGCACCAGGTTGTCCTTCAGCACCAGGTTGTCCTTCAGCACCAGGTTGTCCTTCAGCACCAGGTTGTCCTTCAGCACCAGGTGGGGGTGAAGCATTTTTGTAAAGTTCAGTAGTAACTTCGCTAACTAGAGTTTGTAATGCTTCAAGTTTAGGTTTTAATTCAGCAGGTTCCTTGTCTAAAACTTCTTTAACTTCTTTAACAGCATCAGTTATTTTGATTCCTTGTTCTTGAGAGATCTTATCTTTAAGATCATGATTAACTAGTTTTTCTGTAGTGTAAATGTAGCTCTCTGCCTCATTTCTTAGATCAATTTTCTCTTTCTTCTTTTTATCTTCATCAGAGAATTTTTCCGCGTCTTCTTTCAATTTTTCAATTTCTTCTTTGGATAGTTTTGAGGAGGATTCAATAGTGATCTTTGCTTCTTTTTGAGTACCTAGATCTTTTGCAGTTACATTGATTATTCCATTTGCATCAATATCAAATTTTACTTCAATTTGAGGAATTCCTCGTGGAGCTGGTGGTAAATCAGTAAGATTAAAGCTTCCCAAAGACACATTATCAGTTGCCATTGGTCGTTCACCTTGAACAATGTGAATAGTAACAGCTGTTTGATTGTCAGCTGCAGTGGTGAATACCTTACTTTTAGAAGTTGGAATTGTGGTATTTCTTTCAATTAATGGTTCTCGTACACCTCCTAAAGTTTCAATTCCCAAAGTCAAAGGTGTAACATCAAGTAAAACTATGTCACTAGTGACATCACCGGCAATAATTCCTGCTTGAATAGCAGCTCCCATTGCTACAGCTTCCATAGGATCCACACCAGATTCGGATTGTTGACCCACAACTTCACTGACAAATTTTCTAACCAATGGGATTCTTGTAGGACCGCCAACCATGACAATTTTGTTAATATCAGAATTAGTGAGTTTTGCATCTTCCAATGCTTTGAGTATTGAAGGCTTGCATCTTTCAACAATTGGCCTTATCAGTTCATCAAGTTTAGATCTAGTGATTCTTAATTCAAGATTTTTAGCACCTGAAGATGGATCATGAGAAATAAATGGCAAGTTTACATCGGTTTCCATAACAGTAGATAATTCAATTTTAGCTTTTTCAGAAGCTTCTCTAATTCTTGTCATGGCAGTTGAATCTGTAGTGAGATCAACTCCTTCTTTTTTCCTAAATTCATCTACGATGAAATCAATTAGAACTTTATCCATATCTGTACCGCCTAACTGAGTATCACCAGAAGTACTAAGAACTTCAAAAACTCCTCCACCCATTTCCATTATAGTAACGTCTAATGTACCACCGCCAAAATCAAATACAAGAATTTTCATATCTTGTGCTGCTTTATCTAATCCAAATGCCAAAGACGCAGCTGTTGGTTCATTGATAATTCTGACAACATCTAGGCCAGCAATGGTTCCAGCATCCTTAGTTGCCTGACGCTGATTGTCATCAAAATATGCAGGTACAGTAATAACTGCTTTTTCTACAGGTTCACCAATAAATGCCTCAGCATCTTTTTTGATTTTTTGCAAAATGAATGATGAGATTTGTTGTGGTTTGTACTCTTTATCCAAAATTTTAAAAGTATAATCAGAACCCATTTTTCTTTTTGCAGCAACAATTGTTCTATCAGGATTTGTTACAGATTGCCTTCTTGCAGGTTCACCAACCAAAAGATCACCGTCTTTAGTAAATGCTACAACAGATGGGAATGCCTTTCCGCCTACAGTAGCTCCTTCTGCTGCAGGAATAATAGTAGGTTTTCCACCCATTATTACTGCTGCTGCAGAATTACTTGTCCCTAAATCTATTCCAATAATTTTAGCCATATTTTATCATCCTTTTTTTGAAATTTCTACTAACGTAGGTCTTATAACTCTCTCATGAGAAATATATCCCTTCCTGATCTCTTTTGTGATTGTATTATCATCCAGATTTGGATCGTTGATGATAGATATCGCTTCATGGAAGTTTGGATCAAAAATTTCTCCTAACGCATCTATTGGAGTAACACGATATTTTTTCAATAAAGACTCCATATTTTTTAAAATAGAATCTAGCCCTTCTGAATTTATTTTGCTATCAGAAAAAACTTCTTTTGCAAGAATAAAATCGTCATAAATTTTTAAAAAATCTAATAAAAATTCATTAATTTTTGTATTTACACCATTTTCTATATCTGATTGAGTCTTACGACTAAGATTTTGAAAATCAGCTAAAACATGTTTTAATTTTTCCTCATATTGGGACGATTTTTGTTTTTCTGAATCTAGTAACTTAGTTAATTCTTCAATAGTAATTTCTGAAAACTTTGAATCATCTATAGATTCATCATCTATTTTATTTTCAGACATTATATCAACTGGAATTTCATCATCGTTAGTTTCGCTTGACATTTCACCCAAAATTATGATTTAGGTAATTTATACTCTTATTGAATTGTTTCACATAAAGGATTGGCTTTTATCATTATTAGATCAGAACTTTGTTTGGTTTTTTCAATATTATCAAAATCAAATTTTGAACATGCAACAACAATTGTGGTTTTGTCACTGTGAAATAGATCAAAGTTTGGATCTTCATAGGCCTCAACATCACCAATATAATCACGTAATCGTGATGTTAAATTCTGAAGCATTTCAATTTTATCTCCACGCATTGCGTGCTGATCAAGTGTCCAAGACAACGCAATCTTGGTTCTGCTAGCTTTTAGATCATTTTTCTTTAATGTTAAACGAATTTCATCAATCAATCGTTTAATGTATCCATCAATTCCCTTTACACTCCCATTAATCAAATACATAAGAGAGTTAGTACCTTCAAAAGAGGAGCCTAAGGATTTCAAATCAAATAATCCACTAACCATGTTATCAAGAAATATTTCCTGAAAATCATCTAAAGCAAGATCATTTTTTGTAATATCGTCTTGAGCATATTTACAAACTTCTAAAACACTACATAGACTAGAAAATCTGGATAATATGTCAATAGCATGAAAATGCTCCGATGACGAAATAGCCACAAATTTTTTTGCTTTTTTACCTACTGTAAGTAATTCAGATAACACTAAATCTTCTTTTCCATTAAAAGAACCAATGATTTTTGGTTGTTCATTAAGATCTTCTAGTGGATAATAGAAATATGAAATCTGTTTACCTGTTTCAAGACCTGTAACATGCTCTAGCAGGGAAATATTTTCATTGTTACCACCAAATCCTGTTGGAAGAGTAAAGATAACTGAGCTATTTTTCTTGAGTGATGTTATTGCATCTCTGAATTTAGAATGAATTTCAGTTTTGATATCTTGTCCCGTTTTTCTGATTCTTGGAGTAAAGAAAAGATATTGAGCTTTAGATATTGCAACATCTATCGGCTCCATAGCTAAGAGAGGTTCATCTTCTTTCAGAGAAGACACGTTTGGATAAGTCTTGGCTATTTCTGCTTTAAGTGAAATTGCTGACGGAGTTGATTCATCGATGATATAGACATCAGCGCCTTTAATTGCCATTTGAGATGCAATGGCATATCCTTCTGTACTTAGACCATAAACGACAACTTTTGCTCCCCCCATTAAACTACAACTGGTAATAGACTAAGAAAAACTTATTGAACTTACAATAACTAGTAGAAATACTTGAAAATATGGATAGATATTCTTACACCAAAACAATTATTGTTTTCTGAACCAATAATTGAAAAATTAGGGAAAAAACATGATCTTTTGTGTACTTCAAGAGATTATGGAGAAGTTGTAAAATTAGCAAAAATACGTCATTTTGACCTCGTTTTTGTTGGAAAACACGGTGGTGGAGATAAAAAATCCAAACTCAAAGCAAGTATAGATAGAATGGATGGATTATTTAGAAAAATCAAGATATTTGCCCCAGACATTGTCATTAGTTTCTGTTCTCCTGAAGCAGCAAGAATTTCGTATGGATTAGGAATAAAACATGTAGCATTTTGTGATTCGCCACATGCAGATGCAGTTATGCGATTAACATTACCATTAATTCAAAAATTATTAATTCCTAATGTGATCTCAAAAGACGAATTTTCTAAATATGGAATTAGTAAGAAAAATATCATACAGTACAGAGCAATTGATGCAGTAGTTACCATACAAAGAAAAATCAAGCAAGATGCAACATTACCATTTAGAAAAAAGAACAGAAAAAATATTTTAATTAGAGTGGTGGAGGAGGAAGCGTCATACACATCAAAATCAAGCAAAATTATTCCAATAATTAAAAAAATCATAAAAGAATATGAAGATGAAAATATCGTAGTTTTGGGAAGATATACAAAACAAGTTGAGAATTTA
>Ga0210044_10011458_pt1 | contig 10331 bp, 10 predicted proteins | sample CryGey13umfilter_2_FD_183959 | JGI IMG/M metagenome (GOLD analysis project Ga0210044, IMG submission 183959) | Groundwater microbial communities from aquifer in Utah, USA - Crystal Geyser 4/9/14 3 um filter (SPAdes) (version 2) | ecosystem: Environmental > Aquatic > Deep subsurface >...
AATATTTTGAACTCGAATATTTGGTGGAATGGAATGTGGAGAAAAAGAAAACCTTCTCATTCTGAGAGGGCCGGATTTCATTTTGAGAAGGGTATAGTGATGGGTGAGTGTCACGCCGCCATTTCCAGGTGAGCAGGTTTGAATTTATCGAGTGGGTAATTGCAAAAAAAAAATCCCGAATTTTCATGTCGTTGAAAATTCGGGATAGTTTCTGTTTTCGCCAGAGCCAAAAAAAAACGGACAAGGCTTACCGGGGAAAGAAAGTTATTCTTCCTCTTCCTTGTTATCTGTTTCCGTTTTTTTCTCTTCCACCGGCTTGGTAGCTTGAATCTTGTTCAGCAGTTGCTGAGCACGGAGAAGAAAATCCGTTTGGTATAATGTGAATTCATTGTACACCATAAGCAGGCGAGCTGCATCCCAGGCAGCGGTGCCGGGGCTTAGTTGTTTGGCTGCAATAGGGTGCAACCAATACTCTTGGTTGATAGAACGCAAGTAGGAACCATCCATGTCGTAATTGATGATGACAGCGAGCTTGTTGAGGGAGAAGAGATAGTCCGTTATTTTGTTCAGGTCTTTCTGGAGGTCCACGATGCGCATCCGGTCGAACCGGGCTCCGGCACGCTCGCACAGGAAAATATCCCGGCGGCCGTCAAAGGTGACAACAGTTTGAATTTGGTACTTGCGAAAAGTATTCGAAATGAACCTTTTGATTTGAGGGTGTACCGGGCGCAGTTGTTTGAATGAATATTGAAGGGCACGTTCATCTACTTTAAACTCCTCCATGAAAGGGCGTTTTCTGCCGCTTCGCATGTTGATGACCTCTTTGTAACGGCCGACGGTGTGTCCAAGTTCGTTGGTTTTCGAATACACACTGACGAAATCGACATCTGCTCTGTTGACCCAGGACTCGATGAAGATTTTGTTTGAGCGATTTTCAAACACGAGAAGGGATACTTCGGCGATGGCAAAAAAGTTGGGGAACCCTCCGTAAATGTTACCGTATTTCAGTTCTAAGAATGCAATGTTGTTCTCCACGTTTTGTAATTGTATAGCGTTGTTTTGGGAAAAAAGGTTTCTCAAAAAAAATTCTTCACAGTACTAATTATGCCGCCAATTTAGGAAAATTGGACATAACAAATCATTATTCATTTCACAAATTTACGGGGCACAGCGGGGAACCTCTTTCCTTCTCAGAGGTTTTGGCCTTAGAACAGGAATTTCCCGCTTTCGTAAATCTTTTCGCCGTCTGCAAAAATCTCGCCTCCATTATTCATATTAGCTATCATATCCCAATGAATGGGCGATTCATTTTTGCCGCCTGTTTGTAGGTACGACTGCCCGATGGCCATGTGCACACTCCCACCGATTTTTTCATCGAAGAGAATATTTTTTGTAAAACGGTCAATTTTGTAATTTGTTCCGATTGCGGCTTCGCCAAACCGCCGTGCCCCCGGCAACTCGAATACGTTGTCGAGCAATTTCTGTCCATGCCTGGCCTCCCATTTTTCGACATACCCGTCTTTAATCCAGAGCGTTATGCCCTCCACCAAATGGCCCGAATACACCACGGGGTAGCTAAAGTGAATATGCCCGTTGATAGAGTTTTCGACCGGGGAGGTGTACACTTCCCCGGAGGGCATGTTGGTTTGTCCGTCTGAATTTATCCAGGTCCGGCCTTTGGCCGAAAAGGTGACGTCGATATCTTCGCCTTTGTACTGCACGGTTTCCCGCTGATTGAGCAAGTCCACGATTTTCTGCTGCGATTGCCGCACTTGCAGCCACGCAGCGGCGGGGTCTTCGTCATAGAGATTGCATGCCGAGAACACGAAATGCTCGTATTCTTCGAGCGACATGCCCGCCTCCTGAGCATTTGCTAACGTAGGATACTGACAAAGGTTTCGCTTGAGGGAGCGAGTGGCCGTGCGTTCAAAATAAACGTTGTTGATGCATTTGAGCGCCTCCTGCCTTGTGCGGTTTTTTGCAGGGTCGTTATTTTGGTCTTCCCGTAAATTGAATGGGGCCAGGATATTCATATAGGCGTCGAATTCCTCCATCGCCAGTTTTTGCAGCATGGGGGTATAAAGAAGTTGCGCCTCCCCGGCTTCCTCTATAAATATCCTGTTTTGCTCGCGGAAAGTGAGATTGACTTCCACATGGGCACCGGCGTGAATGGCAGCCCTCCAAATCTCGCGCACTAAAGGCTCGGCAAGAGTGGTGGTGTTTACGTATAGGCGCTCGCCTTCTTTTATTTCCACGCAGTAGTGGACGAGGAGCTTGGCGTATTTAGTCAGTATAGAATTCATAACTTCCCTCAGTTCCGGGTCTGGCAAAATGGTTTTCGGGTCTCAGGGGCAAATGTTCAAATAAAATTACGCAAGGAAAAATTTCTTTTAAGATTTTGGCGATTGCGCTATCCGGTTCGCTTTCCTTTACCTTTGTTTAGAAAAATGCCACCGCATGATGACAAAGCTCAAAGCTACTATTTACCGCAACGGCAAGTCCTATTTCGCTGATTTGTCGCAGCCCCTCAACATCGGCATGCCATTAACAGAGGGCCTCCCCGGCCCAAACTGCTTTTATGCGCCACCTATGTCCACCGTGCCGGTGGTATTTGGTGATTTCATAGGCTCGACGGCAAAGGGCGGCTCTGTTAATTTCCTCAATGTCACCTTCAATCCACACGGCAACGGTACCCATACCGAGTGTGTCGGGCACATCGCCAAGGCACGTTTTACTGTCAATCAATGTTTGAAAGAATTCCATTTCTTCGCTAAATTGGTCAGTGTATTTCCCACGCAGCAGGACAACGGGGACAGGGTCATTCTACAGCACCAATTAACGGAGACGGTGGCACCGGGAGAGGCGGATGCGCTGATTTTGCGAACATTGCCCAACGACGAACGCAAGCTGACGGCGAATTATTCAGGCTCCAATCCCCCCTACCTTCATCCCGATGCGGCAACGTTTTTGGTAGATTGTGGCGTGGAGCATTTGCTGCTCGATTTGCCGTCGGCCGATAAAGAAAAAGACGGCGGCGCCTTGCTTTCGCACCGGGCATTTTGGGGGTATTCCGGTCAGGTGGACGACCTTCCCCGGGAAAATTGTACCATCACCGAGTTGATTTATGTGCCTCCGGCAATTAAAGACGGTCTGTATTTGTTGAACCTGCAAATCGCTGCTTTTGAAATTGACGCCAGCCCCTGCAAACCCATACTTTTTCATTTGAACCCCGTACCAGAAACCACGGAGTTGTTTTTCACATAGGCTACTTATGGCGGCAGCTACGCCTTTATTTTATGCAGGAAAAAGAATAAAGATGACACCGCACCAGTCCACATACCAGGCAAAAATTTATAGCGACTTCCGGGCCATAGAGCCAAAGGAGTGGCGCACCATCGTGCGGTACTTCGAAGAGTATCAAAAGGAAATTAGGGAACTGGAATTCGAGGCGTATTTCGAGATGGTGACGGCTTACACCAACGCGCTCTTCGAAATTGGTGCTTATGAAAAAAACCTCCGTATGGCCGACACTGTCATCGAGCTGTCAGTGATGAACAACATCCGGTTTTTCAATGGCGAAGACGTTTTTCATACCGTACTTTTCAAGAAAGCGGCCTCCTGCTACCACACCTATCAATTGGAAAAAGCAGACTACATCCTCCGCGAGCTGCTGCGCATAGACCCTTATGACAACGATGCGAGCATGTTTTTGAAAAAATGCAATCGCAAGATGAACCTGGCTTTCGTGCGCAAAATGCGGGCGGCAGCGATACTGTCTTACCTCACGGCGGCCTTCTTCATTTGCATCGAATTCTTAGTGATACACAGTTTTTACCCGCAATTTAAGCTATTGTTCGAAGTGGTACGCAATGGCGTGTTTTCCCTCGGCTGTATATTTTTGATAGCCGGGGATGTCATCCACCGCTGGCAATCCAACCGGGAGGTTGATGACTTTGTGGCATTGCAACGCAAGCGCAAAGGACGCTGACTAACTCTCATCTTGCAACGCATGCCGGGCCTCTTCATTTTCGGGATTTATTTTCAACACCCTTTTCAGCAGTTTTTCCGCCTCTTTTCTTCTCTTATTAAAAATGAGCAAGGCTGCTTTGTTGAGCAGCGCTTGCTCATAGTCTGGGTCCAGTGCTATGGCTTTGTCGTATAGTTTTTCTCCTTTTTGCAAATCTCCCCTTAACACGTAGGCATAGCCGAGGTTACAAAGTGCCACGGGCCGTTTAGGGTTTTCGGAAAGTACGGCTTGCAAAGTCTTAATGCCCTCTTCGAGCCGGCGGAGGCCAATCAGAGCCATTCCTTTTTTTTCTAAAAAATCGAGATGAAAAGGTAGCAAATCAGTGGCCTGGCTAAAATAGCTGAGGGCCTGTTGCATGTGTCCCAACTTATAATGAGCCTCTCCAATTCGATAAGCTGTCCAGGCATCCATTTTTTTATCGCTGGGCCACTTTTCTGCGTTTTCCAGCATACGCCCATAATCCTCTTTGAGAAAAAGATAGTGAATGAGCGTGGTGAACTTTTTATCATAGGCTTCATCCGACCTTGCTAAGTAAATGCCTGCACTGTCAATCATGATGGGTGAGGAGAGAAACTTGTCGTAAGTGGCGAGGTAACCTTTCGCCATATCGAGTGGTGTAGGATTTTCTTTGGTCAATATTTGAATGCCGGAAAACGCCGCCTTTAACCGGCTTTCCGCTTCTTTATTACGGTGAACGGCAATGCGGTGGTCGGTGATGTGTACATGTGGGATGTCGGTCGTGCCTGAGCCAGGCATGTGGCATTGCTCGCAATGGTCAGAGGCCTTGGCCCGCTCTAGTGCCGTTGCGCTGCATTCTGATAGCCCATTTTGAGCGTGGCAGCTAAGGCAGGCCTTTCTATACTTGCTGGAAGGGGTCGTCTTGACGCTATGGTGGGGATGGTGGCAAGTCAGGCAGCTTAGCGATTCGGAGTTTTTAAAACATTTGCTTAACCGAAGGCGGTCGGCCTGTGATGCCATGATGAACTTATTTTCGGAGTTGGTAAAACGTGGCAGAAAGACGTTCATGACATCGTTGAGCTTCATACCGGGCCTGAAATCGTAAAAGGTCTTGCCCTCGTTTAGCACAGCCACTCCCTGCAAGTGGCAGCGTTGGCATAGGTCCAATTGGAGGTTGCGTGGCAGCCGCCGGGGGTTGACGATGGTGGGGTCTGCCATTTGGGCGGTATCCACAAGGTGACCTGCGAGTTTTTCCTGCACGTGAAGGGAACCAGGTCCGTGGCAGCGTTCGCACTCGATACCAGTGGGCATTTCGGAAAATTTATTCAGAGACCCCGGTACTGGGGTGGGGTATTGGTTGTGGCAGGAGATACATTCGATAGTCAGGAAGCGCCCGAAACGCGAATTATTTTCCCGAAAACCCGGAGCCAAATCCCATCGTTGTTCTTGCGCATACCAAGTGACTGGTGCCTGATAGAAGTAGCCATTTATATCGAGAATGTGCGAGTTGGTATGCTGCCCTGAACCGACGATGTAACTGACAGTTTCCAGCCGTTGGTGCACTGTGTCTCCATTTTCCAACCGGTATTCCAATATATGCAGAACGCTGTCTTTGCTGAAAAAAGGGAAGTAGTAAAAATCGTTGAGCGTGTCGTACACCACTGCCCTTGCATCAAAACAGGCTGCCGATTTTTGGCGGGTGGCCGTCCCGAAGGACTGCCCCATGCCTGTTTGCATGAAAGTTAGGTACACATCGTTGTGGCAGGAGCGGCAGGTCGCCATGCCTACATTATGAGCTGTGTCTTGCAGGTTGATGTATGGAGCCGGATTATCATGGTCGGAAAGGCAGGAATTTCCACACCAAATCACGAGGAACCATAGAAATACGTGTTTGATGAGTTTGCTCTGCGGCATTTTTGAATTAGTAAAAATTGATGATTTCTAATTCGCCAAAGGTAAAGTACCAGCAGCGGATTGGCCAAAACTATCTCTATTTTTGCCACCCGGCAGTAAATTTTTTGAAAATATCTCAACACCCATGCAAGACAAAAAAGATACTTGGCAGCTCCTCGAATCGGAGCCTTCCATCGACCTCAAATTGTTTAAAGCCCGTTTCGACCACGTGCTCAATCCCTGCACCCATAAGCCCGCCCGCATTACCATTCTCACCGGCAACGACTCGGTGAATGTGTTTGCTCTCACCAAATCGGGTAAGGTGCTGCTGATAAAACAGTATCGCTTTGGCATCGGCGCCTACATCGCCGAACTGCCGGGCGGCATGGTGGACGATGGCGAAGATCATCAGCAGGCCGCCAAACGGGAACTCATGGAAGAGACTGGCTATGCCGCTTGCGAGTGGCACTACATGGGTTGTGTGGCTTCCAACCCCGTCTTCATGGATTCTTACATTCATCACTACCTCGCCCTCGATGCCGGAAAAGTCGCCGAACCCGAATTGGAAGATGCGGAAGATATCGAAGCTCTCGAACTGCCGCTGGCCCAGGTGGAGCAGATGCTCCGCAATGGCGAGTTTCAACATCCGCACACGGTGAGCGGCGTGCTGCGCGGGGTTGAGGGGTTGAAGAGGCTGTGAGTATTGTTGAGGGGATCAAGCTCTAATAGTAGAATTTTCTGCGGTGGAATTGGTCACCATGTTGTGAGTTGACGAGCCTTTAGTATAAAGGTTTTTGAATGCATCCATGAAAATACCTCGTCACGAGGGATGTATTTTTCGGGTCGCAATGGGCGATGTAATGAGCGCATATTTGCCTCATCAAACAACAAAAACTCAGAAATTATGAACACTCTTCACACAATTAGCTTCACTTTCCTGGCCCTCGTTTTCTCCGCCAGCCTTTCCGCACAAAGCCATAGCATCGAATTTAAACTCGAACTGTTATCTGACAACATGACTTGGGGTGTGTTCGTAAGACCTGACAACACCATTGCACCAAGCGATAATATAAGCACCGGCTCTGGTCAGGTGACCATCGTTGCTCCGCTTGATTTTACTTTTTCTAATTTTAAGAACGTAAGTGGTACCTGGATTGAGAATGCAAGAGTGGATGCGCCTGCTGAAGCCACTGATAAGTCTTATGTTTCTTTCGGTTTTGTTGCTGACGAACCACGTATCAGCTTGATGCCAAACGAAGAAACATTGCTGTTCACCTTCACTTCTGATGCCGTATTCGCAAATGAGATTTCCCTGTTTGATAATAATACCGACCCATTCGCAGCACCTAATTCCTTTAGCTCAAATCCTGGCAATGACATCGGAGTTATTGATTTCAGCAGTCCAAACGGTGTCGTTTCCTACCATTATTCCGGAATCTACGGAAACACTCCGGCATTCGGAACCAATGATGTAATAGCTTCTGCCAACGAAGAAGATTAAAAAATTGCTGTAAGCTAATAAAATAAGAACTGGTCTCAGTGAAGGCTAAAATGCTCAAGAGTGTTTTAGCCTTCACTCGTTTTAGAAACGTAAGTACTTCAACTTCCAAAGTATTAAAGAGCGGCCATTCACCCAATCATGCAACATTTGTGCATGTTTTTGCAACAAATGTCCAAGAGGGGAGATGAGAATGCCCGTATATTTGGGACCATCCTATTAAGCCAAATGACCCCATTAAGCCAAAATATTTTCTGAATCAAATCGAATGCTCCGGAAGAAAGCGCAGAAGTTCTGTTTTCTTTCGGAGCTTTTTTTTGGGGGGGAGGGCAAGGTCGATAGTTCAGGAAAAGGCAAGAAAAAATGTAATTGGACTGGCCAGGTAGTTTTGGCAACTTGCCAGTGAAATCCAAACGAATATTGCCATTCCCGCCTAACGAGGCATCGTTTTATAATCCCTGAGCAAGACACAAAAACCAATTTTTTACTTCACATAACCCCAATTTTATGATCACCTGCATTATTGTTGACGAACCCCGTACAAACGCTGCTCTGCAAGAATCTCTTGCCGCCTTTTGTACCAATGCCGTAGAAGTCATTTACTCCTGCACCTTGCCAGAGGACGCCCTTCCTGTGATTGCTGCCAATACCCCAGACCTTTTGTTATTAAATATTGAGTCCGAAGGATTGGGCGCTTTTGGCCTGCTGAAGAAAATCTCTAATTTCAGGATGGAGGTAATTTTTACCGCAACAGAACCCTCCATGGCCATGCGGACTTTCCGGTATTCGCCAGTAGATTTCCTGCTCAAGCCCGTGAATCCTCTATACCTGCGCCGGGGTGTAGAGCGCTGCCAGAAAAGGCTGAAAGAAAAAAGGCATCTCCAATACTTAGAAGAGCAAATCGGCCAACGACAGATGGACAAAGAGGGTTCGAATAAAATAATCCTTCACACCGAAGAGGGGCTGATTTTTCTCAAAACGCAGAACATCCTGCGCATTGAGGCCCAGCGGGGTTATTCCTTGTTTTATTTGAAGAACGGCCGCCACATCATTGTCTCAAAATCTTTGAAAACATGGGAGAAGATGCTACAAGCGGAATGTTTTTACCGGGTGCACGACTCTCACTTGGTGAACCTCCGGTGCGTGGAGCGTTTTCTGCGTAAAGAAGGAGGTCTCCTGCTGTTGTCGAATGAGGATGAAGTGCCTGTTTCCCGGCGACGCAAGGACGAGTTGCTCAGCAAACTCATTAACTTCATGGGCGACTCAGTGGATATGGCTCAAAACATGGCCGCTGCATAGAATTTTTCCTCCCCAAGAATCATTTGAAATTGCAATGGCCCCGGACGGGTGCCATTGCAAAGGCCCCGGACGGGTTCTCCATCCGGGGCCAGTTTTTAACCAACGCAGAGAGGTCATTTTTTTTTTGAAAAATGACCTCTCTGCTTCAGCACTTATTTCGGATTCTCATTTCTTTTGTATTGCACCTTGACGCCGCCATTTGTCACATCCATAATAACCAGAAACTTTTGGTCTATACGAGTGACTACCTTGCATTTCTCGCCGGAGGCCGGGGTTTCAATCAGGCACCAACCGATGGGTTTTTCTCCTTTCACCAGGCAATGGCTGCTTTCACAACTGGGGTCAATGGAAAAGTCAGCCTCTTCCACGAGCTGGCCATTGGTCATGAATTTGACTTTGTTTCCCTTGAATTGAATGGATTGGCCAGGGCCGCCCTCATTGACCCATTTACCCTGAAGCAGGCCAGTAAAAGCTTTTGCCTGCATCTCGTTGTTCATAGGTAGGGCCTGCGAGCCAGTGGCTGCACTTTTATCAAGCGGTACCGCATCGGTTTTCATTCCTCCATCCGTTGAGCGAGAGTGTTGCATTTGATCAGTCTGGTCGTTGTTTTCTGACGAGCCGTTTTGGATAGCATCGCTGCCACAGGAAAGCAGGGGGGTGAAAGCGGTCAGCAGGAGTAAAATTGGGAGCAATTGGTATTTTTTCATGCCTGAGAAGTTTTGTTTGAAAATTGATGTGCGAAAGTAGGGCGCTTTCTTTTTTGAAGAAAATCTTTTTGAAGGAATCCCTACAAGCTCTTGAATAGGCGGGTCCAAATACTTCGAAGTTCCCGCACAACTCCGGCCGCACAACCCCGGCAGGGTTCTCAACCCTGCCGGGGTTAGAGCGTTATACAGCCCACCACTTTCACATCTCCATCAGCACAGCGTCCTCCAGAATAAAAACCAAGCTGTTCATGTCGGAGTCGTTGAGCCGGAGTCGGCCCAAGAAGACGTAGGGTTTGTCAATCTTGAAATCTCGGAGTGGCGTTTTAAGGCGTATTTCGGCCACACTTTCCAGCCCGGCCTTACCGCAGAAAAAGCACATGTTGTAGGTGTATTTCGAAACCAAAACTCCTTTGTACCCGGCCTGAGCAGTGGGGATAATATACCCGGTGAGCATAATTTTCCTGCCCTCCCATGCTCTGATTTTTTCATCGAAGACCGGCCACCGGATGGGCATTCCGAACTCGTCGATGAATTTCTTTTTAAAAGTGACCTTCTCAAAAATGGGCCAGCCATTGGGAGCTTGGGACTGCAAAGCTGCCGGCTCACAAAAACAGGCGGCTATAAGTATTAGGACGGGGAATATTTTCAATTTCTTTTTATTGCAAAACTACGATTCAGGGTGTCTTCGCTTCCTACGTTTTCCAGTCGCTGTGCCGGGAAAAAGCCGCCAATGGCGGGAAGGCACTTGCGCCTTCGGCGCAATATTTAAAATTTGAACGCAAGGACGCAAGGACGCAAAGACGCAAAGAACTAAATACAACTCTGCGTCCTTGCGTCCTTGCGTCCTTGCGTCCTTGCGTCCTTGCGTCCTTGCGTCCTTGCGTCCTTGCGTCCTTGCGTCCTTGCGTCCTTGCGTCCTTGCGTCCTTGCGTCCTTGCGTCCTTGCGTC
>Ga0210044_10011465_pt1 | contig 10326 bp, 10 predicted proteins | sample CryGey13umfilter_2_FD_183959 | JGI IMG/M metagenome (GOLD analysis project Ga0210044, IMG submission 183959) | Groundwater microbial communities from aquifer in Utah, USA - Crystal Geyser 4/9/14 3 um filter (SPAdes) (version 2) | ecosystem: Environmental > Aquatic > Deep subsurface >...
TCAATTCTTCTGACGCGGCCATAGGCCGACCCGGCAATGATATCCTGGCCTTCTTTCAGGATTCCGGTCTTAATGAGCACCGTAGCGACTGGACCTTTTTGCGGATCGAGATGTGATTCCAAAACGATGCCTAGGGCGCTGCGCTTCTGATCGGCGCGAAAATCTTCTACTTCCATAAGCAGTAAGATGTTTTCCAAAAGATCATCTATCCCGATGTTTTTCTTAGCGGAAATTTGAGCGCTCAGAACTTGCCCGCCCCAGTCTTCCAAAAGAATTCCGTTGTCACCCAATTCTTTTTTAACTTTCTGGATGTTAGCTTCCGGCTTGTCAATTTTGTTTATTGCCACAATGGTCGGAATTTTTTTCGTCAAAAGATATTCAATCACTTCCTTGGTCTGCGGCCGCACGCCGTCGTCCGCCGCCACGACCAGAACCGCGATGTCGGCAATGCTCACGCCGCGTTCCCGCATCGCGCTGAAAGCCGCGTGCCCCGGTGTATCGACAAAAGTAATTAATTTTCCTTTTTTCTTAACTTGATAAGCATTGATATGCTGAGTGATTCCGCCCGATTCTTTGGCCACCACATTGGTTTTGCGGATCGTATCGAGCAGTGTGGTTTTCCCGTGATCAACATGGCCCAAAATCGTGACGACTGGGGGCCGTGACTGAAGATGTTCTCCCGATTCTTTTTCCTTTTTGAGCAGCTCCAGCAGTTTTTCCAATGTCATTTTTTCCCCTTCCTCAAGAATTTCTTCCTCGACAATATAACCCAGGTCTTGGGCCAAGATGGAAGCTGTTTCGAAGTCTATCTGCTCATTTATGGTGGCTAATATTCCATTTTTCATCAGCTCTGTAATGACTGAGCTGACCGACATGCCCAAAACTTCACCAAATTTTTTTACGGTGATAATGGCGGGAAGTTTAATTTTTTTCGGCTCTCTATCAGTCATATAAACACTTTTTAGTTTATCTTTTTCGTCTCCTGCGCCATTGCGTTTTTAACAACTTGTTCCTCTTCTTCGGTTAGGGGATATTTTTCGGCTTTTCCTCCGGCAATTGCTTTGGAATAAACGCGCGTTCCTTCCCGCGTATGCAGCGAACTTATAACGATTCCATTATTTTTTCCATTGAGAAGCGCGATGGAAAAACTTTGGTCTCCGCCCAATTCCTTGAATGGATTGAACCTGATCAGCGCGACTTTATGCAATCCGCGCAGTGATAAATTGTTGATTTGGTTGGAAATATTGTAAAGCTCCTGGACATCTTTATCTAGAGCGCGTATCGATTTTTCCTGCTTTGCTAACTCCGCCTCTATTTTAATCCCGACCTCGCCTAAATTAAAATCACCAGTTTTCTTTTTAAGTTTTCTGAAACTTACTTGAAGAATTATAAGCCAGAGCAGCTGCAAGAAAACTACAGCTGCCAGGATAACGGTAACCTTATTTGCCAGTATTAGGTTTAATATTTGCTGCATATTGCTTTTTTGCCTTTATTTAGGCTAACATTTATATAGTCTCCTGTAAACCCCAGTCGTAAAAATGTATTTCGAGTCCCCGCATAAAGCGGAAGAGGTGAGATTCGAACTCACGAAGAGATTTCTCCCTTACAGCTTTTCGAGAGCTGCGCCTTCAACCACTCGGCCACTCTTCCAAAATATTTCTCGGCAATGCCTCGATCAAAAAACCGAGCCTCGTGTTTGCCGGGGTTGCCTTTTGCAACCCGTCGAATGCTCGTTCGCATCCGACCCACTCGGCCACTCTTCCGTTTTAAGCGGGACAAAGCGTCCCATTCCCAGCCCTAGGCTTGAACCCTAGGCTCATCAGCCTCGGGCTGAGGTCCGCCCTGGGGCGGAAACCCCTAACCGCCGGCAGGCAGGACTCTGGCACGCTTCCAAATATTTAACTATATATATACAATTTACTCTCAAAGGACGAAAAATTCAATACTTTAGCCGGAAAACTGGACAAAAAGTTTTTTTCGTGATAAACTTAGTTTATGATCATCTAATTTTATTTCACAATTTTATGGTAGAATTTCCAAAAATGGAGAATTTTGATCCAATTAAGGGTCATGTAATTGACCAGCTCAGCCGCCTGAACGTACATCAATTAAGAAGATTGGCAATGGGACTGGAGTTAGTGAGTTCGGATGAAATCGTGCTGGACGAAGCTGAAGGGTTCAAAAAGAAAATAATAGATCACATAGAGAAAGTTAGCCCTTCTGAATTACAAATAGTAAAAAGAAAAATTGAACTTGCCGAAGAGAATCATTAATAAATAATTACCTAGCAAACTTTGGCTCACGATTTATCGGAGCGAATGTTTAGCTGAAAAAATATGGCGCTGACGCACAAGCAAAAAGAAAAAGTGACTTCCGAAGTGAAGAGGCATGAAAAAGATACCGGTTCACCGGAATACCAGATCGCCCTTTTTACTGAAAAGATCAGGAAACTGACTGACCATCTCAAAAAAAACCCGAAGGATTTTCATTCCCGAAGAGGTTTGCTCAAGATGGTTTCCAAGCGAAAAAAACTCCTGATGTATCTGGAAAAGACTAACGAAAAAGCTTACAAGAAATTGATCAAAAAACTGGAACTTAAAGGATAACCAACTTAAAAAAACAGGGTGCGCCCTGTTTTTTTACACTAATTTTAAATAACACATAACCAGATGTCATCCCCGACCTGATCGGGGATCCAGTCAAAAAAAATTTGATACTAGATTCCCGCTTTCGCTGGAATGACAAAAAATAATTATGAGCATATATAAAGAACAACGCGTGGGGATGTTAGTGGACATCCAAAACATGTATTATTCCGGCCGGGTCCTTTATAAAAAGAAGGTCAATTTCGGGGCTATTCTAAAAGAAGCGGTCGGCGATCGGAAACTCATCCGGGCTATCGCCTATGGCATTGCGACCGTTGAGGGCCAGGAGAAAAACTTTTTTGAAGCCCTGGAAAAGCAAGGTTTTGATGTGAAAACTAAGGACCTCCAAATTTTCCCGGGCGGCGCCAAGAAGGGCGATTGGGATGTCGGTATCGCGGTAGACGCTATCAAAATGTCCAAAAGCTTGGATGTCATCATTCTCGTTTCCGGTGACGGAGACTATCTCCCGCTGGTTGAATATCTCCAGAGCACAACCGGCTGCCGCGTGGAAGTCGTCGCTTTCCTGGAATCCACCAACAAAAAACTGGTGGAGCAAGTGGACAAATTCACTAACATCAGCGAGAACAAAAAGAAGTTTTTAATATAATAAAATTAGACTATCCAGTAATTAAAAAATATATGAGCATTGAGCAACTAAAATTTGATCCGAAAGATCCAAAGTACAAAAAAGTTTCAGATTTGCCAGAAGAGGAACAACATAAATACGTTGATGATGATGGCGGATTTGTAGCCAAAAATGCAATTAACACAATTCGTGAGGCAGGAGGCAGCGCACTTTGGAAAAATCAAGAAATAACAAAAATTGAAAAATTATTTGGAAAACGTAAAACTACTGTGATAGATGAACTCCATACTGAAGCAATAAATGATGAGGTGACCCAAAAAGAGAAACTTAAAGATCCTAATGCCAAATTATCCTGGCAATTAGAAGGTTTAGGATATGGAGATAAAAAAAGCTTGTTTATATTAGACCCGCTAATAAGACGTTTTGGGGACAGAGGCGCAATTCCATGCTCTGGCGATGCCGGCTCAGGTTATCAGCTTTTTGTAAAAAGTGTTGCAATATCTAAGTCTGAGATTGCTATTGTGCATTTGGATGTTGTGGAAACTCAATTCCGAGGTAATCTTATAACAAAAGAGATTCCTAGAAGTGAGCGAGTTGCGGTTTGCGCAAATGGTTCTGTAATATGGATATATGAAGATCAAATTAATGATTTCAAGGAACTATTTACCAAGGAGAATGGCGCAAAGTCCGAATAGATTTTACCAAGGCTCAGTCTTAGTAAACATTGACAAAACTTAAAAACCAAGCTAAGCTAAGCATAATTAACAACTAATTTAAGTCTTATTCTCGCGCGTAACAGGCACAATAGTGAGCTTTATCTCAGAGCTTAGTATCGTGTTTAGAACGTCGCTAGCGTAAGGCAGCACGTTTCATATGGAACAAAAAAAATGGTCTCTCCAGATCGGAGGGAGAATCCTTGAAGTGGAAACCGGACTGTTAGCCGGCCAAGCTAATGGGTCAGTCACTGTGCGCTACGGCGATACGGTCGTTTTGGCGACCGCTGTGATGAGTAAAGGCGCTTCCAAAATCCAAGGGTATTTTCCGCTAATGGTGGATTTTGAAGAAAGATACTACGCCGCCGGAAAAATCAAAGGCTCGCGTTTCATCAAGAGAGAGGGCCGGCCATCGGATGATGCCGTGCTCACCGGCCGAGTGGTAGACCGAACGATCCGCCCGCTGTTCAACCATCGGATGAGGAACGAGGTTCAGGTTATTGTGACCGTTCTTTCGATTGATGGGGAAAACGACCCAGATGTCATTTCGATAATCGCCGCTTCGACCGCCCTTTCTATTTCCAACATTCCCTGGAGCGGCCCAGTCGCCGCTGTCAGAGTTGGTAAGGGAGAAAATGATTTTATTCTGAACCCGGTCAATGGAGAATTGGCCGAGAGCGTCTTAGACCTGATCATTTCCGGCACGAAAGATAAGATCAATATGCTGGATGCCAGCGCCAAGGAAGTTCCGGAAGAAGAGGTCGCCAAAGCTTTTGCTTTTGGACAAGAAGCTATCACAAAGATCGCGACTTTTATCGAATCGATCGCCAGGGAAATTGGCAAAGAAAAATTGGCTCCGGTACTTTTGCAAGGTTCACCCAAATTCGAGGCTAAAGTCAAAGAATTTTTGCTTTCTGAAGGACTGGCCGAAGCCCTTTATGACCCGGACAGAAACGTAGTAGATGAAAAAACCGCCGCCATAAAGGATAAAGCAGCCGCTTACATCAAACAAAACTTTTTCACCGGAGACGACGCGGAATTGGCAAAAATGAATGAGATTGCCGGCCAGATCCTGGATGAAGTTTCCGATGAGGTCGTACACAAAAATATTCTGGAAAAAGAATTGCGCCCGGACGGAAGAAAACTTAACGAGGTAAGAAAAATTAAGTGTAAAGTGGGACTCCTGCCGAGAACTCATGGCTCCGCCCTTTTCACCCGCGGAGAAACCCAGGCTTTGACTGTCACGACGCTGGGCTCTCCCGGCGATGAACAAGTCATCGATACGATGGAAGTGGACATGAAGAAAAGATATATTCATCATTACAATTTCCCGCCCTTTTCGGTCGGTGAGGTGCGCCCGATGCGGGGACCGGGCCGTCGCGAGGTGGGTCATGGTGCTTTGGCTGAAAAAGCTTTAGTGCCGGTTCTTCCGGACAAAGAGACATTCCCCTATACAACTCTTTTGGTTTCAGAAATTCTTTCTTCCAATGGATCATCTTCAATGGCTTCGACTTGCGGATCCACGCTTTCCCTTATGGATGCTGGTGTGCCGATCAAAAGGCCGGTGAGCGGCATTGCGATGGGGATTATTGTCGGTTTGGATGATAATTTTAAAGTTCTAACCGATATTCAGGGTCTGGAGGATCATTATGGCGATATGGATTTTAAGGCAGCTGGCACAGAAAAGGGCATCACAGCACTCCAAATGGACGTAAAATTGGACGGCGTGACCCTTCCGATGCTGGAAGCTGTTTTGGCTCAATCAAAGGAAAATCGAGCAGAAATTCTCCAAAAAATGCTCGCGGTTATTTCGGAACCGAGGAAAGAAATGTCCCAATATGCTCCCAGAATCATCATTATGCACATCAATCCGGAAAAGATCAGGAATGTTATCGGCACCGGAGGCAAGATTATTAATGAAATTATTGATGAGACCGGCGTCCAGATTGACATTGAAGATGACGGTTCGGTCTTCATAACCTCGCCCGATGCGGAGGCTGCCAAAAAAGCCCAGGAGTGGATTGATAACCTGACTCACGAAGTGAAAGCCGGAGAAGTATTCAACGCCAAGATAACCCGCATTATGAACTTCGGAGCTTTTGCTGAAATATTGCCAGGCCAGGAAGGCCTCATCCATATTTCCGAACTGGCCGACCGCCGGGTGGAAAAAGTTGAAGATGTGGTCAAAGTTGGCGACATTATTCCGGTCAAAGTTAAAGAAATCGACAACCAAGGCAGAATAAACTTGTCCGCCAAGGCGGTGATTAAAAAAGCCTAGAGGTATTGGCAATAATTTGATTTTGTTGTAAAATGAAGATAAAGAAATTTATCTTCATTTTATTTTTCAATTTTTTCCTTTCAAGATAAATTCTCAAAAAACAAAATAAAAAAAATGTTTGAAGACAAAAACAAAAAGAGCGGAGGTAATGATCTCAGCCAAAACAAAGAATTCCGACCAAGCAACATTCCCATACACACAATGCTAGGCGACTTGCTTGAGCTGGAGCATCCGAAAAAAGCTGTCCCTTTCTCCGCCGAACAAATTTCACAACCGCCCATCAAAAATAACTTGACGGAAGCGCAAAAAACCAGCCCTTTTTTGAATCAGCTGCAAGACAGCGCTTCTTCAAATAAGGACTCTTCCCGCTTGAAAATTTTTCCCGAAGTGAATGTACCAAGACCTCCCGCTAAAAAAATTGATGTTTCCGAAATCAAGAAGGACTTGTTCATCCGGCCGGAAAAAAAGTTGGCCGAAGCTCCCCGAAAGGAAACGGGACAAAATAGAACTATCGGCAAGTTGATTGGAGCAATTGCTATAATTTTGATAATCATTGCTTTGGGAGGAGGCGGATATTATTTCTGGATGAACAAGCAAAAAGAACTGAGAAACAATTCCACTCCCGAACCAATCATAGAAACCCCCGTTGAATCGGAACCGGTAGCGGAAGCTCCACAAAAAACTCCTAAATTTTCTTTAGAAAAACCAAACTACTTACAAGTCGATCCGGCCGCGACGGAACCGGATGCTTGGAAAAACACAATCACTGAATATCTCAAGGAGGTTGAAAAAGAAAATGTTGTTGGGCCGGTTGAATTCACTGTCGTTGACAAAGAAAACAATCCTGTCGGATTTCCAATATTTTCCAAAAATCTCGGAATAGTTTTTTCAAAAAATATTTTAGTCTCTCTAAAAGAAACTTTTAGTTTATTCTTTTACAAGGATGGCGAAAACTACCGGCTGGGAATCAGCCTTGATTATAAGGATGGAGTTAATTTAAAAAACCTGATGCTGTTGGAAGAGCCGAGACTGATGGCAGGCCTTAAGCCCCTTTTCCTGGACGCACAATATATCCCAATAAAGGTTCAGCGCTTTTCCAATAATGCCTATAAAAATCTACCGGTTCGCTATCTGAACATTGTCTCCCCCGAATATCTTTCCATTGACTATGTGGTCAGCTCAAAGGCACTCCTGATCGGAACAACTCGCATGACAACCAAGGTGGTTATTGACCATCTTAACCCAGAAACAGAGGAGATGCCCCAACAAACCGAGTAATAAGCTGTGGATAAATCACTGATAACTCTCCTGGGTAAGCTTCACTTGGTAAAAAGAAGATTTCTTTTTAAAAATCAAACAAATTAACAAAATAACTTATTTCTCATAATTTCCTATTTTTTACCAAAAAAGCGCCTAGATTAGAGGAATTATCAAAAGACCTTTGACTTATAGCTGTTTTTTTGCTATAATAAGAATACAATTGTTCATTAAAAACAGAACCGCAGCAACGGCAGGAGAATTTCAATCGCAATTTCCCCCTATTTGCGATTGAAACCTTCTTGCTGTTCAAGTATTTTGGATAACATTCCAAAATCGCCTCGAATCTGACTCGAGGACCCTAAAACAAAAACAAAACTTTTTTAAATAAAAATAAAAATAAAAAAGTAAGTTCTTTAAATCAAAGGCGCAAGCCAGAGAACAGTTTGAAGAAACAATGCTAAATAAAAGTCAGAAAGCATTAACACACATGGTGTATGTAAATAAAATACATGCAGACTGTAATTTCGATGCCTCTCACCCGGGCTAAAAAATTCTCGTTGCATGTTATTACATACGACTAACACCGGGGCGTTCCAGCCACATATTTATATAGGGCGTTCGAGCGCCCTGGTTACCATACCACTAGAGTATCGGCACCAGGTAGGTGTTTTTTTGTTTTTAAAATGACGCGAAGCGTCATCCTGAACGATTTATGGTGAGTCAAGCCGAACCAATTCAAATGATCTAATCATGGTATAATAAAACCTATAAAACTTACTAGGATATATATGACAGACATTTTGGGCATCGGTAAAAAGGGCGAGGAAATCGCCGCTGAATTTTTGAAGAACAATGGTTATGAAATAATCGAAATGAATTTCAAAAATAGGCTTGGCCGAGTTATTGGAGAGATTGATATTATCGCCAAGGAGCTGAAGAGCCGAGAGCTGGTTTTCGTGGAAGTGAAAACCAGAGAATATCAAAAATATAAAGATACTCTCCCGGAAGAAAACATCACTCCGGCAAAACTCAGAAAATTGTCCAAAATCGCCAGCGCCTGGTTGAACTACAAAAATTTAGCTGGCGCAAGTTACCGCTTTGATGCCATCTCTGTCTGGCTGGATTTGACAACTAATCAAGCTAAAATCAAACATATAAAAAGTCTTTGACCCATAGACACTGCGGAAATAATTTGTTACAATAAGATTACTTTTTACGCGATTTAACCATTAACTGAAAAATTAAATGGCCCTGAATAAAACAACACTTGAAGAGCTGAAATCAGCCTTATTGAAGGAAAAAAACGCGCTGGAACAGGATTTGACTAAAATTGCCCGACCGGTCGACAAGGCCATGGGTGATTATGAAACCTCTTTCGCCGAAATCGGCAATGATCGGGAAGACAACACTTCGGAAGTGGAACAATATACCGACGACCTGCCGATAGAAATCACGCTGGAGAAAAAACTCAAAGACGTGTTGGAAGCGCTGGAAGAAATGGAACAAGGGACCTATGGGATATGCAAAAATTGCAACCAGGAAATTTCACTGGAAAGGTTGCGCGCCAATCCGGCCGCTCGAACTTGCATCAATTGCGGATAGCTTTTGCAAATAAGCATGAGAAGGTATTTTATAATTTTTCTATCCACATTTCTGATTTTGATCGATCAGCTTTCTAAATATTTAATCCGCCACGCCGGCGGGTTTTATATTTGCAATCCGGGTATTGCATTCAGTGTAAAAATACCTTTGCCAATATTCATATCTTTTTGGATAATTATCGTTGTATTTATAGGCTTTTCAATTTTCAATTTTAAATTTTCAATTTTCAATAAAGTTCCAATTTATAAATTTTCAAATTTACAAACTTTTGGGTTATTGTTAATTTTATCTGGAGCCGTATCCAATCTGGTTGATAGAATGCATTTCGGTTGTGTTGTTGATTTTATAAATATGAGGTTTTGGCCGATATTTAATATCGCTGATAGTTTCATTGTCGTTGGTGTTATAATAATACTAATTAAAATTAGGAGAAATAGTTTTATTCATTAATTTTCAATTTTCAATCAATTCTCAATTGTTCAATGAATAAATTTTTATCCACTAGTGGATAAAGTAAATTCATTGGAAGTTGTGATTTGGAAATTGGAAATTCCAAAGTCGTGCCTGCAAAAATTCTCTCCGCCGCGACTGTCGGACTCAAAAGCGAACTGATTGAAGTGGAAGTCGACACGGTTTCGGCCGGACTCCACCAATTCAACATCGTGGGACTGCCGGACGCCGCCGTCAAAGAGTCGCGCGACCGCGTAAGCGCGGCCATCCGCAACGCCAAATTTAAGCCGCCGCATCAATGCGGGCGCGTGACTATCAACTTAGCTCCCGCCGATCTCAAGAAAGAAGGTCCGGTTTATGATTTGCCCATGGCTTTGGGTTTTTTGCTTACGACCAAGCAAATTAATTTCGACTACAAAAATAAGCTGTTTTTAGGAGAATTGTCGCTCGACGGAAAAATTCGGCCGGTTAAAGGAGTTTTGCCAATGGCCATTTTGGCGCGCGACCTAGGGATTGCTGAGATTTATGTGCCGGCCGAAAACGCCTCGGAGGCCTCGGTCATTGAAGAAATCAGTGTTATCCCGGCGGCTAATTTCTTGGATCTGATATCGCATCTTTTGGGGAAAAATAAAATTGATCCGGCGCCCAAAACCGATTTGGAAAAGTTCTTTTCCGTGGAAGAAAGTCTGTTGGATATGTCATTTATCCGCGGCCAGGAACACGCCAAACGCGCTCTGGAAATCGCCGCGGCCGGCGGACACAATGTGATTCTCAATGGCCCGCCTGGGAGCG
>Ga0210044_10011467_pt1 | contig 10324 bp, 7 predicted proteins | sample CryGey13umfilter_2_FD_183959 | JGI IMG/M metagenome (GOLD analysis project Ga0210044, IMG submission 183959) | Groundwater microbial communities from aquifer in Utah, USA - Crystal Geyser 4/9/14 3 um filter (SPAdes) (version 2) | ecosystem: Environmental > Aquatic > Deep subsurface > Groundwater...
GAAAAAACCGACCCGCCCCTTCTCCTTCCCGTCGGCGGGGATCTCCTCGGGAATCGTCTCCGTGAGCGGCCGGGGCGGGATATCGGGCATCATCGCCTCGAGGTGCGACAGCCCAGCGGACACCGCCTTCAACAGGTCGTATTTCCGCACGAGCGTCTGGATCCCGGTCCGGCGATAGAACCGCGCCGGCGCGAGCAGACGCGACAACCGACGCTGGTCCCTGACGGCGTACTCGAGGAAGAAACGCTTGACGGCGCCCTGGGGGCGGTGCTCCTCGATCCGGTGGCGCGCTTCGAGCACCAGCTCCCCGGCTTTGACCCCCGCCGGGCAGACGGTGTGACAGTTGCGGCAGTCGAGACAGTGGTACATGTGCTCCGCGAACTCTTCCGTGGGATCCATCCGCCCGTCGACGACCGCCTTGATCATCGCGACGCGTCCCCGGGGCGACTGCGTTTCCACACCATCGGTCCGGTACGTCGGGCACGTGGGAAGGCAGAAGCCGCACCGCATGCACTGCAGCACGTCCCCGTAATCGTGGACGTCGAGGGTGGAAAACGCCTCCCTCAGCGTCGACAGGTCCGGTGCGACGCCCATCCTCGTCAACGCGCCTCCGTCCGGAAGATCTTGCCGGGATTGAGCCGCCCCTGCGGGTCGAAGACCCCCTTGATCCGGGCCATCACCTCGACCGCTTTCGGGCCGACCATCATGGGGAGGTATTTCGACTTCGCCATCCCCGTGCCGTGTTCGCCCGAGATCGTCCCCCCCAGAGAGATCGCCTTGCGGAAGATCTCGTCGTACGCCGCTTCCACCCGGAGGATCTCCTCCTTGTCCCGCTCGTCCGTCAGGCACGTCGGGTGCAGGTTCCCGTCGCCCGCGTGGCCGAAGGTCCCCATCCGGAGGGAGTACTTCTTCGCCGCTTCGCGGATCGCCGCCATCATCTCCGGGATGGCGGGACGAGGAACGGTGATGTCCTCGAGAATGGTGGTGGGCTTGACGCGCGCCAGCGCCGCCAGGGCCATCCGGCGGGCGGTGAACAACTCGGTGGATTCGGCCGCGTCCTTCGCCATCCGCACACTGCGCGCCCCGTTCTCCCGGCACGCCTCCTCGATCTTCGCGCCTTCCTCCCTCACCACCTCGGGATGTCCGTCGGTTTCGATCAGGAGGAGCGCGGCGGCGTCCCGCGGGAGGCCGATCTTCGCGTACTCCTCGACACAGGCGATCGTCACGTCGTCCATCAATTCGAGCGTGGAGGGGATGACCTTCCGGGAAACGATGGCGGACACGGTGCGCCCCGCGGCAAGGAGGTCGTCGTAGAGGGCGAGGATCGTCTTCTTCGACTGGGGCTTCGGCACGAGCCTCAGGGTGATCTTCGTGAAGATGCCGATCGTTCCCTCGGTCCCGACGAGGAACTTCGTGAGGTTATAGCCGGCGACGTCCTTCACGCATTTCGTGCCGTAGCGAACCTTCGACCCGTCCACGAAATACGTTTCGAGAGCAAGGACATAGTCGCCGGTGATGCCGTACTTCATGGCGCGCAGGCCGCCCGAGTTCTCCGCCACGTTGCCGCCGATCGTGGAGATCTTCATGCTCCCCGGGTCGGGCGGGTAGAACAACCCTTTCGCCTCCACCGCCGCATGGAGGTCCGAGGTGATCACCCCCGGTTCCACGGTTACGGAGAGGTCGTCGGCGTCCACGTCGAGGATCCGGTTCATCCCGGTGGTGAGAAGGACGATCCCGCCGTTCACCGGGACCGATCCACCGCTCAGCCCGGTACCGCTCCCCCGCGGGGTGACCGTGGCGCCCTCTTTCGCCGCGGCTTCGAGGACGGCGTGGACATCCTCTTCGGTCGAGGCGCGGACAACGACTTCGGGCAGGTGGGAGACCAGTGGCGTGGCGTCGTAGGAGTAGCAGAGACGGTCCGATTCGGAGGAGAGGACCTTCTCCTTCCCGAGGAGTTCCTCCAGTTTTCGCGCCAGTTCGATCGTCATCGTCCCCCCATCGAGAGGTTTGGATGTTTGGTGGTAGATTGGTAGGACCACCAAGACGATCGGGTCAACTGGGCTCGTCTTCGATCCCATCCGCGTGGAGCGGGTCTCGGAGAAAGTGGCCGTCCAGTTGAAGAAGTTGATCTCCAACGGCTCGTTGAAGGTGGGGGATCGCCTGCCATCGGAACGGGACCTCTCCGAACAGATGGGCGTGAGCCGCACTTCCGTCCGGGAAGCGTTGCAACAACTGGAAATGCAGGGGATCCTCGAGACCGTCCACGGCGGCGGGTCCGTCATCCGCAACATCACCGAGCAGGAGATCCGCAAACCGATCGAGCGGTTCATCGAGCAGGACAAGAAACGGGTGCTCGAGCTCGCCGAACTGCGCGCCTTCATGGAGGCGTGGGCGGCCAGGGAGGCGGCCCGGAACCGGACCGACCAGGAACTGGAGACGATGCGCGGCTACCTCGAGGAGATGGAGCACGACTTCGAAAAAGGGGCGATCCGCTACGAGGTGGACTTCAAGTACCACACCGAGATCGCCGCGGCCACGCACAACACGATCTACCTGCACCTGATCGACAACATCTACTCCCTCATCAACTACTCCGTGAAGGTGCACCGCGAGGAAGTCTTCGTCAGCCGTGAGGACCAGGAGACGATTCTCAACCACCACCGGAAGATCTACCAGGGAATCTGCGACCGGGACCCGGATCGCGCGGAAAGTGCGATGAAGGAACACCTCGCGTTCGTCGTCAGGGAGTTCAAGCGGAAATTCTTCGACCGCTGACGGTTACCCCTTTCGGGCGAGCAGGTGGCGCAGCGCGGCGGAAAGTTCCGGGAAGCGGAACGAGTAGCCGGTCTCCTCGAGGCGGCGGGGGACGACGTGCGCGCTCGCAAGGAGCAGGGCGTCCGCCATCTCACGCCCCACCGCCAGGCGGAGGACGAAGGCCGGAACGGGAAACGGCGTCGGGCGCGACAGGGTCTTTCCGAGCGCCTCGGTAAACTCCCGGTTTGTGACCGGGCGCGGCGCGACGGCGTTCACCGGGCCGCTCAGGCCGCCGCATTCCAACGCGTGGAGGACGATGCCGACCAGGTCGTCGAGGGCGACCCAACTGACGTACTGACGCCCACCGCCGATCACGCCCCCCAGCCCCGCCCGGAAGAGCGGGAGCATCCGGGAGAGCGCACCCCCCTTCGGAGAGAGGACCACCCCGATCCGCAACGACACGACGCGGATCCCCTTCCGCGCGGCCGACCCGGAAGCCTCCTCCCACTCCAGCGAAACCGCGGCGAGATATCCCGTGCCGGCGGGGCTCGCCTCGGTCAACGGTTCCTCTCCCCGGTCTCCGTAATACCCGATCGCGGAAGCGCACACGAGCGTCTTCGGCGGGCGGGCGAGCCCCGCGAGGGCGTCGCAGAGAAGGCGCGTCCCGTTCACGCGGCTGTCGCGGATGGCGGCCTTCCGCGCTGCGGTCCACCGGCCGGAGCCGACGTTCTCGCCCGCCAGGTGGATTACGGCGTCCAACCCCTCGAGACCGGCCGCGTCTACCTCCCCCTTCGCAGGATCCCATCGCACCGCCTTTTCCCCCGGTGCGGGAACACGGCGTACCAGGCGGACAACCTCATGTCCCGCGGCGGTAAGAGCAATCACCACCTCGGAACCCACCAGCCCCGTCGAACCCGTGATCGCAACGCGCATCCGCTACCTCCCCTCCGAACCGTTCTCATCTCGTTGATGCGATGAGCGAAGAGACCTTCCCGTTCCCTCGGCCCTTGGTCCCCGCCGTGGGAGCGCAGAGAGGGCGCGGATACGGGCGGCGGCGTGGTCCACGATCGGGCGGGGATACGTCTTTCCGGGCGTCACCCCCGCTGCGGACAGCGCGGCGGCGGGCGCCTCCCAGGGCCGATGGATCCACCGGTCCGGCAGCCGGGCGAGTTCGGGCACCCACGTTCGGACGTAGTCGCCCCGGGGATCGAACTTCCCCCCTTGCAGCGCCGGGTTGAAGACGCGGAAGTACGGCGCGGCGTCCGCCCCGCATCCGGCGACCCACTGCCAGCCGAAGGTGTTGTTCGCCAGGTCCGCGTCCACCAGGGTATCGAAGAACCAGGAGGCACCCGTTCGCCACGGGAGGAGAAGGTCCTTCACGAGGAACGAGGCGACGACCATCCGGACGCGGTTGTGCATCCACCCGGTCTTCCGGAGCTGCCGCATCCCGGCGTCCACCAGCGGGTAGCCGGTGCGTCCCTTCTGCCACGCGACGAGGGCGGCGGGGTCGTCCCTCCAGGGGAAGGCGGCGAACTCCTCCCGGAGCGGCGCGTGGACGGTCGCCGGAAAGTGGAACAGGAGGTGGTGGGCGAAGTCCCTCCACACCAACTGGCGGAGGAACGCCTCCGCGCCGCGCACCACACCGGGCGTGCTGTCCGCCGCCGCGCGCGACTGGACCGCGTGCCACGCCTCCCGGGCGCTGACGCACCCGAAGTGCAGGTACGGGGAGAGGCGGGACGTCCCGTCCCGGTCCGGACGGTCCCGGTCATCGGGATACGCCGCCATCGCTTCGTCGAGGAACCGCGACAGGAGGTCCCCTGCTCCTCGCTCGCCCGGCGGCCAGGCGTCGTGGAGGCCGGCAACCCAAGGCGCGGAAGGGCGAAGCCGGAGTTCGGACAACGGCCAGGAAGGGAGATTGGTCGCCGGGGATCGGATCCGCGCCGGGGCCGGCAGCGACGCCTCGGGGGCCGCGGACGACGTGCACCGTCGCCAGAACGGCGTGAAGACCCGGAACGGGCCGCCCGTGGTCGTCTTCATCGCGTCGGGGGGAAAGAGGACGCCGTCGTCGAACAGCCGCGCCTCGAGACCGTTGGCCCGCAGCGCCGCGATCGCCTTCGCGTCCCGTGCGAGGAACGGCGGCTCCCAAACCTTGTTGGCGTATACCGCGTCCGCCCCCGTCTCGCGGGTGAGGTCGATCAGCGCCTTGATGGTGGGACCCCGCCGAAGTACGAGACGGCCGCCCCGGGCTTCGAGCGACTCCGCAAGCGACCGAAGGGCCTCGTAGAGGAAGACGCGGGCGGCTGCGCCCGGGACGGAATCCCCTTCCTCCCCCGGAGCGTGGACCCACGCGGCGACGACCGGACCGCCCCGCGCGACCGCCGCCTCGAGCGCCGGATTGTCCGAAAGGCGCAGGTCCCGCCGGAACCAGACGACGGTCGCAGGAGGTATACTTTCCATTGAGCCAGTATACTGGAACGCCTCCCGGAGGCGTCGGGAGCGCCACCGAATCTGCCGGTGGCCAGGAGAGGAAACCGCATTGAAGGTCCTGGTCCTGAACTCCGGAAGCTCGTCGATCAAGTACCGGCTCTTCCGGATGAGTTCGATGGAGGCGCTGCGCGGCGGCGGCGTGGACCGGATCGGGGAGCCCGGCCCTGACGCGATCCGGGATCACGCGGAAGGCTTCGCGCGGGTGATGTCGGACCTATCGGATTCGGGAGCGATCGGGGAGCCGGCCGGCCTCTTCGGCATCGGGCACCGGGTCGTCCACGGCGGGGAGCGGTTCCGGGAGCCGGCCAAGGTGAACGCCGGGATCCTCGAGGCGATCCGGGCGATGATCCCCTTCGCCCCGCTGCACAACCCCGGCAACCTCCAGGGGATCGAGGTCGCCCTCGCGACGTGCCCGGGGGTGCCGCAGGTGGCGGTCTTCGACACCGCCTTCCACCAGACGATGCCTCCCCGCGCCTTCCGCTACGCCCTCCCCCGCGATCTGTACGACGCGCACCGCGTGCGGCGATACGGCTTTCACGGGACCTCGCACGCCCACGTCGCCCGGCGCGCCGCCGTTCTCCTCGGGATCCCGCCGGGGTCCTTGAACCTGATCACCCTCCACCTGGGGAACGGCGCGAGCGCCGCCGCGATCCGGGAGGGGAAGAGCGTCGACACGTCGATGGGGATGACCCCGCTGGAGGGACTGATCATGGGAACCCGCTGCGGCGACCTGGACCCCGCGGTCCCCTTCTTCCTCGGGGCCGCGACGGGGAAGGGTCCCGGGGAGATCCAGGCCCTGCTGAACGAGGAGAGCGGGCTGAAAGGGATCTGCGGGGCGAACGACATGCGGGAAGTGCACCGGAGGGCCGCGGCGGGGGATCCGTCCGCGTCGCTTGCGGTCGACATGTACGTTTACCGGATCAGGAAATACATCGGCGCCTACACCGCCGTCCTCGGCCGGGTCGACGCGCTGGTGTTCACCGGGGGGATCGGCGAGAACGACGCCGAGGTGCGGCGGCGGGCGTGCGAGGGGCTGGAGCGGCTCGGAATTTCCGTCGACGAAGCGAGGAACGGATCCCCATCGAACGCGCCTCGGGAGATCCAGCGGGAAGGGATGCCGGTCAAGGTCCTCGTCATCCCGACGAACGAGGAGCTCGAGATCGCCCTGCAGACCGTGGCGTGCATCAGGAACGACGTCGGACCGGAGGAACCGCGATGAAGCCGACCGCTGGGCCATCAAACCTCGTGGAGAGTCGCTTGACGGAGGAAGAACTGCAACGGATGGACGCGTACTGGCGCGCGGCCAACTACCTCTCCGTCGGCCAGATCTACCTGCTCGACAACCCGCTGCTGCGGGAGCCTCTCCGGCTGGAGCACGTAAAACCCCGGCTGCTCGGCCACTGGGGGACGACCCCGGGGCTCAACTTCATCTACGTCCACCTGAACCGGGTGATCCGATCGAACGACCTGGACATGATCTACGTCGCGGGACCAGGGCACGGCGGCCCCGCGCTGGTGGCGAACAGCTGGCTGGAGGGGACGTACAGCGAGGTGTACCCCGACATCTCGCGGGACGAAGAGGGGATGCGGAGGCTGTTCCGGCAATTCTCCTTTCCCGGGGGGATTCCGAGCCACGTGGCCCCCGAGACCCCGGGATCGATCCACGAGGGAGGCGAGCTGGGGTACGCCCTCTCCCACGCCTTCGGGGCGGTCTTCGACAACCCCGACCTGATCGCGGCGTGCGTCGTCGGCGACGGCGAGGCGGAGACCGGGCCGCTCTCGGCGTCGTGGCACTCCAACAAGTTCCTGAACCCGGCGACCGACGGGGCGGTCCTGCCGATCCTGCACCTCAACGGGTACAAGATCGCCAATCCGACGATCCTCGCGCGGATCCCCCGGGAGGAGCTCGCCAACCTGTTCGACGGCTACGGATACGAACCGTTGTTCGTCGAAGGGGATGACCCCGCGACGATGCACCGGAAGATGGCGTCGGCGGTGGACGCGGCGATCCTGAAGATCCGCTTCATCCAGCGGGAGGCGCGCACCGCGGGGAAGACAGCGCGTCCCCGGTGGCCGATGATCATCCTCCGCTCGCCGAAGGGGTGGACGGGGCCGAACACCGTGGACGGGAAACAGACGGAAGGCTCCTGGCGATCCCACCAGGTCCCCTTCGGAGACATGGCGGGAAAGCCCGACCGTCTCCGGATGCTCGAGGAGTGGATGAAGGGGTACCGGACGGAGGAGCTCTTCGACGAGGGCGGCCGGTTGCGGCCGGAGCTCGCGGCGCTCTCCCCGGAGGGAACCCGGCGGATGGGGGCGAACCCGCACGCCAACGGCGGCGTCCTGCTCAAGGACCTCGTGATGCCGGATTACCGCGAGTACGCGGTCGACGTCCCGAAACCGGGCGGCGCCACGGCGGAGGCGACCCGCGTGATGGGGAGGATGCTCCGCGACGTGATGAAGCGGAACGCCGAGGCGAGGAACTTCCGGGTGATGGGCCCGGACGAGACCGCGTCGAACCGTCTCGACGCCCTCTTCGAGGAGACGGACCGGACCTGGGTGGCCGAGACGCTCCCCGGCGACGACCATCTCTCCCCGGACGGCCGGGTGATGGAGATCTTGAGCGAGCACACGTGCCAGGGATGGCTGGAGGGGTACCTCCTGACCGGCCGGCACGGTCTCTTCTCCTGCTACGAGGCGTTCATCCACATCGTCGACTCGATGTTCAACCAGCACGCCAAGTGGCTGAAGACGACGTCGGCGGAGATCCCGTGGCGCCGACCGATCGCCTCGCTCAACTATCTGCTGACCTCGCACGTCTGGCGGCAGGACCACAACGGCTTTTCCCACCAGGACCCCGGCTTCATCGACCACGTGGTGAACAAGAAGGGGAACGTCATCCGGGTGTACCTGCCCCCCGACGCCAACTGCCTGCTGTACGTGACCGACAAGGTCCTGCGGAGCCGCAACCGGATCAACGTGATCGTGGCGGGGAAGCAGCCCTCCCCGCAGTGGCTGGACATGGACGCGGCGATCCACCACTGCACCGGTGGGATCGGGATCTGGAAGTGGGCCAGCAACGACGAGGGGGCGGAGCCGGACGTGGTGATGGCGTGCGCGGGGGACGTGCCGACGCTGGAGACGCTCGCGGCGGTCGACCTGATCCGGAAGCTCCTGCCCGACCTCCGCGTCCGGGTCGTGAACGTCGTGGACCTGATGACCCTCACGCCCCGGGAGGAGCACCCGCACGGCCTGACGGACAGCGAGTTCGACTCCCTGTTTACGAAAGACAAGCCGATCCTCTTCGCCTACCACGGCTACCCGTGGCTGATCCACCGGCTGACGTACCGGCGGACGAACCATAAAAACCTCCACGTGCGGGGATACAAGGAGGAGGGAACGACCACCACGCCGTTCGACATGGTGGTGCGCAACGACCTGGACCGGTTCCACCTGGTGAGCGACGTGATCGACCGGGTGCCCGGGCTCGCAACCCACGCGGCTTATACCAAGCAGGCGCTCCGGGACAAGCTGATCGAGCACCGGCAATACATCACGCTCCACGGGGAGGATATGCCCGAGGTGCGGGAGTGGACGTGGCCGTACTGAAGGAGACCGCCATCCCAAGCTTCCCGGTTTGCGTGTTGGAAATTTGCACCGGTCCTGCTCATAATCCGTGGAAATTTCGTGCTGACTGCACTCTCTATCGCATAAAATGATGGAGTTGCCCGCTCGAAACCAATAGAATATGCGAGAAATCGAGATTTCGAAGACGGAGCCCATCCGAAAACCATGCCTGTCAACCTCGACAAACCTCACCGATGGAAAGCGGATATTGCTCTGTCGGTCGACATGTATAACGCTTGGTTCATGAAATTTGCGCCAAAAGCATTCCGCGAAACCAGGATACAGACGGCGAAGGATGTTGAACATGCTCTTTTCTTGACCGGCAATTTGATTAACATAAAACCGGTTGTCCTGCGAACACATCCAGAGATATTGCCTACGCTGCGGATGTCTACTTGTCCACCGCTTGCAGTTGACCGTCTCATCGGTCTTTCTGGAGTTCCAATCAATCTAGTAAAGTGCATGGAAGACAAGAAGCAAATTCCCCCGCACATGCCTTCAGCAATTGTTGACGACGAGCTTGAAAAAATTGGTTCGATTATTGAGAAGATGGCTGATCCAGACATCTTCGTCTGGTTGGGCCGCAACAAGCCAGTGACGGAACCGGAAGTTTATCGTGCTGCGACAATCATTGCCGATCGCTTGTGTGGGGCGGTGGCAAATCCTATAATACGTAATGCGCTGGAAAAGCGTCAACTTACTTGTATCAAGGCATGGCTTGAAGCAAGAGGGTACCAACAAATCCCCGTGGGAGACGGCACGCGGTTCGATGCCATGCCGCTTTGCACTTTTGGTTTTAGAATGAACGTACCGGTTAAACTGGATATAAAAACGGTAAACATTCCGATTGACGCAGTTATTATGCCGAAGAGTGCAAAAGAAGGAGACATCCCAATCTTCTTCGAAGCCAAATCCGCGGGCGATTTTACGAATACCAACAAGCGCCGAAAAAAAGAAGCAGCCAAGATGACACAACTTCAAAGAACTTATGGCAAAAATGTAAAATTTAACTTATTTCTGTGTGGTTACTTCAATAGTGGATACCTCGGATATGAAGCCGCAAAAGGTATTGATTGGGTATGGGAACATCGAATAGATGATCTTACACTCTTTGGAATATGAACATGATGCACTCAATTGACGTCATCGAGAAACGGCGTCTCGTTATTCAAGCTGCGCTTGACGCTGAGAAAACTAAAGAGGGAAGAAACCGGCTTGGACAATTCGCAACGCCAACAATCCTTGCGCAAGACATCCTGAATTATGCGATTACTCTTCTACCGAAAACAGAAAAGGTGCGCTTCCTTGACCCTGCCTTTGGGACAGGGGCATTTTATTCTGCGTTAATGAAAGTTTCCCCGAAAAATCGAGTTGCTGAAGCCATTGGTTTTGAGATAGACCCACACTACGGGAAACCTTCCCAGAAATTATGGGAAGAGAACGGGGTCACGATAAA
>Ga0210044_10011468_pt1 | contig 10324 bp, 7 predicted proteins | sample CryGey13umfilter_2_FD_183959 | JGI IMG/M metagenome (GOLD analysis project Ga0210044, IMG submission 183959) | Groundwater microbial communities from aquifer in Utah, USA - Crystal Geyser 4/9/14 3 um filter (SPAdes) (version 2) | ecosystem: Environmental > Aquatic > Deep subsurface > Groundwater...
TAATACTAAAAATATTGATCCTAGAAATATAATAATAGCAATAAAAATGTTTAGAATTATCATAGTTCTACTCAATTTATCAGCTATTTGAATAATCTCCCTACCATGGTTTCTTAATGTTAGGCTCAACCAACGAATAACTAGTATCATTGTAATACCCACTAAAAATCCAATAGAAATTACATTGAACCTAATTAATAAAAAAAAAATGTATTTGTTAATCGCCAGAAGAACAGCAATAACAATAAATGATACTGGTGTTGCCATAAAAAAAAGTGTTGCAAGTAACCTTCTTCCTTTTGCATTTTTTAACATTGTATAAAATACAACAAATATATGAGCTATCATAGTACTATTTATTAATAAAGGAAATCACGACCCCCAAACGAAGCGCCAACACCATGTTGTTGTAGGGGTAACAAATATAACTATATAGTTGGTTTTAGGTCATATTATAAGCAGATTTCCGGTATTGAATTTTCGTTACCGCTGCGCTCAAACCAAGACGAGTGATGGGGATGACATGGGTGCGATTTGATAAAGTTAGTGCAAAAGTAACTTTTTAGAATTTTAATTTATACCTTTGGGAGATCATTCATAAAAACAAAATTATGAAATCAAAACTACTTATTCTTCAGCTTCTTATTTTGCCATTGCTTTCATTTTCACAAAGCTATTATGAAAAAACAGTTGATTTTGGGCAATTCGATCACCCAACCGCAGTGGTAACCGATGATGCAGGCAATGTATTTGTCTGTGGCTGGTTTGAGGATGAAAACCTCGAAAATCAGCACGCTTTTGCATTTAAAGTGGATGCAAACGGCCAGGAAATCTGGCGAAATGTTATAAATGATTCTTCCAAATTTTACAACCTGTGTATCATGGCCAGTGGTGAAATTGCGCTGGCAGGAGCGATGGCACAACATTGTTTTCTTCAGGTGGTAAATGCAGAAACAGGGATGGAGACCTGGTCCTATGAAGAGGATGCAACGGACGGGTTTTGGTTTGGAACTGTAAACGAAATGCCAGCCGGTGCTTTGAGCGAATTGGTTGCTGCAAAAACAAAAGACGCAACGCATATACCTATTATATATAATATATCCAGCAGATTTGGAACGGTAAAAGAGATAACTTCATGGGAACATGAATTGGTTAACGCGATCGGACAATCGTTTATGCAGTCGTATAATTATATGTGGTTTGGAGTGAATGATGTAGCATTTGCCTATGATAATTATAATAATTTCAGAACTATCTGGTCGTTTGGTGCCAGCTATAATGCGGGAATGGATCGATATACCCCTGATGCATGGTTTCTCACAAGAACCTTTGTTGGTGATTCTGGCGTGAGTTCCATTGGTCTGTTGTCGACAGACTTTATAAATGGTGGAATTGTCGGCAATATGATTGATTTAGACTATCCCGGTACCATGGTTTTGGGTTCCGGAAGCCTTGGTTTTGAGAAAATTATGATAACGGGCTCCATTCACGGAGATTTGGCACTCTGGTTGGTAGGTACCGACCTCAATTTGCAAAATGAAATCACCTATCCCAATGAAAATGAACGGACAGGAGTTGATGTGGTTGGGCTTGTTTCAAACGACCTCTTAATGATGGGTTATGAGAACAGTCTTGATGGCAGTTCCTCCGATGTGTTTTTGATGAAACGCGATGCCAATGGGGGCGTGGTTTCTACCAATGAAATCATTGCCGATGAAAGTGTGCAGATTTATCCAAACCCGGCTACTGACAGGGTCTTTATAAAAAATGCCTATAACCTGAAAGTAGAAGTAGATATAATTAACAGTGTAGGTCAATTAGTCAAGAAGATTAATATCTCCAATCAATATGTTTCAGTGGAGGATTTGCCAAAAGGGTATTACTTGGCTGTTATCAAAATTGACGGAGCGAAAATTAGACAGGAAAAGCTGATCATACAATAAAATAGGCATATACAATTTTGAACTAGCCTTCCTCTCATCTGGCGCGTTTGGCCAACACGTGCGGATATATCCCTCTGTTAAGAATATAGTTTCCGCCATCACAAGATAAACGAAGCATATTTTTTAAAGCATTTTAATTGAATGCTTAATTGTAGCTTGCCGGGAGAAAGTAACTATGCGTTAAAATATCTGCTTATCATATCATCAACGAAAAGTTTAAATGTCTGATGTTGTTAGTTGAAATGAAATCTGCTAAAAGCCACTTGTTTAGTTAAAATTTATACCCAATCTCAACAATGACTCTTGGAATTATTACAAATCTGTCTGGTTCATTTGGAGCATAAAACCAGGTGGAATAACTATTATCGTAATGCCATTGATTATCGCCATGGAACATTCTGTAACTCAAATCAACACCAAGAGCGGCATCTAAAAAAACGTGCTCAGAAGTTCCGAAATATCTTCTTCCTCCCAGGAGAAAACTTGTAGAAATATTGGTATTACTATAAACTCCATCCTTTTTTTCGAAGTAACCCGATTCGAGTTCAGCAAATAGAGCTATTTTTTTTCGGGTTTTAAAAGTTGGATAATATCGATAATAGACAAAAATCCCTTTAGAATAAGAAGCAGAAGAGGAAGAACCCATTTCATCAGAGAAAATTGAGCCTGTTGCTTGCAGCCCTATTGAATGCTTATTATTGATTCCATATTCGTACGATAAAGAGGCATAATTATATATCACTGCAGGGAAGGCCATAAATTTTACATAGCTATTTTGTGATTTCAGATTAGTGGTATTAATTGCTATAAGAAAAACAGTTAGTAAGATAATGGGTTTTTTCATCTCACGTATGTTGGTGTAGGACAAAGATATAATTATAATGCGAATCGAGGGCTGGAATTTAACTTACCTGGCGCGCGTTTTGTCAACGCGTGCCTTTGCCAACGTATAGCTTCAAAGAGAAATTAAAGCTTTAGCAATACCTACCCATTCCCAACCACCACCAGTTTGGCAAATCTCAACAACAGGTTTTTTTGTCCGACGGCATGAAAAAATACGGTGGCTTTCTTGTTGGGTTCTTCAACTTTACCCCAATGACTCATTAATGTTTAGCATACCACTACAATCTATCGTACGCTCATACCCAAAAAAATTCCTACCTTGCAGCCTTAATCACTATGCAACATGCCCAACCAAAATCCTGAACAAATAGCACGAGATCACATCGACAACCAACTCAAAGCTTGTGGCTGGATCATTCAGGATTTGAAACGAATAAACCTACATGCCGGCATTGGCGTGGCAGTAAAAGAATACCTCACAGATGTAGGCCCGGCCGACTATGTGTTGTTTGTAGAAGGAAAACCCTGTGGGGTAGTTGAAGCAAAGCGCGAAGAAGAAGGCCACAAACTCAATATGCACGAAGACCAGTCGGAAGGCTATGCCACGGCCAAACTCAAACATCTGAAGAATGAGCCTTTGCCTTTTGTTTACCTCAGCACCGGCGAAGTCACCAGATCCACCAACTTTACCGATCCCAAACCCAGGGCCAGAGAGCTGTTTAGCTTTCATCGTCCTGAAACCCTCCGCGACTGGCTTAAAAGTGAAAAATCGCTCCGGAGCAGGTTGCACGACCTTCCTGTGCTACAGCCGGACGGATTGCGCGAATGCCAGATCAATGCCATCAATCAGCTGGAAGTTTCTTTCAAAGAAAACCGGCCCAGGGCCTTAATTCAAATGGCTACCGGTGCGGGAAAAACATTCACCGCCATCACGGCCATCTACCGTTTGCTGAAATTTGCCAAAGCCAAAAGGGTATTGTTTCTGGTGGACACCAAAAACCTGGGCGAACAGGCCGAACAGGAGTTTATGTCGTTTGTCCCCAACGACGACAACCGAAAATTTACAGAGCTATACAGTGTGCAGCGCTTAAAATCAAGCTATATAGCCTCCGACAGCCAGGTTTGTATCAGCACCATACAACGGTTGTATTCCATTCTCAAGGGATCTGAGTTGGAGGAAAGCGCCGAAGAGGAAAACCCCAATGAATCCCGATGGCAGCCAAAAGAAATCCCTCCTGTAGAATACGACCCCAAAATGCCCGTCGAATTCTTCGATTTCATCGTGATCGACGAATGCCACCGCAGCATTTACAACCTCTGGAAACAGGTGCTTGAATATTACGATGCCTTCGAGATCGGACTCACAGCGACCCCCGATAAAAGGACCATTGGTTATTTCAACCAAAACCTGGTGAGCGAATACTCCCACGAAATGGCAGTGGCCGACGGGGTAAATGTAGGCTATGACGTGTTTATCATCGACACAAAAGTCTCGCAGCAAGGCGGCACCTTATGGCAGGGAGAGTACATCGAACACAGGGAACGCTTAAGCCGGAAAAAACGACTTGAATTACAGGATGAAGATGAGGTGTATTCAAGACAGCAACTGGACAAAGATGTGGTAAACCCAAATCAGATCAGGACCATTATCCGCTCATTCAAAGAAAATCTGCCGGCCATCTTCCCCGATCGTTTTACAAGATCTGCTACCGGTGAGAATCCCGTGGAGGTTTTTGAAGTCCCCAAAACCCTCATCTTTGCCAAAACCGACAGCCATGCCGACGACATCATTCAGATTGTACGGGAAGAATTTGCCGAAGAAAACCGCTTCTGCAAAAAGATCACCTACAATTCGGACAAAGACCGAAAGGATGAAGACGACCAGGTAACTGAAAAGGGACAAGACCCCAAAACCACACTGTCGGATTTCAGGAATGCCTATCACCCGCGCATTGCCGTTACAGTGGACATGATCGCCACCGGCACCGATGTAAAACCCCTGGAGGTATTGCTTTTTATGCGCGACGTAAAAAGCAAGAATTACTTTGAACAGATGAAAGGCCGTGGCACACGGGTCATCGACCTCGACAGCCTCCGCAAGGTGACTCCTTCGGCACAGTCTACCAAAGACCATTTTGTAATCGTGGATGCCATTGGCGTGACCAGAAGCCTTAAAACCGACAGCCGTCCCCTGGAGAAAAAGCCCGGTATTCCCCTCAAAGATTTACTACAGGCCATCGCCGTAGGTGCCCGTGATGAAGAACTGTTTACCACACTCGCCAGCCGGCTCACCCGCCTCGACAAACAGATTACCCCGAAAGAAAAAGCCCTGTTTGCCCTGAAGGCCAACGGCAAAAGTGTTTCGCAGGTGGTAAAGGAACTGTTAAATGCCTTTAATCCGGATGCCCTCGAAGCCATTGAAACCCGGGTGAAAAATGAAGCCGGAGATACCGCTCCTGACGATCTGCAAACCGCCATAAAAATTGCAACCGGGCAATTCCAGAGCGAAGCAGCCAAAGTCTTTACAGGCGAACTGAACGAATATATCGAAAATGTCCGCAAGGCACATGAACAACGCATTGATTCGTCCAATCCGGATGAGGTAATCCGGCTGGGCTGGGACAAGGACAACGCGGAAAAAGCCAACCAGATCATCCTGGAGTTTACCCAATGGATGGAGCTCCACAAGGATGAACTCACCGCCTTGCAGATTTTTTACAACCAGCCTTTCCGCCGCCGCGAACTCACCTACTCCATGATCAAAGAGGTGCTGGAGAAACTGCAAACCGACCAGCCTGCCCTGGCACCCCTGAATGTGTGGCGAGCCTATGAAGCCCTGGGGCAGTGCAATGGATCCACGCGCAACGAACTCACCGCCATCGTTTCTCTCATCCGTAAGGTAAGCGGAATAGATGCCACCCTCACGGTTTACGACCGTACCGTGGACAAAAATTTCCAGGACTGGGTATTTAAAAAACAAGCCGGTGCCACCAAGTTCAACGAGGAACAAATGCAATGGCTCCGCATGATCAAGGATTATGTAATCAGCAGTTTCCACATCGAGAAAGAGGATTTTGACTACAATCCCTTCAACGCGCAAGGTGGGCTGGGTAAGATGTGGCAGCTGTTTGGTGAGCAGACGGAAGAAATTATTAATGAATTAAATGAGGTGTTGGCTGCGTAAATCGTCTTTACTAGGATTTTTAGGATTATTGGATTATAGGATTGGGAAAATAAATAATAAAAAAATGAAATACGAGGAACTTACTCATAGAATAATTGGATGCGCCATGAAGGTTCATTCAGTTTTGGGGAATGGATTTCAAACCTGCCTGCCGAAGGGCAGTTCGGTCCGCAGGCAGGAGGTGATTTACCAAAGGGCTCTGGCCATTGAAATGGAAAAGCAGGGATTGGGATATCAAAGAGAAATGGAAATGACAATTTATTATGATGGTATCGATATAGGCACCCGGAGGGTTGATTTTTTTGTAGAAGACTTTGTCATGGTTGAATTAAAAGCCGTGATAAAGTTGGATGACGGGCATTTGAACCAGGCCATGAACTACTGCCAGGCCTACAAACTCCCCATTGGATTATTAATCAACTTTGGCTCAAAAAGCCTGGAGTTTAAAAGAGTGTACAACCTCAACCACCCCGAAAACAAAGACTACAAAAAACAACCCCCCATAACCAATAATCCCTGAACAATTTAATCCTTGAACAATTTAATCCTTGAACAATTTAATCCTTGAACATTTTAATCCTAAAATCATTTAATCCTAAAAATCCTATTACAGACAGATGATGAATATACCAAAGCATTGGCAGGTAAAAAAGTTAGGGGAAGTAGGTAAATGTGTAACTGGAACTACGCCACCTAAAAATGATTCAAAAAATTACGGTAATTATATTCCATTTGTTAAGCCACCTCAATTATTTGACAAACAAATCAGTGATGCTCCTGAAAAACTTTCAAAAAAAGGTGCTGAGTTAGCGAGAATTCTCCCGGAAAATTCTGTTTTAATTACTTGTATTGGTAATCTAGGAAGAACGGCCATCAATAAAAATCCAGTTGCATTTAATCAACAGATAAATGCAATTATACCCTTTGAAAAGATTGAAGGTAGGTTCCTTTTTTATCAAGCACAGTCATATAATTTCAGAAAACAATTAGATGAATTATCATCTGCAACAACTGTATCAATAGTAAATAAAGGTAAATTTGAAACTATAAAAATTGCAATCCCTCCCCTCCCCGAACAACAAGCCATTGTCTCCCGCATCGAAGAACTGCTCAGCGATTTAGACAACGGCAAACAACAACTACAACTGGCACAACAACAATTAAAAACCTACCGCCAAAGTTTGTTGAAATGGGCCTTTGAAGGGAAACTTACAAATAATGATGTAAAAGATGGAGAATTGCCGAAGGGGTGGAAAATAGTAAACATTTCTGATTTAGCAGAAAAGAACAAACATGCTTTGAAGGCTGGACCATTTGGCTCTTCCTTAAAAAAAGAATTTTATACTGTTGATGGATACAAGATATACGGGCAAGAACAAGTTATTAGTGGTGATGCTTTTATTGGAGATTATTATGTCAGTGATCAAAAATATCAAGAGCTAAAATCTTGTAAAATAAAACCTTTAGATGTTTTAATTAGCTTAGTAGGCACAGTTGGTAAAGTTTTAGTTCTTCCCCAAAACTGCAGGCCAGGAATTATAAATCCACGGCTTATAAAGATTTCTTTAAATACTGAAATTTATCTACCAAAATTTTTCAAGTACTACTTTGAAAGCTCCTATGTAAAATCTGTATATGGTTCTAAAACACAGGGAACTACCATGAACGTTCTTAATCTTGGAATTATAAAAACTATTCCCTTTCCTTTTCCCTCAATAAAAGAACAACATCTGATCGTCTCTGAATTAGAATCCAAACTCACCGTTTGTGATAAGGTAGAAGAAACCATCAGCGCAGCCTTGCTTAAAAGCGAATCGCTTCGGCAGTCCATTTTAAAGAAAGCCTTCAGCGGTGAACTCATCAAAAATTACAGACTTCATTAACAATTAACAGACTATTTTATAAAGTTATATGGCCAAGAATACACCCATAAGAATTTCCAAAGTCGATACGGTTATTAAAGAAACCATCGGGCTGCTTCCCCGCATAGAATTAGAAAAACTGGTGCTAAAGGCAGCCAAAAGTGACCGTAGCTTTCACGACTTTATTCTTGTAAATTATGCCGATCAGGCAAATGCCGAAAAAGAGTTGTTTGAAGTCACGAAAGCCGATTTGGAAATCCTCTTCCAAAAGCGCTACAAAGGGTTTTCGCCTGAGCTACAGATGGCCAATATGCTGGCAGCCTGTCATAAACGCATCAACGAATTTGGAAAAGTATGCAAAAACAAAACGTTTGAACTCGACTTGATTATTCATGTATTGGATATCCCGTTTTCGGGTTCTACCCAAATGTTTTGCACCTGTTTTACCCAATATAATTACCGGGTAGTGTTGCTGGTAAAAAAAGCGATTGCCTTGCTAAGCAAACTCCACGAAGATTACCGGTTTGAATACGAACCTGTGTTGAACAATTACCTCAACACCTTACATGGCGCGTCCGACCACCTCGACTTTGTGTATCACCTTCCTAAATCAGTTTAATCATGGGAAAAGAATTAAAATCCGCTGGTTCTTGTATTTATTGCAATCAGTTGTTTTCTCAAAAAGAAATGGCCAGGCATCTGGCAAGTCACCTTACTGAAAAGCAAAAAGCCTGCAAAGAAAAAGCTTCCCTTAACTATTGCCACATCGAAGTAGAATCTGATGAAATGTTTTTGCACTTGTTGGTAAAAGGCGATGCTCAAATGAGGGCGATCGACCAATTTTTGAAGGATATCTGGCTCGATTGCTGCGGTCATTTGAGTGCTTTTGGTCATAAAAACTTCAAAATAAAAATGAAAGATTTGGTTGAAGAGGTTATGGAGCCCCGCATTAAAATTTACCATGACTATGATTTTGGTTCCACTACCACCGTGTTTTTAAAAGGGCATAAACATTACCTTCTCAATGAAAAGAAAGAGGTTATTTTGCTTTCGCGAAATGAACCATTTAAGATTAATTGTTCGCTTTGTAAAAAGAAACCTGCCATCTATCTGTGTACCGAATGCTTTAATGAAAATGAAGACGATTATACCTATTACTGTGAAAAATGCGCGGCCATTCATGAAGATGATTGCGATGCTTTCAGCGATTACAGTAAAATGCCAGTGGTCAATTCACCACGAATGGGAGTGTGTGGATATGAAGGCGGCCATATTGATCAGGACCGGGACAGAATTCACTAAATTATTTAACCTGTGACAAACCAGTTCCATTTTGGTTAAATGAATCTTGTACATACAAAAACAACTATATAGTGTATTATATGCTAAATATATAAGATATTCCAACTTTATAGTTGCATTTTAATTAAGTTGGTATTACCTTTGCAATCCCAAAAACCATGAGCACAAGTTGAATTATCCTTTAAAATAAAAAATATACAGATGAAAAGTCCGGTCACAGGTAAAGAAATGACATTGACCAAAGAAAGAAGGTCAATCGGTTTTAGAAAGGAATCTTTTGAAGTTGTTTTTCATTATTACAAATGTGAGGATAGCGGTGAACAATTTACAACCACAGCGTTGGATGAGGTAAATATGAACCAGGTGTATAATCAATACCGCGACAAATTTAAAATTCCATTCCCCGAAGAAATCTCCCGGATTAGGGAAAAATATGGCCTGTCGGCAACAAAAATGTCGGCCATTCTGGGATTTGGAGCCAACAGCTACCGCCAATATGAAGCCGGCGAAATGCCCAGCATCTCCAATGCCCGATTGATACAAATGATTGACGACCCCGGAAAGCTCATCGAAATGGTTAACTTGTGCGATGGTTTGGATGACAAATCAAAAGCCAAATACATTCAAAAAGCCAATTTGTTGAAAGAGGAAAGAAAGAAAAACAGCTTTAATTTTAATTTAAAAAACTATCTGTTAGGCAATCATTTGGCAAATATTTATTCAGGATACCGCATTCCCAGCCTTGATAAATTCACCGAAATGGTTGTGTATTTTTCAGAACAAATGCAGCCCTTCAAAACCAAAATGAACAAGCTGTTATTCTATGCCGATTTTTTAATGTTCAAGCAGAGTTGTTTTTCCATCAGCGGTGTAAGGTACAATGCCATCGACATGGGACCTGTTCCCAATAATTTTCAAAGTATATTTGAATACATGGCCAACAATGATGAAATTGATGTTTTTTATACACAATTCGATCAGGGATATACGGGCGAACGATTTGTCCCCAGAAAAGACAGGCCATTTAACTCAGGTTGGTTTTCCGAATCGGAGTTACAGGTATTGAGTAAAGTAACCGCAGCCTTTAAATCCACGAGCACCACTGAAATGATTGAACTAAGCCATTTGGAAGAAGCGTGGAAAAAGAATGAAAAGAACAAACAAACAATCAGTTACGAGTATGCATTTGA
>Ga0210044_10011470_pt1 | contig 10319 bp, 6 predicted proteins | sample CryGey13umfilter_2_FD_183959 | JGI IMG/M metagenome (GOLD analysis project Ga0210044, IMG submission 183959) | Groundwater microbial communities from aquifer in Utah, USA - Crystal Geyser 4/9/14 3 um filter (SPAdes) (version 2) | ecosystem: Environmental > Aquatic > Deep subsurface > Groundwater...
TTAATTATCAAACAGTATCAATACAAAATTACGGTAATTCAAATACTTTATTTTTTAGTGTAGGTGCTTTAACATACTTATCAAAAAAAATTAGATGGGGATTTTCACTCCAAAACTTAAACCGAGCCTCTTATAAAAATACTGAAGATCAAATCCCTGTGGTAATTAGAACCGGTTTTAGTTATGATCTTCAAAATAATATTTCAATTAATTTAGCTCTTGAGAAAGATATAAAATACGACCCTAATCTTCATTTTGGAATAGACTATAAAATTATTGAATATCTTTCTATCCGAACCGGTTTCTCAAATGATCCGTCCAGATATTCTGGGGGCATTGAAATTCATTATTCATATTTTAATTTAGGTTATTCAGTTTTTACACATCAAGATTTGGGTTTAACACATCAATTTGGTGTAATAATTGACCTGGGCACAAAATAAAATCTAAATGAATTTATTTCAAGTTAAAATACTTCTTTGTTTACCAATGTTTATACTTATACCTATAAATCTAAAAGCTCAAACTGATTCTTTAAAAGTTGACATCCAAGAATTAATAGATGAATTGTTTAATGAACCCTCCACTGAATCAGATAATTCAAACTTGTACGAAGTACTTGAAGATTTAATAAACAATCCCATTGATCTAAATAATGCAACTATAATTGATATTCAACAAATACCGACAATTGATTACTTAACTGCAAAAGCTATTATTAATTTTAGAAATACTGTGGGAAAATTTGTGAATAAGGACAATATTTTTTTAATAAAAGAATTAACTAATGAACAAAAGAAAAAAATATTTCCATTTGTTTTTGTTAAAGGAGAGAAAACTCTAATACTAAATAATAAATTGATCCAAACCGCATCCTATAATATTCAATTAAAACTACGAAGTAGAATTATAAATGATCTTCAAACAAGAGAAGGATTTATCGATGGTTCATTCCCAGGTTCAAAGCCAAAAATATATAATAGACTTTTTGCTTCATATAAAAATTACAGGGCCGGGATTTTAACGGAAAAAGATGCCGGTGAAAATACACTAAATGATCTCAGTACTTTTTTTATACAAATAAAGGATCTTGATTATTTAGATAATTTAGTAGTTGGTGATTATACTTTAGAATTTGGTCAAGGTCTTGCCCTTTGGAGTCCTTATGGATTTGCGAAAGGTGCAGATGCTATTTATCCGGTGAAAAAGAAAAATAGAAATATTAAGCCTTTTAAAAGTACTGATGAAAATAATTTTTTTAGAGGTGTTGCTGCATCATTAAATTATAATAATTTTGGAATATCTGCATTTTATTCATCAAATAAATTTGATGCCAACATAGATCCTTTCACATCAGAAATTCTTTCTGCACCTGTTGACGGCTTACACAGAACAAGTTCAGAGATAAATAAAAGAAAATCAGCCGATGAGACTTTTAAAGGCATCCGATTAGATTATATAAGTGACAAGCAGATTAATGCCGGTCTTTTATATTACAATTCAAAATTCAGTAACTCATTTATGTCTTCATCTGTTTTTGATATTAGCGGCAGCAACTTTAATTATTATTCTTTTTATTATGATGTTTTTATTGACAGAGCTAACATATTTGGTGAAAACACTTATGATGGAACTTCTGTAGCATCCATTGTAAATATGCAATATTCAATTAGCAGAGAATTAGTCTGGATAACATCTATTAGGAATTATCCAAGAAACTTCGCAAACATTCATGGATTTAGTTTTGGAGAGAGAGTAGGTACTGTAAGCAATGAATTCGGAATTTATAACGGAATAAGATGGAATTTACCAATTGGATCATTTAATATTTATTATGACCAATTTAAATTTCCTTTTTCAACATTTTCAAATCCCGTTTCTACTCAAGGTGATGAATTCCTAATAAATTTGAGATCTAAAATTGATAGAAAAATTGAAACGAATTTTAGATATAAAATAGAAAATAAAGAAATCTCTGAAGATATAAACGGAACAAAGCAATTAGTTTACCGAACAAGACAAAACTTGCGTGGAGAATTAATTTACAATTCAACATCATCATTAAGATTTAGAACTAGAGTTGAAATTTCAAATTTTAAGATCAAAGAGTTATCGATAAATGAATTTGGATATTTAATATTTCAAGATATAAAAATTAAACTTCTTTATAACTTATCTGTTTCAAGCAGATTCATACTTTTCAATACCGATTCTTTCAATTCAGCTGTTTATGAATATGAATACGATCTGAAAGGTATTCTTTCTAATATTGGTCTCAGCGGTAAAGGAATAAGATGGTATATTGTTGGAAATTACAAATTTTCAGACTTATTGAACATATCTTTTAAATATGCAGAAACATACAAACCTGATGAGAAACAACTGAGTTCCGGTAGTTCTCTTATCTATAATAACTTAGATAATCGCCTTTCATTGCAAATTGATTTAATTTTGTAATATTGATAAGAAAGTTTTTGTTTTACAAAGTAAATATTATATTTACAATAGACTATTTTCACCAATGGATTAATTAAATAATGCAAAGTTCAAAAATAGAATCATTTGACAGATATAATGATATCCTTTCACTTTCAATTTCTTCTTCTCTAGATTTTCCAAGTAAGCTTTGTGAATTTCTAATTAGTGAATTTGAATTTGAATCCTCTGTTTTATTTAAGATAGAAGAAGATAACAGCCTAACACTTTTAGGCAAATCTAGTAAAGCAAAAAAATCCTACTCATTAAACAGTAAATATGCCTGTTCTGCTTGTAATCCAATAAAAAAAGATTCTGCCTCTATAATTTTTAACAACCAACCTGATTGTGAGATAAAGGTTTCTGATTTTGTTATTTATGAAGGCTGTTTATTTATTAGAATTTCCAGCTCAGATAAATTTTTATTTAAAATCGCTAAAAAAACTGAATTTACTAATGCCGATAAAGATAATATTGAACAAGTTGCTAAATCTCTAAAAAATTATCTTACAATCTGGAATGGCAAAAACATATCTGCTGATTTTTCAATTAGTGAAACGATCACAAATATAACTCACGAACTTAGAACACCAACTAACAGCATAATGGGTTTTGCCTCATTGTTAGCTGAAGAAAAATTAACTGATTCACAAAAAGAATATTTAGAAACATTAAAACAAAATTCAAACAAACTCCATTGTTTATTAAATGACTTAATCGATTTAGCTAAATTGGAAAGGAGTCAGATTAAGACTACAACTGAAGCTACTGATATAAATAAATTGGTAAATGATGTTATCAATCAGTTTACAGATTTTACAAAAGAAAACAAGATAGAAATTATTACAAATATTGATGATAAGTTATCTAAACCTTTAAAAATAAATTCTGAAAAAGTAAGATTTATATTTTCCACATTGTTAACCTATTCCCTTCGCCAGATGGAAAAAGGGAAAATTTCAATTAGTGTTTCTCTTAAAAAAGGAAATGTAATTGATTTTAAAATTGCTGATACAAGTCCCGGAATTACTACCAATAATCTTAAAAAAATATTTGATCCGTTTATTATTTCTGAACTAGGAACTAAAGAAGTTGGCAATGCAACCGGTTTAAGTTTACTGCTTTCAAAAAAATTAACTCAGTTAATGAAAGGTGAATTAAATATTTCCAGCTCTGTAGGAAGAGGAACTACTTATGAATTTAATATAGTTGCAGAAACGTTTTCAACTATAGAATCTCAAATTAGCAGTTTACCAAAGGCAGGCAAGAAGAACAGGGTTTTGGTAATTGAAGATGATTATGCAAATTCAAAACTTCTCAGTAATTATTTAAACAAATGGGGATATGAACCTATAATAGTAAACTCTGCTAAGCAAGCTTTAAATGAAATTGAAAAAGAGGTATTTCTTGCAGTGTTAATGGATATAGTTCTTCCTGACGCAAACGGTTTTGAACTACTAAAGACAATCAGAGCTCATAAAAATGCAAAGAATACACCTGTAATAGTTTGCTCAGTGGAAGCTGAGCAGCAAAAAGCATTTTTGATGGGTGCAGTTGAATATTTTGTTAAACCAATTAAGTACAATTATCTTGTAGAAGTTTTAACAAGCTATAAACTTAAAAAAGATTCAAATATCTTAATTGTTGATGATGATGAGCCTACATTAAATTTAATAAAAGGTGCTATTGAACAAGTTGGTTATAACGCTATTGCGGAATTACATTCTGCAAAAGTTATGGACATGATAGAAAATATAGATTTAGATCTTGCAATTATTGATCTTGATATGCCTGAAGTAAATGGATTTGAATTGATAAAAATGATAAAGTCAAATCCTAAATTTGCAAAGTTACCAATAGTGATTTATACAGGTAAAGAAAACTATCAAGAAGATCTGAAAAAAATTGACGGTATGTTTGCTGATCTTTTAAGTAAGACAAGTGTTAACATAGAAGATCTTTCTGAAACAATTACAGCTATGATCAACAGCTATGATGAACCGCCTCCTGTTGAAGAAGTAATTGCAGATACTGATTCGGATACAACAAAAATATTATTAGTTGAAGATTATAAACACTCTCAAATTATTGTTACTCGTTTGTTAAAGAAAAATAATTATGAATCAATTGTGGTTGTGGAAAATGGACAAGAAGCAGTTGACGAAGTAAAAAAACAAAAGTTTAATCTGATATTAATGGATATGCAAATGCCTGTTATGAATGGTTTTGAAGCAACCCAAAAAATTAGAGAAATTAAAGAATATAAAGACATTCCAATTATAGCTCTAACTGCATTTGCAATGAAGGGTGACAGAGAAAAATGTCTGGATGCCGGTGCAACGGACTATATACCCAAACCTATTGACAGTAATGAATTTATAGAGAAAGTAAAATATTATACTGATAATAAAGTAGCCGCAAAATAAATTCCTTATCTCTGATTAGTATATTAAACAAGAATTTCTTTACTGCTTAAAAAATGTTTATTTTTGAGCTGTTTAATTATATTATTTTTTATTTACAATTCTACCTTTAATGATAAACAAAGATGTAAGAGTTAGATTTGCACCAAGCCCGACGGGTTATTTGCACATTGGTGGTTTAAGAACTGCATTGTATAATTATCTTTTTGCAAAGAATAACAATGGCAAATTTATTCTCCGTATTGAAGATACCGATAGAAACAGATATGTAAAAGGTGCAGTAGAAAAACTCTTATCAACTCTTGATTGGGCGGGACTTATCCCCGATGAAGGCCCAAAAACCGGTGGTGATTTCGGCCCTTACAAGCAATCAGAAAGATTAGACATTTATAAAAAACATATACAAGAATTAATAGAACATAAAAAAGCTTACTACTGCTTTTGCACACAAGAAAGACTTAATAATTTAAGAGAAAAACAAAAGCAAGAAGGTTTGCAAACAAAATATGATAAACAATGTTTATCACTTTCACAAAGTGAAATAGAAAATAATCTAAAAAATAATTTACCTTATGTTGTAAGATTAAATATAGAATCCGGAAAAGAAATTACTTTTAATGATCTGATAAGAGATGAAGTGGTTTTTAGCACAAATACAATTGATGATCAAGTATTAATTAAAAGTGACGGATATCCAACATATCATTTTGCAAATGTTGTTGATGATCATTTAATGCAGATCACTCATGTTATAAGAGGTGAAGAATGGATATCATCCACTCCAAAGCATATTCTTTTATATGATTATTTTAACTGGGAAAAACCAAATTTTGCTCACCTCCCTCTTTTGCTTAATCCTGATAAATCAAAATTAAGTAAAAGACAGGGCGATGTTGCTGTTGAGGACTACCGTGATAAAGATTATTTAAAAGATGCATTGTTAAACTTTATTGCTTTACTTGGATGGAATGCCGGTGACGATAAGGAATATTATAAAATGGATGAATTGATAAATTCATTTTCATTAGATAGAGTTAATAAATCCGGTGCTGTATTTAATTTAGAAAAATTAGATTGGCTAAATGCAGAACATCTGAGAAAATTAACAAATGAAGAGATCTTAAAAATGCTAAAGACTGAAATTAAAAGTTCAGATTTAAATATTTCTGATGATACTCTTTTATTGATAATAGAAGCTATGAAAGAAAGAGTTTCATTTGTTAAAGAATTTATTACTACTTGCCCTTATTTTTATAACGCTCCAACAAATTATGATGGAAATGTAATTAAAAAAAGATGGAAAGATGACAGCCCGGAATTATTAAAATTATTTTCTGATAGAATAAATGAAATAGATAATCCTTCAAAAGAAGATTTTGAAAAAACATTAAAAAATATTTGTCAAGAAAAAGAGATTGGGTTAGGAAGATTAATCCACCCTTTAAGATTAGCTTTATCAGGTGTTGGGATTGGACCTGGTATTTTTAATCTGACTTATATTTTAGGCAAAGAAGAAACAATTACCAGAATTAACAAAGCATTAGAAATTATAAAAAAATAAATATGAAAAATTCAGTAGAAAAAAATCAGCTTAATGATTTTATAAGACAAAAAATAAGAGCAGATTTAAAAGAAAATAAAAATGATGGAAGAGTTCATACACGCTTCCCTCCCGAACCAAATGGATACTTGCATATTGGTCATGCTCTTTCTATTTGGCTAAATTTTGGTTTAGCCGATGAATTTAATGGGAAATGTAATTTAAGATTTGACGATACCAATCCGGAAAAAGAAGAAGTTGAATATGTAGATTCAATAAAAGAAGATATAAAATGGCTGGGTTACGATTGGGGAGACAGACTTTTTTATGCATCTGATTATTTTGATCAGCTTTATTCTTATGCAGTTGAACTTATCAAAAAAGGAAAAGCTTATGTTGATAGTTCTTCAGCTGAAGAAATTAAAAAGTTCAGAGGCACTCCAACAGAAGCCGGAAAAGAAAGTCCTTACAGAAACAGATCTGTAGAAGAAAATTTAGAATTATTTGAAAGAATGCGTGACGGAGAGTTTAAAGACGGTGAGCATATTCTTCGTGCAAAAATAGATATGTCTTCACCTAATATGAATTTAAGGGACCCGGCTATTTATAGAATTAAAAAAGCATCTCACCTTAGAACAGGCGACAAATGGTGTATTTATCCAATGTATGATTTTGCTCATGGACAGTCAGATGCATTGGAAGGAATTACTCACTCAATCTGTACTTTGGAATTTGAAAATCACAGACCACTTTACGATTGGCTGCTTGATAATTTGAGTGTCCCCTGTCATCCTCAGCAGATTGAATTTGCTAGATTGAATTTAACCTACACGGTAATGAGTAAGAGAAAACTACTTACTTTAGTTCAAAATAAAACAGTCTCAGGCTGGGATGATCCAAGAATGCCGACACTTTCCGGATTTAGAAGAAGAGGTTACACTCCTGAAGCAATAAAAAGCTTTGTTGAGAAAGCCGGTTTTGCTAAGAGAGAAAATGTGTCTGATATTGCTTTACTTGAACATAGTTTGAGAGAAGACCTTAATAAAAAAACTCAAAGAGTGATGACCATCTTAAATCCTGTAAAAGTTATTATTGATAATTATCCTGAAGTTAATACAGAAGAACTTGATGCAGTAAATAATCCCGAAGATGAATCAATGGGGAAACGAAAGATCTCTTTTTCAAGAGAGATCTTTATTGAGAAAGAAGATTTTATGGAAGACCCTCCTAAAAAATTCTTCAGACTTTCACCGGGAAATGAAGTAAGATTAAGATATGCATACATTATTAAATGCGTTAGTATTGAGAAAGATGAAAATTCAGGAGAGGTAAAAATTATTCATTGTACTTATGATCCGGAGACAAAAAGCGGAATGCCTCAAAGCAGCAGAAAAGTAAAAGGAACGATCCACTGGATAAATGCAAATGATTGTTTAAACGCTGAAGTAAGATTGTATGACAGATTGTTCACAGTAGAGCATCCTGATAAAGATAAAGAAAAAGATTTTACTGAATTCTTAAATCCAAATTCATTAATAATACTCAATAATTGTAAAGTTGAACCTTTTCTAAAAGACTCAAAACCATTGGATAAATTTCAATTTGAGCGAAGAGGATATTTCTGTGTGGATAGTACAGATTCAAGTAAAGATAAATTAATATTTAACAGAACAGTACCACTTAGAGATTCTTGGGCAAAGATCTCAAAGCAATAATTATTAAAAAACTAGTTGAATTTTGTATCTAATATTCTATTTGTGAACTAGTAATAATATTTTTCCAAGGTCCATCTGAAACATCCTTAAAATCAACAAATTGCCAACTAACACTGTCTAAACCTGTTAAACCCAGAAAATCTTTAACAGCTGGAGAAACATCTAAGCCTGCATTATTAAACTTATTTTGAGGTTGTTCATTTCCAAAAACATAATTATAATCATCAATATTAAACGGGCCAACATCTTCCCATTGTGCAAAAGCTGTTTTTGAACCTTTAATTATTTTTATCCAACGGTTTTTGCACATCGATTCATTCTGTCCCCAGCTTTTCTCCGATGCCCAAAAAACAATATCAAATGCATTTTGTTTTCGTTCACCTGTAGTATCAATATCATTGTAAGGCAAAGCAAAATAAAAAGGATTTTCTTTTGGTGTAAAATCTTTTGGATAATATCCATTCCTATTATCAGGATCATCAATCCCGCCATAATGTTCTTTCCATTTTCCGTCCCAAGCGCTTGCATCATTTGCAATAAAAGCATTAGATGAATCAGCTGTTTCACCTATCCAAAACACAGTGGTCATAATATTATTATGTACTGTATATTTTGACGGATCTAGTACTATTGTTTTTGAATCACTAATTGTATCCTCTGAACAATCAAAAAATATTAATGACATACAACAGATAGAGAGAATTAAGCTTAAAAATTTATTTTTCATAAACGACAATTTTTTTACAAAATTTTATAAATAAATAAGTATAACTATAATAATATATTTATTAATTATCATATTGTATTTTTAATTATTAATTAATTTTATCTCGGTTATAAAAATCAATATAGTTTGATTGGCATAATATAGTTTAGTAATTTTGTTAACTTTTTTAATTGTTCTAATGAAGTGGCGAAACCTGTCCGACGAAATGAAATGAAGGCGGATTGGTAGACCTGCCTACCGCAGGCAAGCGCGCTTGGACTCAAAATCCAGATATATTTCTTGCTTAAGTTGAAAAAAAAGAGGTATTTTGTTTTTCGTTTATGCTATTAAAAGTAAAATTAGAAGTTATATTTATGTTGGTTTGACAAAGGATCTAAATGAAAGGATCAATCGACATAATAATGGAAGAGAAAAAACTACAAAACCTTACAAACCATTCAAACTAATATATTTTGAAAGGTTTAGAACAAGAATTGAAGCAAGAAAAAAAAAGAAATACTTAAAATCAGGAATTGGTAAAGAATTCTTAAAAGAAATAACAGATGCCGAAGTGGCGAAATTGGTAGACGCGCTGGACTCAAAATCCAGTCTGGCTTAAACCAGGTGCCGGTTCGAGTCCGGCCTTCGGTACAAATAACAAATAAAAATTAACATTTTAGATTAAACCTACACCGACAAGCCGTTCTTCGGTACAAAAAAGTTGTGAATAATTGAAAAAATTTCTTTATATTGGATATGTCTATTAATACTTTTTCTAAATAGATAATCCCTAATGTTCATAAAAAATAAGTTGATTTTTCGGGTAATATTGCAGACCTACTTTGTAGCTCATATTACCCATACTGACGGCGAATCTCGGGACTACCCCCACCGGGATTCGCTTATTTTTTTATGCTCTGTGAGCAATATCTCGTCTAAAATATATTCCATCAAAATTAATTTTTTCTATATTTTGATAGACTATTTTCTTTACCTCTTCAAAATTCAATTCATCTGAAAACATAGTTATCCCCAATACTCTCCCTCCATTAGTAACTACTTTATTTTCAACTAATTTTGTACCGGCGTGATATATAATAACATTAGGATCTGTTATTCTTTCCAATCCTTTTATTTCAAAACCTTTTTTGTAATTTTCCGGATATCCTTTAGAAGAAGCAACTACACAAATTGAACATCCTCCATTATATTTAACTGAATTTTTCTCAATATTTCTTATTGATGCCGAATAAAGAAGTTTTAGAAAATCACCTTCTAATAATGGCAACACAGCCTGAGTTTCAGGATCACCAAATCTGCAATTAAATTCAATAACTTTTATACCGTCTTTTGTAAGCATTAGTCCAGCATAAAGACATCCAACAAATTCATTCCCGTTATTTCTTAGAGCATTAATTATTGGTTTAATTATCTTAAATTCGATCTCTTGTAAAATTTTA
>Ga0210044_10011471_pt1 | contig 10319 bp, 12 predicted proteins | sample CryGey13umfilter_2_FD_183959 | JGI IMG/M metagenome (GOLD analysis project Ga0210044, IMG submission 183959) | Groundwater microbial communities from aquifer in Utah, USA - Crystal Geyser 4/9/14 3 um filter (SPAdes) (version 2) | ecosystem: Environmental > Aquatic > Deep subsurface >...
TAAATCCAAAACGATTAGGCTAGGTTTTTCCGCATCAAGTTGGTGCAAACCTTCTTCACCGTTTTTTGCCTGGACAACTTTAAAGTTTTCGCTAGCGAGCTTTTTTATCAGTATATCGCGGGCATCTTTATCGTCTTCAATAACTAGTATGGTTTTGAGGTTTTCTTGGGACATTCCGATTTTAGTATAACAAAAAAGCAGGTCAGAAAAAATTTCCAACCTGCGTGTCGCTTTATATGGGACATCCGCTACTTAAACCAAAATCGGTCGGCGGAAACGCGCACCTCACAGGGGCTTGCCAAGCTTCTTTTTCGTTTATCTCAGCAACCAACTCACCGGTAACAATCGACCAAACCCCAAGCCAACCATCCCAACCTTCTGGGAAGTCGATCACCGCGACGCTATCTCCTACTACCAGCACTTGCATATTGTCGGCCCATTTAATCCAATGGGAATTACCCACAACATGTGCAATCGAAGGCTTTCCCATAAAGGGCGGGTAGGACACGCGCACCTGCTCAACCTGAACGCTTCTCCTGAGAAATCTACGCCCAATGCATAGACCTTTAACAACCTGTTGTCTGGGCTTTGTTACGCTTTTCATGGTGTCTCTCCTTCGTACGTGATGTAACGTTATTGTAAAATCCAATATACCACTTTAGAAAAAACCGGCAACTTCAGGCTATCTTGTAACCAAAACCTCTAAAAGTTTGGATGGTTCTTGTGTTAGGAGATTTTTCGATTTTTGTACGTAAGTTGCGGATGTGCACCTCTAACAAATTCGATTGGACAAGTATACCTTCCTCCCAAATGTGGTCCAAGAGTTCTTCTTTAGAAACTATTCGGCCGCGATTTAGCAACAGATACTCCAAGATACTGTATTCTTTTTTACGTAGATTGATTTGACTGTTGCCAAATCTGACCTCTTGTTTTTCAAAATCTATTTCCAGCAAACCTACTTTGGTTAAATTTTGCGATGCATATCGATGCCTAAGCAGTAGCAACGCGCGAATCTGCGCGGACAGCTCGGCAGGAGAAACATGTTTTGATAAACAAACATTTGCACCATCTCTTAAGCACTGAACACGTGTGGCAGGCTCTTCTTTTTCGGATAAGTATAAAATTGGCGAACCGATGTTGGCATCGCGTACCTCTTTGCACAGCAGACGCCCATCTCGGTCGGGGAGTGCGCTGTCAATCACAATTACATCGTAGTCGTTTACTTCGGATAAATAGGCCCCATCACTTGCGGTATAAGCTACATCAACAACGTAATCCTTTTCGATCTCAGCCATATAGCTTTTTATATAGTCTAGGTCACCGTCGACCAGTAAAACCCGCATTAGTGTGTATATGAGATACTTTTTTAGTTATACAGGATAACGGATTAAATGAGAATTAACTTTTTTTCCGATCACCTCGCCCCTAGTCTATAGGTTGACATGCCGACACAGAGAGCCTGCAATGGCCTTATCGATGCGGCACGAATGACCGCAAATCAACCTATGCTCTACCCTCGCCTAAAGCGGGTAGACCGAAAAGGAGATCTCATGTACGTATATCCGTTTGAGTCGGTGCACGTTTACCGTGGCGGAAGCCACCTGACTGTCACGGCAAATAGGGCTGGCTTCTATATATATCTGGAAACCAGTACCGCGAAAATACACTGGCAAGTTCCCGCGTTTCCGTTGGCACTCTTCAACGTTCTTCGGGAAAGCCTCCAACGTACCTACTCCGAAGACGTGACGAAAAACGTTGAACCCTTTGTGTGCGGCGGAATACCCCAAAATGTAACGGGAAGCCTGGAGTTGCTAGACGACGGGTTCGCGCTTCTGACTTTAACCGAACTTTTCGGACAAACAGCAAAGATTAAACTACGGAAAACGGAAGTGGGAAAGTTCGCAGAAGCACTCCGCAACTTCTTCACCTGCTAAACAACAAAACCCCTTGGCATGTTCTACACCAAGGGGTTTAATTTTTCCCATAAAAATGTTTGAAGCCCCGATCCAATTAACCATTAAACGAGATACCTGTAAAGGTTTCGCGTATTGGTTGGATCGAGGCTTCTTCGTGCAAGAGAAAAGCTTATCGAAATGATTCGACGAGCATCTCTCTGTAATTTTCTTTTGACAGCACATTCTGTTCCCCACCTGGGAACATGCTGTCAAGGAGGCCGCGCCGGGCTTATTTATTGGTTGTCAGCGATTACTCGTCGTCAATACGGGTACTTAATCATGGACAACATCCTTTGTAGGAGCGGGTGGACCAGGCGTTGCTTGACGCACGGATCCGAAATGGGGGCATGCTTTGACCCTGAATGCACCCATAGTACCATACCCGCGGGCACTCGTCAACCCCGCCCAACCCAAAACCCCATTGCCCCTAAAACCTTCACTTGTGTAAAATAAACATAAGTATTTTATTTAAGGGAACGCATGACCAAACTATACGTTGGTAACCTCGCCTACACCGTGACTGATGCTCAACTAAACGAGCTTTTTTCACAGGCCGGCTACGTCGTAAGTGCTGTTGTCATAGTCGATAAACATTCCGGTAGATCTAAAGGCTACGGATTTGTCGAGTTCGATTCCGAGGAAACCGCAAAAGCGGCCGTTGAGATGTTCAATGGTAAAGATTTCCAGGGTCGAAATATAAACGTCAACGAAGCACGACCGATGGTTCCACGAGAGTGAAGATTCTAACGAATCTTCTTTTCTCAAGAGAATAGAATAACTTTAGAAGAGCACTATTTCCTCTAGTTCTTTAATTCCTCCAAACGCTATTCGGTCGAGAACGATGTTTTGAGTTTTTAGCATCCGCGCAGGAGTCATAACGAAGTTGCCCCATTTTTGGTTTATCTTATCTACCGCACGAGTTAGTTCAGATTTTTTATCAATTTCCGTAAGCATATCTAGCTGCAAATGTTTTTGTTTTTTCAAATCAAAACATGAAACCGCAATTGTATGTACGGCAGTTTTGTAGGGTGAGTATGTAAGTAGTTTGTAAGCAATTCGATAAATATCCGACGACGCAAAAATAAGATCCCCAACAGTTACTCCTTTGTGCCAATGTGTACCAGATTTATATAAAAGCGAGACATGCACACCCCGCGCAAAATATCCGGCTTTACGCATTCGAAACGCCATTTTCTCAACCAACTTCATCAATACCGAAGCAAGTTCTTTTGGCGACGTAAGCCTTTCCCCCAGCGCTACTGAATTGCCGTAGCTGCTGCGTTTAAACTCTACGTCATCGACCTCCCAACCGCGCAGGCGTAAATACCAGTAGTAACCGACTACCGCATGAAAAGCGTTTTGTAATTTTATGGGCGACGCGGTGTAAAAGTCAGTAACCGAAAAAATTCCCTGTCTATTTAAACGCACCACGTTGTTGGTTTTTATTCCGCATAAGTCGCCCAAAACTAACTTTTCGTAAACAGCCAAATAAGTGCCCGCATCGATAACTTCAAGACCATCGGGCTTTTTTAGACCACAAGCTGTTTTCGCTAAGAATCTATTTGGGGCAACCCCAATTGAAACCGTTAACCACTCACCGATTTCATCTTTTATTCTCTGTTTTATTTCCGCCCCCACTACTAACATACCTTTTTTATAGGCGGGAAAGCCCTCGAGATCTAAAACAAATTCGTCAATTGATTTGGGATGAATTTCTTCTGTGTAATCGGATAACAATTTTTTTAAAGATAGATGGACGCTGCGATACTTCCAGGGATCGGGTTCTAAAATTATCAAGCTCGGGCACAAAAGCTTGCCGTCCTTTACCCGCATTCCCGTTCTTACCCCCAAACGCTTTGCCTCTATTGAGGCCGCCAAAATACATCCATTACCGGTTTTGTACGCGGCAACTGCAATGGGTTTTCCCCGCAAACGCGGATCCGCCTGCTGCTCAATCGTGGCAAAACACGAATTAAGATCGATGTGCATTACGGTTGGGGGTTTGGGATTAAAAGGTAGATCAGTCAGGTAATCCATCGGATATTTGCTCCACTGTCCAAAACAAATTACCGGTATCAAGTTGAAGTTTAAACGAGAGTACCTGCGTATCAACAGTGAAAACATGAAACAAAGTCGTGCCTTCACGAAAAGTGTAGTGCAAACCTATTTTTTGTACTTTATAAGGTCTTCCCTCCCACAAAAGTTCCGAAGGGAATACCTCACCTTTCCTGTGGTTATAGACTGTTTTTACCGTGATGGGGGCTTTGATTGTCTGGATCATACGCGCTTAAAAGCCCCCAAATTATACCCGAAGGAAGTACGAAAACACAATGGGAAACCATTTTAATGTCCGTACTTTATTTTCTCAAATGTCACCTTATCAAACCCAGCCCGATAATCCCAACAAGAATAAGGTATCCCGCTATGAGATAGTTTAGAAACTTCGGAAACATGAGAATCAAAATTCCAAAGACCAAAGAGGCTAATGGGCTTAAATTTGTAAGAGAAAGAAACATAATACAAACACCCCTAAAATAATTGCAACTTAATACGCAAACAGGCTAGTTAGTCTGTTGTTCACCTGAGGATATTCTTGTCAGTTTAACAATTCCCCAAGCCAAGAGGGCGTATACGATAATTGCAACTATTGCCGCCGGTTCAAGAATTGAAGCCGTCTCAACCCCTTGAGAAAATCCTCTGCGGAATATTCCTTCGAAAGGCATGATAAAAAGTCCGGTCAAACCATAGATAAAACCCACAAACGCGCTAGAGATACTCGCACCCATTAACTTAAGTACAAGACGAAAAGCCAAAAGTGTTTCCAACACCCCAAAGAAAAAATAAACCAAATACTCGGTTGTCTCGGAATGAGTCGCACCTACTTTAATCGGAGAATTTACAACAACCGGCTCAACAATGCCTCCTTGAACATTACTTTCCTGAACGCTACCTTCTTGCGTAGTTATCGTTTCTTTTATAATTTCTGTCATATTTTTCACCGCCTTTTATTTTTTAAACAAATACAAACACTCACGTGCACTCCGTACCGCTCCCTTATTTACGAAGAAGTCGTACTGTATAGACAAGTGCTATTGCACCAACCACGGCCACAAACAAGCTATAAAGGTTAAACCCCGTAACACCTGACTTACCGACCAAATTCATAAGAAAACCGCCTACCATCGCACCAACTATACCCATGATGATGTCCATCGCCGTGCCTTGATTAGAATCTGTTTTCATTACAACCGACGCGATCCATCCTGCAAGAGCTCCAAAAATTATCCAAAGTATAATACCCATATTTTTCACCACCTTTTTACTAAATTAATACATCTTTCGTCGTTACTGCGTAGGCGCGGGCGCCGGTTCCGGTACTACCTTTATGGTGTCCGGAAGGGTCACCTGGGGAGCCGGAACATTCACCTGAATCGGACCTGCGTTTTTTATTGCCGGGATAGCAAAATACAAAAGTATCCCAACAAACAGTACGAGTATCACGGTACCTATCAAAAAACCTGTTCCTCCGTTATCTGGTGCCGGAGTTGGATTATTTACTACCGTTGTCATATTCATTCACCACCTCTTTTGTTTATTTAATTAAGTACGGGTATTTCCTATACTAAACGGGTACTAATTAAGGATTAATGTCCTAAATCCTTTTTAATTTCAGCTTTCTTGATAATTGTTTCTTTGGGTAAATAGTTGATTAATGCTTTTTCCACAAGACCGGTCAGAGTTAAATCTTCAACAACCGCCTGAGCTCTAGCCTGTTTAACAACGGCAGGATTAGCAAAAATAGTTATTCGTTGTTTCTTGTCGGTTGACATACTTCATACGCTACACTCGGTTGTACCGATTGTCAATAGACAACTACAACAAAACACTTTTGCGATAATGCGCTAAAATAGAAGAGTGACTAACAAAAAACTCCTAATTTCCATAGCTGTAGCAATACTCATAGGCTTGGGTGTTTTCTTACACTTCTATCACATAGAATTCGGCCTACCCCACAGCTTTTACGCCGACGAGCCTGAGTTTTCCGAACCCGCCATAAAATACACTTATGAGATCCGGAATAGTATTAAAAATAACGATTACCACAAACTGGTTCCGATTTCGTACGTTTATGGAACTTTCCCTGTTTACTTTTTAACCGGAAGTCTAATGGGTTTTAGCAAGGCTGTAAACGTGTTAAACATATATTTTGATAAAACGACCTTGTTTATTTTTCTGCGAGTTGTTACAGCTGTCGTTTCAGTAGCCGTTGCTTTTGGAACCTGGCTTTTAGCAAAAAAACTTTCGTTTCTTCCTACCCCATCTTTAATCGCAGCACTTCTTGTCTTGTTTAACTGGAAACTGATTGTGCACGCACACTACGTAAACGCTGATATATTTTTAACTTTACTCCTATTGTGTAGCTTTTATTATTTCGCAAAATACGAAAACACCCCAGATAACAGGAACTTATTCATATCGGCACTTTTCTTTGGCTTGGCCGCGGGAACTAAAATCACTACCTTGATATCTCTTCCCATTTATTTATACGTAATCGCCAAGAAAAAAGACCTATACGGTATCCCGGGTTTTATTATTTCGTTTTTGATTTTTTTCATCGCGTCCAATCCCTTTTCCTTAGTATTTTTCAACGATTTCAGCTTTAGGATTTACGAGATGTTGTTTAAAGAAGGGGGAATGATACTCGATTCAGTGGACACAAATCCTTTTAAGTATGTTTTGGCTTTGACAAGCATGCTAACGCTACCGATATTTGCTGTTTCCCTGTACGGTATATGGGCAAAAATAAGAAAAGCAAAAAAACCCAGCGAAACGAATTTGGCTGTTTTCCTGACAGGAAACGTGGCTATTTATTTAGTATTCTTTTCGCTACAGTCCCGAAGAGTAGATAGGTGGTTATTGCCTATATTGCCTGTTTTATTGATTTATGCAGCGTATGGCACTGAGCTATTGTTGGCCAAGTTCAAGGGTAATTTTAGTAAGATTGTTTTTTTGGTGCTTTTAGTTTCGTTTAACGTGTTTAACCTGTTTATACTAACCAAGCAGTTTCAAAGGTGGACTCCCAAATCAGAGGCTTACCTTTGGGCAAAAACAAATTTGCCGCCGCTTTCAACAAAACTTGCCTACACCGAAGAAGGCCTAGACCCTCTGAACAAACTGGATATGGCAAAGGTTATACAATACAAAGTCTATATCTCTGAAAACGCTCAGCTGTTCTACCCGGAAAATGCTCGGCTATACGATTACATTATTATCTCGACGCGACCTATGGAGAATTTCAAAAAACCTGAGGTGCAAAAAAGATACCCCATGTACGCACAACAATGGACGGAGTTTGAGGAAACTCTACAGGATCCGCAACGATTTCAATTGATGAAAGAATTTACATTGCCAAAACCAAATCTTATCCCGCTTTCGGACGTTTATATATACAAAAAATTGTAAAACTAAAGGTAGTCGCGTAAACGTTTGCTTCTGGAAGGATGTCTTAGTTTACGCAAGGCTTTGGCCTCAATCTGTCGAATACGTTCGCGGGTAACACCAAACTCTTTTCCTACTTCTTCTAATGTGCGGGTACGGCCATCACGCAAACCGAAACGCAACTCCAAAACCTTTCGTTCGCGTGGATTTAGCGTGTCTAAAACATCTTCAATGTGATCTTTTAATAACTCGCGGCTTGCCGCCTCAAAAGGAGACAGCGTGGTCTCGTCTTCGATAAATTCTTTTAAGCGGGTGTCTTCTTCTTTGCCAACCGGGGTTTCCAGGGAAGTAGTCTCTTGCGAGATTTTAATAATTTCATAGGCCTTTTCGGGCTCTATACCCATAATTTTTGCAATTTCTTCGGGAGAAGGCGAACGCTCAAATTTTTGCTCCAATTCGCGTTGAATCTTTTTGTACTTGTTTATCGTTTCAACCATGTGTACCGGGATTCTTATGGTTTTGGCCTGATCCGCAATGGCACGTGTTATAGCCTGTCTAATCCACCAGGTAGCATACGTAGAAAACTTAAATCCTCGGCGCCAATCAAACTTTTCGACCGCGCGCATAAGTCCTATATTACCTTCTTGGATTAAATCCAAAAACTGCAAACCGCGTCCCATATATTTTTTAGCAATGGATACAACTAACCTGAGGTTTGCACGAGCCAGCATTTCTGCAGCCTTTTTACTTCCTTTTTCGGCTTTTTTGGCTAAAGTGACCTCCTCGGCGGCTTTTAACAAATCGTACTTGCCGATTTCTCTTAAATACATGCGCACGGGATCGGCTGAAACTGTCTTGTCTAGTTTAATCTTTGATAAGTCGATTTCTTCTATGTGCGAAACTTTTTCCGCCTCTTTCTCGGAAGTAACATCAAAGACGTCGACACCGGCTTCCAGCAGCTTCTCGTAAAGGAAATCGAGCATTTCAATTTTCTCTTCGGCCTGAGGAAATAGCTCTAGAATATTGTCTATAGTCAAATAACCTTGTTTTTTCCCGCGGGAAACAAGTTTGGTAATGTTTGCTTCGGTAAGTTCCGTGTTAGTAATAGGTTTTTTTTCTTTTTTTCTTGGCATTAAAAATGTTGTTAGAATGAATAAATACTATAATAACTGGCTTTTTAAGTCTTCGAAAGCTGCCGTTAGCTTTTTAACGGAGTCTGTGTCGTTTGATTTTTCTGCCAAACGCATCTCCTTAGAGATTTTTTGCATTTGTCTTTTGGCGGACTCTTTTTTAAATCTAACTAGCGAATTCTCGAATTCTTTCTCCAGACGAGAAATATCGAACTCCACATCGAAATTTGTCTCCTGAAGATACAGGTTTTCAAACAAGGCCGCCAAATCTGCATTATTAATAGTTTTAGCAAAATGCTTAGGATCAAAAATTGTTAGATCCTCTTTTAAATAGTTCTGCAGATTTTCTATTAGGCGCGAAAGGTTCTCGTCTGTAAATTCCTGTGGCTCAACTTTATACCCCATAGAACGCATAAAGTCAAGCGGACCTTTTAAAAGTAAGATAATTATATACGATTCTACTGATTGTTGGGGCAACAAATTGTCGGTATCAACCCGATCCTCGCTCTCCCTCACAACGGTATCGCTAGTTTCCCCCATTGCGATAGCCTCAAGCACAGTCTCAACATTTAAATTTAGCTCCTGTGCCAGCTCTTTAGAGTAATGGTCTAACAACACCTTGCTTTTAATTCGTGAAAACCACGGAATAATGTTGTCCATAACCTTTTTTTTACCTTCAGGGGACACCTTACCGCATTTTTTTATTATCGAGTACATCAAGAAATCGTAAGCAGGAACAGCACTGGAAAACATTGTTTGCACCAAATCCGGGGATTTTTGTAAAACCTCATCCAAGTCCTTATATCCTTGAGGAATGGGTGCCACCTTAATATCAAAGCCCATGTTTTCAGCAAGCTCTATGCCTCTAAAAGCCGCGCCTACTCCGGCCGTGTCGCTATCAAAGCAAAAAGTAAGCTCGTTAGTATACCTGGAAATAAGCTTTAGCTGGCCAAGCGTTAATGCTGTCCCGGACGCTGCGATTACATTACTAATCCCATGTTGATGCGCAGCAATAGCGTCCATCTGACCCTCTACCAATATCGCGCCAGTCTTTTTTATAGCTAGTTTTGTCACATCTAGAGCAAACACTACCAAGCTCTTGTGGTACAAAGGCGTTTCCGCGGTGTTAAGGTACTTAGGATCGTAGTTAAAAATAGTTCTTCCCGTAAACCCCAGTATTTTCCCATCAACTCCCTTGAGAGGAAACATTACCCTACCTCTAAATTTGTCTGTTAAATGTCCGTCCTTATTAATAACCAAACCGGCCTTAAGTAATAAATCCAAGCTATAGTCTTTTTTGCCCAAGAATTTAAACAGTGCGTCGGGCAGGTTCGGAGCGTAGCCCAAACCAAAAACCCGAATCGTCTCGTCGGTGAGACCTCTTTTTTTCTTAAAATACTCAAGGCCCGGATGGCCTAGAGAATGTTTGGTAAGTAAATAGTTATAAAAACGACCTGCCATCTCGTTTACTTCCGCGATTTGCTTTTTTAGATGAGCCTCCGGATCAATTCTTTGTTTTTCCAGTTTTACCCCCGCTTTGTCAGCCAAGGACTGGAGAGCTGTTGGGAAATCAACGCCATCGACCTTTTGTATAAACTGGAAAATATCTCCGGCCTCACCGCAGCCAAAACATTTATAAATCTGCAATTCTGGAGAAACCATAAACGACGGCGTATTTTCAGAGTGGAAGGGGCAAAGGCCTTTGTAGTTTTTACCTGATTTTTTCAACGCAACATAGCCTCCTACTACGCTGACTACGTCTAAGTTTTGTTTAATCTGGGCAATCTGATCCATT
>Ga0210044_10011474_pt1 | contig 10317 bp, 15 predicted proteins | sample CryGey13umfilter_2_FD_183959 | JGI IMG/M metagenome (GOLD analysis project Ga0210044, IMG submission 183959) | Groundwater microbial communities from aquifer in Utah, USA - Crystal Geyser 4/9/14 3 um filter (SPAdes) (version 2) | ecosystem: Environmental > Aquatic > Deep subsurface >...
CAATAGCATATTCAGATGATGATAAACCTGCATTTATACAAACAATCTGTAATGCATTAAGTTTTTCTTTTTTTGGTCCTTTTATTGTTTCATTTATATTTTTTTTTTATTATTGTGTCAGTTAATAACGCATGCAATAAATGTGGATATTTTTTTGATAATAAAACATATTTCATCAATAATGTTAATCCAGTTACTTTTATTTCTTTATTACATGAGATATTAAATTCTTTATTTGGATTTGGATGTGATAGATCGATAACAAATTGATTTTCAATGTATTGTTGGGTTATTGCCATGATTATGATTGAATATAACATATATTCATTTGCCCAGTAATTTTTTTTTAGTTTTTATATTTAATATTTTATTATCAGATTAACATATTTTTTTATTCTTGTGCTTGATATATCTTCTAAATAGTCGCATAAATACGGTGTCATATATATTGACGTATCTTCTTTTATTATTTTTATAAAAATATTTTCTAATATATTTGCCATATATTGTCTTTTTATTTGTCTATTTAATTTATATTTTAACGTAAATATTTCAATATCGACAATATAATATATTTCATTATTATGTCTATATTCTGCCATGTAATATAAACATATAACATTTTACTTAGTAAAATTAAAATTATATCCAGGACCATTGATATTTAAAATTCCATTATTCAATCTTGCCCCAAAATTATATCCAGCAACTCCAAGTACCCATCCATCGCCTACAAATTTACCAACCACTTGTAAATTTTGTGCTCCATTAAACATTGATCCATTTATATTTCCTGCTGTATCGGCATTTATATTCCACCAATGTGCATTTGCCGGATATTGTCCAACCCAATAACCCGATATAGCATTCTTTTTAATTGCACATGTACCTAAACCAACAAAAGATGCATTAAAATTGGTACATTCAAATTCGGATTGACAATTTGCATCGCTTCTGCAAAATCCAGGTGCATAATTGACACATTTAGTATTTTCGCAAAATTGATTTGTATTTCCGCAATCAGCTGTTTCGGAACATTCCAAACAAACTCCCAAATCTTCAAATCCTACTTTATCGATATTTTTACATTTTTTGCCAGCACAATTTGCATCCGTTTTACAGAATCCTGCTGCATAATTTACACATTTATTGTTTTCACAAAATTGATTTGGACCACATTCAGATGTTCTTTCACATTCTTTACATATTCCATCTGCACGACATGTTGATGATCCATCTCTGCAATCATTATTTGATCTGCATCCAACGGAAGCTCTGCATTTATTTAATCCTGCAAATTGTGTCTCAACATCACATGTCCAATATGCATTATGGGCTGGTGGAGCTTGAGAATTACAATCTTGTTCTGTTTTACAAAATGGTGGGTTTTGTGGTGCCCATGGTGCGCATTTACCATTGCTTTCACAAAATTGATTTGGTCCACATTCTGATGCATTATCACATTGTTTGCATGTTCCATTTCTACATGTTGATACCCCATCTTTACAATCGCTATTATTTCTACAACCAACAACTGCTCTACATTTATTTAATCCTGGAAATTGAGTAGGTGAATCGCATTGCCAATATGCATTATTTGCTGGTGGTGATTGTGTATTACAATCCTGTTCTGTTTTACAGAATGGAGGATTTTCCGGAGCCCATGGAGCACATTTGCCATTACTTTCACAAAATTGTTTATCTCCTGCACATTCCGATGCATTTTCACATTGTCTGCATTGCCCATCTGCTCTACATGTTGATAATCCATCTTTACAATCTCCATTATTTCGACAACCAACAACTGCTCTGCATTTATTTAATCCAGCATGTTCTGTTGGAACATCGCATTGCCAATATGCATTATTTGCTGGGGAGCTTGTGTATTGCAATCTTGTTCTGTTTTGCAAAATGGAGGATTTTGTATTACCCATGGAGCACATTTACCATTCTTTTCGCAAAACTGTTTATCGCCAGTACATTCAGATGCATTTTCACATTGTTTACATTGTCCATCTGCTCGACATGTTGATATTCCATCTCTACAATCATTACTATCTCTGCATCCAACAGTTGCCCTACATTTATTTAATCCTTCAAATTCAGTTGGCACATCACATGTCCAATATGCATTATTTGCTGGAGGGGCTTGGGAATTACAATCTTGTTCTGTCCTGCAAAATGGGGGGCTCTGTGTATCCCATGACGAACATTTATTTTCTTTATTACACCATTGTCCACTTGGGCATTCTGCAGTTGTCAAACAAGAGGTGCATTTCATTTTCCCATTAACATTTGAACATTTTTCATTTGCATCACAGTCATTTGTATCCCTACAACCTATTTGTGGACTGCATTTTTTCAATCCCTCAAATTTTGTTGGAATTTTACATTCCCAATATGCATTATGGGCTGATTCACCACAATCAGATTCTTTTTTGCAAAATGGTGGGTCCTGAGCTTCCCATTTTGCACATTTATTTTCTTCATTACAAAATTCCCCTTCTCCACAATCATTTGCAGATATACATGTACCACATGTATTTGTTCCATTAATATTTAAACATTTTTCTCCCAGACAATCAGTGTCTATTCTACAGCCAATATTTGCTTTACATATACCTAATCCAACTAAATTTGTTTGTGCATCAACTTCTGGACCTAATTCACATGACCAATATGCACTTCTTGCAGATTCTCCACAATCTGCCTCTTTTTTACAAAATGCTGGATTTGATACAGCCCATTTGAGACATTTACCATCTCCACAATATTCTTTATCTGCACAATCACCTGCATTTACACATTGTAGTGGAACTGTTGCGAATGTTGAGTCATTTGTTTGCTCTTCAGGTATTATAGTAGTTGGAGTTTCTTCTGGGTTTGATTCTTCATTTGGTTTATTTATTGGTATTTTTGGTATTATTGATGCTGGGATATTTTCACTTGGAATTGTTTCGCCAAATACCGGATTCTTTGGTACGGATGATGTTATAACCGGTCTTGGGGCAGAAACTTGAGTTGGTGGTTTAGTTTGATTCGGAATTGGTGCAATTTATTGTTTTGGAGGTATTGCTATTATTGGTGGTTTTTGTATATTTATCTGAGGATTATTATTATTTGTGTTTGTTATTGATTCCTCATTTGGAGTTTCTTCAGATGTACTTAAAGACGGTTCATAATAAAAATATAAACCAGTCCCAAATAACATTGATAATATAAAACAACATATTAATATAATTACAATTATAATAATAGTATTCATATATTTACATTTGATAATAATAAAAACAATTTAAAATAATAAGTATAATTATTATAAAATAAAATAAAATAAAATAAAATAAAATTTTTTTATTTCTTAGTCTTCTGTTCTAATTCCATAATTTTTAATTTAAGTTCATATTGCTTTGTTTCTTCTTTTTTTAATTCCAATTCCAATCTTTTCAATTCAATTTTTTTCGTCTCTTCTTTTTTTGTTTTAGTGATAATTGTTTAAATTCAATTAAATCCTCCAATACTTTTATTCTTTTATCCAGATCCAATTTATTTGAATTATCTTCTTTATTAGAAGTAGAAGTATCTTCTTTTTTCAATGTATTTAAATTTTGATTAGTTTTTTTATTTGAATAATCATTGACTGGAAATTTTAAATGCAATCAACGATTTATATTATTATTATGTCTAACTGATTTAAGATGTCTCCAATAATCATTTTTCTTCGGTTGTCAAAAAATTACACATTCTACATTCATATCTATTCATTCTAATATATTTCTTAAAACTATATTTGTTGTATTATTTTATTTTAATTTTTTTATAATTCCTCGCAAATAATATCAAGTAATGTATCTTCTGAATTTATTTTTTCGACTTCTTTTTTAACATAATTATAAATATAATCATATGACATATTGCAATTTAATTTAACAAATATTGTATCAATTGTTCCAATTTCATCAATACCTGTTATATGTTTCATATTGATACCAATTTATTGAATAAATTCTTCTTCATATATTAAATTTTTCCTTACAGATTCAATGAATATTTGGCGGATATCAAACATTATAATATATATGAAATATAATAATATTTTCAGGATTATTTTATTTCAATTTTATTAAAAAATTTACCCAAAATTCATTAAAAAATCACTATTTTTTAAAATTTACAAAAAATAAAAAGTATATATATAACAGATTTGTGAAAAATCAGATTTTCATAATATTTTTGCAAATATTTTTTACAATTTTTTGAAAAGTGTTCATACGACTGAATTTGATTTTTTACATTTTTTTTAATTTTTTCCTTGATTTTTTGATGTATTTTTATGGAAAGTATAACTGATGGACCATTGAAATTTTCCAAAAAGTCTAAAGGTTGTGTTTTTTAAATTTCCTCTACGCGTATGAAAATTTCAACACACAAAGTTTGTGTGTTGAAAAATTATTCATGGATTTTTTACCTGAATTTTTATTACCAATAGCAATTTTATTTTTAACAAAAGTAATTGTATTGGCGAGTTCATTAAAAATAAATTTTTATATAAATTGAAAAATTTAAGGGAAATTTAAATTTTTTTGTGATTTTAAAATTTAAAAAAGGAATAAGCTAAATTTCAATAAAGTGAAATATGAAACTGTATTACTTTTGCTTGATTTTTACGAAGATATTTTCGTTTTTTTCCGCAAATCTTTCAGTATAATTACTTTTTTTTGCGGATGATTTGCGGATTTTTCCGCAATTTTAGGAAAGATATATAAAGAAAATTATAATAATATATAATATGGTTGAATATAAATGCAATATTTGTTTATATGTAACACAAAGGAAAAATGATTATGATAGACATACTAAATCAAAAAAGCATTTAAATCTAGAAAATATAATTGATCAAAAAATAAAAGACATAAAAACAGAACACTATACCACATTAAAAATAGTAAAACTTGAATGTAAAAATGAGATATTAAATGTAAAACTTAATATGAACGATAAGTTTATAAAACAATGTGTTTCTGACAAAGAAAAATTCGCAAATATTGCACAAACATCGGTTGATACAAATAAAACATCAACCAGTGCTTTATCATATATTGTTAAAAATTTTTCAAATGCTCCTGATATTAAACCATTCAAAAATTTTAAATTTCTTAAAGAAAAAAATGATTATAAATTTTTGGATAATTTTTTATACATGCACAAACAAAGGAAATTGACGCCATATATTACTGATATGCTAATAAAATATTATAAGAAAGCAAATACCACTGAACAAAGCGTTTGGAATACAGATGTAAATAGACTTTCTTATTTAGTGAAAAATAAAAATACCAAAAATAATATTAGTAAATGGATGGTTGATAAAAAAGGTATTATGTTATCATCATATGCTATTTCTCCAATTATTGATAAAATAAAAGAAAAAATATCATCTTCTCTCAACACAATAAAAAAAGATAATAAAAAAGATAAAGATATTTTACGTGATATATGTGATAATAATTCTGGATCGGACAATGATGAAGAAATAAATAAATCATCTGTCAGAGAACGTTTAATTAAAACAAATAACTTAATTGGATTGAGTTATGATTTAATAAATGAATTAGATGATGGTACATATGCAAACGAAATTTTAAAACAAATTGCGAATCATTTTTATTTTAATGATATGCAAGTAAATCATGAAATTTGAGGAATTTATGGATAAAGTAAAGAATTATCTTTTGAATCATAAATTGCTTCTAAACATATTTGTATTGTTAAATTTTTAACATATCGTAAATTTTTTCCATTTTTCCTAACTGATATTATACACAACTCTTCCGTTTGATTTTTTATATATTGCTGTGCTTCATCATATTTTGTCATGGCTATTTTACATAATTCATCTGTTTGATTTTCGATATATTTTAATGCAGAACCACTATTTTTAACAGCTATTAAACACAATTCTTCTGTTTTAAATTTTTCCGGAACAAATTCCAATGCGTCTGCCTTATTTTTTACTGCTGATAAGCATAAATCATATGTTATTTCTTTTTGATCAATGTATTTTAATGCATATCCATCGTAATTTATTAAAGCGGAAATTACTTTATCTGTAAAACAATTATGAATGGATTCATATAATCTATGTATGATAATTACATGCCAATCTTTATGGACAACTGCACCCATACATATATCTTCTGTCATATTCTTGACGAATCTTACGGAAAATGGAGTTTGTCTCACAGCTTCTAAACATATTTTTTCGGTTTGGTTTTTAACATATTGTAAATTTTCACCATTTTGTTTTACGGCCATTAAACACATTTCTTCCGTTTGATTTTTAACATGTTGTAAATTAATACCATTTTGTTTTACGGATATTAAACACATTTCTTCCGTTTGATTTTTAACATTTTTTAATTGGTTTACATTTCTTTTAATAGCTTTTAAACATATATCTTCTGTCTGTTCTTCAAAATAATTTAATGAATATGGATCATTGGTAATTATTTTATTTAATATTTCTTTTTTTACTTTTTTATGATATTCCCATAATCCAGTATTTTTTTTTATTTTAATTTTATCCATTTCAAATTTTTCATTATTAATTTTTGAATATATATCTTTATAATTAACCTCAAAAAAATGGTTATAATTTAAATGCATATATCTTAATGAATTCACATTTTGTTTAATTGATATATATAATAATTCACTCATATTATTTATATTTTTTTTAAATTGTATTGCAAAACTATTTTGTTTAATTGCTTCAAATTGTATTTCTTTTGTTTGCTTTTCAACAAATTGTAAAGCAAGTCCATTTTGTTTTACTGCTTCCAAACATATAATATCTGTTTTATTTTTAACAAACTGAAGCGCGTATCCATTTTGTTTTACGGCTATTAAACACATCTGATCATTTTGTGCAACAATATATGCCAAAGAACATCCATCCCTCTGTAATTCTTTATTTATTATTTCATGATCATTCAAATAATTTAAAAAAACCAATACCCGCGGATTTTGTTTAATTGCTTCACTATATATTAATTGGATTTATTTGCAATTGCCAAACCGAGTTTTAAAAAATTGTATTGTATATGCATTTTGTCTTACCGCTTCAAAACATAATTCAATTGTCATGAAATTTTCTTTAATATTATATATTGCCATACCGTTTTGTTTTACGGCTTCAATACATATTTTATGAGTTAAATTATTAACAAATTGTATTGCTAATCCATTTTGTTTTACTGCTTCAATACATATATCTTCATTTTGATCAATCACGTATTTTAAGAATAATCCATTTATTTTTACAATTTTCATACACATATCATATGTTTGTTTTTCTACAAATGCAAATGCGAATGGACAATTATCAATTGCAATATTACATATTTCTTCGGTTTGATTTTCAACAAATTGTAATGCATAACCATTATTATTTACAGCAACTTTACATATTTCATCTGTTTGATTTTGTATATTTTTTAATACATATCCTCTTTTTTTAACTGCTTCTAAAATACTTAATTTAAATTTAGTTTTAGTTTTTTTGGACATAATTTGCTTTTACTCTATTAAAATAGAATATATATATTTTTTTCAATTTTATTTATCTGGTATCGTTATATAATATAAAAAAAATATATATTATACACACAATATTATAAGATTTTAATTTTTTTTTTAATTTCGTTATTTATTTTGCGCAATTCATTATAATTTAAACATATCATATTTAAAAAAGATAAATTATCACGTTCATTTTCACTTATTAAAGACCATAATTTATTTATTTTAATATTTAATTCTACTTTACTTTTTCTTAATTCCGTATATTTTTTTTCAACATAATCAAAAAAATCATCTTGTTCTTTTTGCATGTTATTTATTTTTTGTTCCGCTGATTCATTATCTAAATTTTTTAAAACTTTAGATATTTTATTTATTATTTCATTATTATTTTTAATATTTTGATATGTTAAAGAATAAACATATTTCAAATCATCCAATATATTTTTACTTTCCATCTTAAATTTCCATAAAATATATAATGCCTTTATTATTAAACCCACAAATACCACTAAAAACAATTTATTCAATATAATTAAAAATTCATCATTCATTATTGTACATATTATAATACATGTTATATCTGCGAACTTTTATAATTCAATTTTTTAAAAATTGAAAATATACAATTTAAACAATATATACATTTATATCATCATGAAGAACAAATATCAAATACAGCTTAAACATACAAGAATTTCTGGTTTGCATCTTCAGCATTTGAATAAATGTCAAACAGAAGAATTATGTAGAATTGCGGTAAAACAAAATGGTTTGGCATTACAATATGTTGTTGATGAATTTAAAACTGATGAAATTATTAATTTAGCAGTTGAACAGAACAGTTTTTCTTTTGAATTTGTTCCTGGATATATGATTACATATAAATTATGTTGTAAAGCGGTCTCAATTAATGGAATGATATTACAATTTATACCAAAATATATGATGACTGATGAATTATATTATAAAGCTGTATATCAAAATGGTAATGCACTTAAATATATTGATAATCCTTCTGATGAATTATGCATGATTTCATGTAAACAAGATTATAGTAATATATGTTATATTAAAAAGGAAATATCATATGATTTTCTATTAAAATTAATCAAATTAAACGGTAAAACTCTTAATTATATTGAAAATTATATATCTAAAAAGATTACTGATAAACAATTTTATAATCTATATTTAGAAGCAATGAAACAAAATGTTGAATATATTAATTATGTTTATTATTATTATAATAAACAATATAATACTAACCATATTATTAGACAAATATTTTTTGATATAATTGAACCTATATTTTAACAGTTTATTAACACATCATCCAATGCATACATGACGCCAATTATTTGCGAATATTTATATTAAATATATAAAGACAGTATGATATTTATTTATATATGGCAACAATAAAAGAACTAAATATTATGTCCTTTGCATCATTTCATCTTTAAAATACGATAATGCTACTTGGGATATCGCTTGCAAAAGTATAGTCTCTTTATCTTCTTCTGATAATTCAGGTTTTGATAAATCATCCGGATTTACCTCTAATTCAAATTGCGCAATCATAACATTATTTGCTTCTTCCCTGTCGGAGAATGACGCAGTTCTTCCATTCGAATTAATATATTTATGCCATAATATATCATCCTTCTTATATTCTTTTTCCTTTGTTAAATTGCATTTATTTTTTAAATATTCCGGTGCATTAATTGCAATAATTTTAAGATGAAATTTGTTTTCGCAAATTATTTCTTTATAATATGCAAGAATTTCGACTTTAATAAAATCTTTAATTACAATCGATGTTGCAAGTTGTTCATCTGGTTCAAGTAAATCGTTAATATGTTGATAATTCAAAACATGTGCCGTTAGAGGAATAATATCCCCTTTTATTTTTATGTCATCTGTTAGAGAAATAGACATTTTATTATGTATTGTTATGTTTTATAATAAATAATATTTTATTTATATGTATTATATAATTTCAATTTTTTTTTCATATTTTTCGCAAAATTTCATCAAACAGTCATCAATATGAGTATTTAATTCAAAAAATTTAAAATCTTTTTTACAAATTTCACAATTAAATGATATATTCTCCATTTCATTATATTTCTTTTTCATATTCAATATACATTTATCTTTATGGGTTCCAAGTTATAATTTATTTATTTTATTATTGCAAATTGGACATTTTTTCATTGATTTTGTACATTTTTTTTCATGTGTAATATATTCATCATCTGTTTCAAAAAGTACATCGCATAGACTACAATAAATTGGGTTTTTTACTAAACTACATGGTATTAAATATTCATAATATGTATTACAATCAAACGAACCACTACACTTTAAACATAGTTAATTAAAATTATTATTAAAATTCGATTGACATTTATCAATATGTTCTTTATGTTCTATATGATTTACATGATTAATCAATTTTACACATACATTGCAACAATAATATTTTTTTTCTTCTTCCTTTATATCCATAATATTGGTTGTATAATACAATTGAATATATATTAATAATTAAAATAAATTCAATTTTTTATTTATACATAAAATTGAAATATAAAAATATAAGCATAGAACAATATATAAATATTAATATGAGTAAAATAAACGTAAGATTTGCTCCATCTCCTACAGGATATTTGCATATTGGCGGTGCAAGGACTGCGATAGTAAATTATTTATTTGCTAAAAAAAACA
>Ga0210044_10011475_pt1 | contig 10317 bp, 7 predicted proteins | sample CryGey13umfilter_2_FD_183959 | JGI IMG/M metagenome (GOLD analysis project Ga0210044, IMG submission 183959) | Groundwater microbial communities from aquifer in Utah, USA - Crystal Geyser 4/9/14 3 um filter (SPAdes) (version 2) | ecosystem: Environmental > Aquatic > Deep subsurface > Groundwater...
TCGGAGAAAAACCCCGTTTATTACGTCCAATATGCGCATGCGAGAATATGTAGTATTCTCCGAAAATTAAAAATGAAAAATGAAAAGTTAAAAATTACAATTAAAAATTTAAAATTATTGAATCACCAGAACGAACTGGTATTAATTAAACAGTTGATTAGATTACCGGAAGTCATTGAGGATACGGCGAAAGATTATCAGGTTCAGAGAATACCTCAATATGTCATCGATTTGGCTACTTCTTTCCATCAGTTTTATCGAGATTGTAAAGTTTTGACAGGGGTCAGACCCCTGCAAGAAGCTCGTTTAGCTTTGGTTTTGGCTTGCAAAATTGTATTAAAAAATACTTTAAATTTAATGGGAATTTCCGCCCCAGAAAAAATGTAAAATAAAACAGGGCAAAGATATTTCCTTTACCCTGATTTTTTACTTCTTCTCCTTTTTTTGCGCAGCATAATATTGCTGAGCCTTTTTAACTGCGCGTTCCGGAATCTCTAAGATTTTCAGTTTTCTACCACTTAGCTCAAAGTATTTCTTGACTTTTTCTACATCTCCCGCATATAGTGCGAGTTGACCAGCGGTGAAGAAGTCTCTTTTTTTAGCGGCTTCTTCTATCGATTCTTTGATTAACCGAGGGTTTAAAAGCATTGTATCACGCAATACTTCATATGCCTCGGGATCGTCGGCGCAGATGAGTTCGAGACTAGTTCTTTCCACCTTTTTCTCTAAAGAAGTTTTTAAGGGCTTCTTCCTTTTAGACTTAAACAGCAAACGTTTAAACATTCTTGTACCTCCTTATGTGCTACTTTTGTTTTATAGTTAATTTAAATTTTGTCAAGTGCTATTTGAAAAAAGCAGATTAAAATGCTATTTTTAATTTATATGGAAGTTGGTTTTCCCAAAATTGAAAAAAGGATATTAAAATTTTGGAGAGAAAATGAGATTTTCAAAAAGAGCATTGCGAGGCGAAAAAGAGCCAAAAATTTTGTATTTTACGAAGGCCCGCCAACTGCCAATGCCAAAACTGGAATTCATCATGTTTTATCGAGAGTTTTTAAAGACATCATTTGCCGTTATAAAACAATGAGAGGATTTAAGGTTTTAAGAACGGCTGGCTGGGATACCCATGGTTTGCCAGTTGAATTGGAGATTGAAAAAAAACTTGGAATAAAATCGAAAAAAGAAATTGAAAAATTCGGAATAAAAAAATTTAATAGGCTTTGTAAAAAATCGGTCTGGGAATACAAAAAAGATTGGGAAAAATTGACAGAGAGAATTGGATATTGGTTAGACCTTAAAAATCCCTATATTACCTATAACCCCGATTATATGGAGACAGTCTGGTGGATTTTGAAGGAAATTTGGAAAAAGGGATTATTGTATCAAGATTTCAAAGTGGTGCCTTATTGCCCTCGCTGCGGTACAAGTTTGTCAAGCCATGAAGTAGCTCAAGGTTACCAAAAAATAAAAGAACCAGCCATCTATATTAAATTTAAAATTTTAAATCCGGAATTTAAAAACACCTCTCTTTTAGTTTGGACAACTACTCCCTGGACGTTGCCGGGAAATGTGGCTATTGCAGTGAATCCTAAATTTATTTATGCCAAAGTTAAAATTGAGGGCGAAGAGAAATTATTCTCTTCTTCACCTTCGGTAAATGAATATTTAATTTTAGCCAAAGATAGATTGGGTATTTTAACTGGAAATTATAAATCTGTCAAAGAGTTCAAAGGAAAAGATTTGGTTGGTTTGAGATATCAGGCTCTTTATCCAAAAGAGGAGGCTTTAAAATTTGCCTATCAAGTTTTGCCAGCCGATTTTGTTTCTTTAGAGGAAGGAACAGGGTTGGTTCACATTGCTCCGGCATTTGGTGCAGACGACATGGAATTGATAAAAATAACAAATGCCAAAATCCAAATGCCAAATGAACAGTTTCCAATTTTATTGACTATTGATGAAGAAGGGAAATTTAAGTTGGAGGTAAAAAAGTGGGCGAGAATGTTTTTCAAAGAGGCAGACCCAAAAATTTGTGAGGATTTAAAAAATCGAGGATTACTTTTTAAAGAAGAATTGTACGAGCACGATTATCCGTTTTGTTGGAGATGCCACACCCCTTTGCTTTACTATGCAAAAAAAAGTTGGTTTATAAAAATGACAAAAGTGAAAAGAGATTTAATTAAAAACAATCAAAAGATTAACTGGATTCCAAGTTATATTAAAGAAGGAAGATTTGGTGAATGGCTAAAAGAAGTTAAGGATTGGGCACTATCAAGAGAAAGATATTGGGGGACACCATTACCGATTTGGCGTTGCCAAATTGGTAAAAGTCAAAAGTCAAAAGTCAAAAGTCAAAAGTCATGTAACAATATTGTTGTTATTGGTTCATTAAAAGATTTACTTTCCCAAAAGTTTAGTACAAATAATTACTATCTTTTTCGCCACGGCTATTCCTTGAGACAGGTGAAAAACTTGGCAATGTGTTGGCCAGAAAAGATTTTTTGTCCCTTGACAAAAGCGGGGGAAAAGGAGGTGGAGCTTTCAGCCCAAAAATTGAAAAATAAAAAAATTGATTTTATTTTTTCTTCTGATCTTTTAAGGACAAAACAAACAGCTCAAATTATCTCTAAAATTACTGGTACTAAAATCATTTTCGATAAAAGATTAAGAGAATATAATGTTGGAATTTTTAATGGAAAGGAAGCGAAATTAGTTTGGGATTATTTAGTAAAGCGAAGAGATATCATTTCGACAAAATTGCCAAAAGGGGAAAGTATAAGAGAGGTAGCAAAAAGAATGTATAATTTTATGAAAGAAGGGATTGATGAAAAATATCAAAACAAAAATATTGTCATTGTCTCCCATGAATTTCCATTGACAATTTTGGAAAGGACCTTAAAGGGAATTTCATTAAAAGAAATTTTGGAATTAAGAAAAAGAAAGAAAGTAAAAAAACTTGAGACCGGAGAATTCCGAAAAGTTAAATTTTGTAATTTACCATTTAATGAAAGGATGGAATTGGATTTTCACAAGCCTTATATTGATGAGGTGAAATTCTATTGCCAAAAATGCGGAGGAATAATGGAGAGGGTTCCCGAAGTGATTGATTGTTGGTTCGATTCGGGTTCGATGCCATTCGCTCAGGGTCATTGGCCCTTCGCTCCCGCCTTCGCTAAAGCTACGGCGGGCAAGCAAAATCAAAAGTCAAGGCTGCCAAAACTATTTCCGGCAGATTATATTTGTGAGGGAGTCGATCAAACTCGAGGTTGGTTTTATACTCTTTTGGCAATCTCAACTCTTTTGGGTTTTGGTCCCTCTTATAAAAACGTGATTTCTTTAGGTCATGTTTTAGATGAAAAGAGGGAAAAGATGTCAAAATCAAAAGGAAACGTGGTTGATCCCGGGTATATTGTTGAAAAATACGGAGCCGATGCAACAAGATGGTATTTTTACACTGTTAATCAGCCAGGAGACTCAAAACTCTTTTCGGAAAAGGATGTTGAGGAGAGTTTAAGGAAATTTATTTTAACTTTATGGAATTGCTTTACTTTTTTTAAAACATACAAAGAAAAAGTCAAAAGTCAAAAGTCAAAGGTCAAAAGTCAACATATTTTGGATAGATGGATTATTTCGAGATTAAATAATCTTATTAAAGAAGTGACTCAAAAGTTAGATAAGTATGATGTGACTGGAGCCGCCAGAGCAATTGAGAATTTTATTATTGGAGATCTTTCTCTTTGGTATATCCGGAGGTCACGACGGAGGTTTCAAAGACCGGAAAATAAAAAAGAACTTCAAGAAGCTTCAGTTACTTTGAATTATGTATTACTTACCTTAAGTAAATTAACTGCTCCATTCATTCCATTTTTAAGTGAAGAAATATATAAAAACTTACAACTTACAACTTACAACTTACAACCGAGTGTCCATTTAGAAGATTGGCCGAAGGCAAATAAAAAATTGATTGATAAAAAATTAAATAAAAAAATAGAAAGAGTCAGAGAAATAGTTGCTCTGGCTTTGACCGAAAGGGCTAAATTGGGAATAAAAGTGAGACAACCTTTAAATAACTTACAACTTACAACTTACAACTTACAACGAGAGAAAGAACTTTTGGATTTGATTAAAGAGGAAGTTAATGTGAAAAACATCAGCTTTGGCAAAAATTTTCAATTAGATACAAAAATCACTCCTCAATTAAAAGAAGAAGGAATAATTCGTGAAGTGATTCGCCATATTCAGGAGATGAGGAAAAAAATAGGATTAAAACCAAAGGATAAAATTTTCGGTTTTTATTTCGGCCCGCAAAATTTAAATGAAATTTTATTCAAAAATAGGGAAAAAATTATGAAAGAGGGGAAAATTAAAGATTTCAAAATAAAAGAGAAAGGGAAATTTGATTTTGAAAAAGAGATAAAGGTCGAAAAAGAAAATTTGTGGTTGGCAATTAAAAAAATTTAAACTATGTTGATATTCTGGATTTTAGTTTTTATTTTGAGTTTGGCTTTATTGGTAAAATCGGCTGATTGGCTTGTTGAAAGTTCAGAGAAAATTGCCCTGGCTTTGAAGATTTCACCTTTTATCATTGGTGTAATTATTGTTGGTATTGGCACTTCTTTTCCAGAATTAGCTTCTTCTCTGGCCGCCACTCTAAAAGGAGAAACCGAGGTGATAGCGGCAAATGTTATTGGTTCAAATATTTTTAATATCCTTTTTATCGTTGGTCTTTCAGCCGTTGTTGCCGGGCGTCTTATTGTTAAAAGAAGCTTAGTTGATTTGGATTCCCCGCTTTTGGCAGCCAGCACCGCTCTATTACTTTTTATTTGCGCAGATAGAAAAATTGTATTTGGAGAGGGGATTTTGCTTTTATTGACTTTTTTTGTTTATCTTCTCTATTCGGTTTTTCAGAGGGGAGGAACCGAGGAAGAAACTCCAGAGATTGGTGAAATTTTACCTTCTAGAATTGAGAGAAGAGAAAAAGAAGCAAAAATTGAAAAAAAACCAGCCGAGCCCGAAAAGTTAAGCTTTCAAGTTTTTTTATTTTTAATCATAGGAATAATTGGCTTAATTATTGGAGCAGATTATGCGATTGAATCAATGATGAAAATTTCTGAGATTGCCAAAATTTCCAGCTCTTTAATTGCTATCATTGCTTTAGCTGCCGGCACTTCCTTGCCAGAGCTCTTTGTTTCAGTCAGAGCGGCTGCTCAAAAAAAATACGAAATCTCTTTAGGAAATATTTTTGGCTCAAGTGTTTTTAATGCTTTAGTGGTAGCTGGAATTCCAGCCCTGATTCGACCTCTGGCAATTGATACTCTTACTTTTTCGATTGGCCTTCCGTTTTTGGTTGTTGCCACTTTGCTTTTCGTCATCTCTGGAATTTCTCGAAGAATCCATATTTGGGAAGGAGCAATGTATCTTTTGATTTATATTTTATTTATTGTCAAACTCTGCGGACTTTTCTAAGCAGAGAAAGGTCGAGCAATAAAATTTAGGATTTCAAAGCAACCATTATGAAACCTTTTGAGAAAAAACAACCAATACCACCTTCCAAACCTAAAACTCTTTTTGAAGAGAAAAAAGAATGGTACAGGAAGGAGTTGGGGAGAAAAATGGCCAAGGCCTCGCCTTATATTCCTGGCGCTGCAGGCGCGATGTATTCTCGCCCAGAACGAAAAAAAATAATAGATGAGATATTTCCACAGCAAAGATTTCAAAGTCATATTTCTGAAATGGAAGCCAAAAGGCGGCTTCGAGAGCTGAGAAAAGAAGAATACCAATCTCGGACGGGTGCTGAAAAATTGAAGATAAGTAGATTGAGAAGATTTCTGGAAAGAGAAACAGGCCTTGGTGGAAAATACTAAAGTTAAAAGTTAAAATGTTTGTTCACTATCGGACGTTAGGTTTAATTTTGGCAAAAAGAGATCGGGGTGAAGCTGATCAATTATTTACAGTTTATACAAGAGATTTTGGGAAGTTAGAGGTTTTGGGAAAGGCAATAAGAAAAATTTCTTCAAAATTAAGGTCGGGGGTAGAAATTTTTTATCTATCAGAAATCGAATTTATCCAGGGGAAAATTTACAAAACCCTAACCGACGTTTTGTTAATTAAAAAATTTCAAAATTTGAAAAAAAATCTGGAAAGATTGGATATTGCCTACGGGATTTCCGAGGACTTAGACAATTTTGTAAGGGGCGAAGAACCCGATAAGAAAATCTGGCAACTGATTTTGGAAGTTTTCGAAAGATTAAACAACTCACAACTCACAACTTACAACTTACAATTAATCTACTATTATTTTTTTTGGAATTTTATTTCAATTTTGGGCTATAAACCCGAACTTTATTTTTGTCCGAGCTGCCAGAAGAAATTAAAGCCAGAAAAATTATATTTTAGTGCAAAAGAAGGAGGAATAATTTGTCAGGATTGTTCAAAAAAATTTAAAGATAAAATAGAAATAAAACCCGAGGTAGTAAAGATATTGCGAAAAATTCTTGAGAAAGATTGGAAAATATTATCAAGGTTAAGAAACATTGAAGAATATTTGAGAGCATTAGAGATAATTTCCAAAGATTATTCTTCCTTTATTTTGGAGAAAAGGAATGATAAGATATAAAAAGAATGAAAAAAAGAAGAACTTTTAGTTTTGTTTTGGGTATTCTCGTTATTTTGATAATTACAATTACTTTTTTAAATTGGCGAAAAAATATTTATTCTAAAGAGGTTTTAAAATTGGAAATTTTGGGACCAGCTGAAGTGACTTTAGGCCAGGAAGTTGAATACATTGTTAAATATAAAAATAATGGCAATTTTCGATTGGAAAGTCCGGAACTCGTCTTTATTCCGCCTGAAAATTCAATAAAAGATGAAAAAATCTTTGAAAGGCAAATTTTGGGAAAAGACGAATTGCGAGAGGAGGCAATTTATCCCGGTGAAGAAAAAAGCATCTCTTTTAAAATGCAATTATTAGGAAAAGAAGGAGAGGCAAAACTCGCCAATGCCTCTTTGAGCTATCAACCCAAGAATTTAAAAGCCAGATATACATCTACTACCAGTTTTACTACCACCATCAAATCAGTTCCCATAACCTTTGAATTTGATTTACCCTCAAAAGTTGAGGTAAACAAAGATTTTGTTTTCAGAATCAATTACTTCTCTAATCTGGATTTTCTTTTAACTGACTTGAGATGCCAAATCGAATATCCTTTTGGTTTCGAATTTGTCGAATCTACTCCCAAATCTCTCGAGAAGATAGAATGGGCCATTCCAGTTTTGAATAAATCTCAAGGAGGAAGAATTGAAATTGAAGGAAAACTTGGAGGAGAAATTGGGGAGGCAAAAATTTTTAAAGCAAAACTGGGAATTTGGAAAGAGGGAGAATTTATTTTATTGAAAGAGGCAGAAAGAGGAGTGGAAATGACAAAACTTTCTCTTTATCTCAGACAGGAAATTAATGGAAACCCTCAATATGCAGCTTTGCCCGGCGATTGGTTGCATTATGAGATTTATTTCAAAAACATTGGAGACGAGGAGTTGAATAATTTATCACTAATTAATAAACTTGAAGGCGAAGCCTTTGATTTTCAGACAATAAAATCTGATTTGGGGCAGGTCGAATCTGGGGATAATTCAGTTATTTTTGACTGGGTGAGAGTTCCAAAACTTCAATATTTGGCGCCAATGGATGAAGGAAAAGTTGATTTTTGGATAAAAGTGAAAAGCGATTTGGGAAATGTGAAAAACCCGGTTTTAAGTAACAAGGTTTTTATCGGTCAATTGAAAGAAGAATTTTCAACTAAAATTAGTTCAAAATTAGAAATAGCTCAAAAAGGATATTTTGAAGACGAAATTTTTGGAAACTCAGAATCCCTTCCCCCAAAAGTAGGCGAAGCCACAACCTATACCATTATTTGGCAGGTAAAAAATTATTATTCAGATATCAAAAATGCAAAAGTAAAAGCAACCTTGCCTTCTCAATCTTCTTTAACTGGAAAAATTTTTCCCGAGGAAATGACTTCAAAATTTTCATTTGATTCTCAATCAAAAGAAATCGTCTGGTCAATTGGAGATTTGGAGAGAGAAATTGGAATTTCAAAACCGCCATTAACTTTGGCTTTCCAGATCTCCTTTATTCCGGATGAATCTCAACGGGGTCGGACCCCAGAAATTATTGGTCAGGCAGAAATTTCTGGCGAAGATAGTTGGACGGAATCTGAAATTTCCGTCACCTCTTCGGCTATAACCACTGCCTTACCGGACGATTCGACAATGACCCCAGAAAAAGGAATAGTTCAATAACATGTCAAACCTAATGGAAAAAATTGTATCTCTTTGTAAAAGACGAGGTTTTATTTACCCATCTTCAGAAATTTATGGCGGATTTTCATCATCTTATGATTTTGGACCTTTGGGAGTAGAAATGAAGGATAATATCAAAAAGGCTTGGTGGAATGAGATGACAAAATTTCATGAAAATATTGTTGGACTGGATGCCGCAATTTTAATGAAACCTGAAGTCTGGCAGGCGTCGGGACATTTAACAGCCGGATTTGCTGATGAATTAGTTGAATGTAAAAAGTGCCATAAGCGATTTAAATTAGATGAAATTTACAGCGGTCAGACCTCTGTAAATTGCCCGGAATGTGGTGGTGAATTGACTGAACCAAGAAAATTCAATTTGATGATGAAAACTTTTGTAGGACCAGTAGAGGATGAAGCGAGTCAAACTTATTTAAGAGCTGAGACTTGTCAAGGAATTTATATGAATTTTGAGAATGTTTTAAACTCAATGAGAATGAAAATCCCTTTTGGCATTGCCCAAATTGGAAAAGCATTTCGAAACGAAATCAACCCAAAAGATTTTATTTATCGGGTTAGAGAATTTGAACAAATGGAAATGCAATGGTTTTGTCATCCAAAAGATGCTGGAAAATATTATGATTATTGGTTAAATGAAAGAATAAATTGGTATTTAAAATTAGGAATTAAAAAGGAAAATCTGAGGATCTTTGAGGTTCCAGAAAAAGAAAGAGCCCATTATGCCAAGAGACAGATTGATATTGAATATAAATTTCCTTTTGGTTGGAAGGAAATTGAAGGAATTCATAATCGAGGTGATTGGGATTTGTCTAACCATTCGAAATATTCTGGAAAAGATTTAAAATATTTTGACCCTTCGGCAATCTCAGGGCAGGCTGAAGAAAAATATTTTCCTTATATTGTCGAGACTTCAGTTGGAGTTGAAAGGTCATTTTTAGCTTTTTTATGCGACGCCTATCAAGAGATAAAAGGCGGAAGGACAAAAACGACAAAAGCAACCAAGGAAGTCGAAATTTTACTCAAATTGGATAAAAAAATTGCACCAATTAAAGTTGCAGTTCTGCCATTGGTTAGAAACAAACCCGAATTGGTCGAAAAAGCCAAAGAAGTTTACCAAATTTTAAAACCTTATTTTGTTTGTCAATATGATGAATTAGGTTCGATCGGGAGGAGATATCGGAGAGTTGACGAGATAGGATGCCCTTGGTCGATTACAATTGATTTCGACACCTTAAAAGATGATACTATTACCCTGCGCGACCGTGATACAATGGCCCAAGAAAGAGTAAAAATCGCTAATCTCCGCGAATATATCACAAATCTTCTCGGATAATTTTATTCGTGATGTTTCACAAAACTGTTCTTAAAAATGGTTTGAGGATTATCACTGTTCTTCAAAAAAATACTCAGGCAGTAACGGTTTTGGTTTTGGTTGGGACCGGTTCAAAATATGAAAAAAAAGAAATCAATGGAATTTCCCACTTTTTAGAACACATGTATTTTAAAGGAACGAAAAAAAGACCTTCGGCAACAGTTATTGCTGAAACTTTAGATAAAGTTGGGGGAATCTACAATGCTTTCACTTCCGAAGAATACACCGGTTATTTTGCCAAAGTGGCAGCTCAACATTTTGAATTAGCTTTAGATTGGGTTTCCGATATTTTTTTGAATTCTACTTTGCCAGAAAAAGAAATTGAAAAAGAAAAGGGAGTGATTATTGAAGAAATAAATATGATTTATGATAATCCGATGAGTTATGTTCAAACTTTATGGCCAAAATTATTATATGGAGATCAGCCGGCTGGCTGGGATGTGGCTGGAACAAAAGAAACGGTTTCCAAAATGACCGGAGAAAAATTGATTGATTATACGGAAAAGCAATATGTTGCCAAAAATACAATCTTCGCTATTGCCGGGAGTTTTAATGAAAAACTAGCAATTCAAAAAGCGAAAAAATATTTTTCGAAAATAAAAACGAAAGAATCAATGGAAAAACCAAAA
>Ga0210044_10011478_pt1 | contig 10314 bp, 11 predicted proteins | sample CryGey13umfilter_2_FD_183959 | JGI IMG/M metagenome (GOLD analysis project Ga0210044, IMG submission 183959) | Groundwater microbial communities from aquifer in Utah, USA - Crystal Geyser 4/9/14 3 um filter (SPAdes) (version 2) | ecosystem: Environmental > Aquatic > Deep subsurface >...
GGCGGGAGATTGTTTATGATCCGCGGACACGACCGTGGTTTGCGGGCGCGGAGACGCTGGGGGCGGTTCCTGATCGTGGAGACGGCGGAAGCGGCGACGGAACAGAGAATGCAGAGAATGCGGAGGAGGCATCCATTTACTGGACCGAGCCGTACATGTTTTTCACGAGGAATGAGCTGGGGATTACCGCCTCGACGATTCTTCGAGATACCGCCTGGGAGGGGCGGGACGTGGTGATCGGATTTGATGTTTTGCTCGGCGCGATCTCCGAATACACGACGAAGATGGAGGTCGGCGAGAGCGGGATGGTGTTTATCTGCACTGGAGACGATCGGATTCTCGGTTTGCCGAACGATCCGAAATTTGATGATCCGAACGAAGTGAATGCGTGTCTTCTTCGGAAGCCGAACGAACTTCAGATCCCGGTAATCGACGACGGGGCGGCGGCGTTTCAGCGCGTTTTAAAGAGGGACGGCGAGGGAACGATTGATCCGGTTCGATTTACTTCATCCGGCGAACCGTGGTGGGGCGGATATCGCCCGTTTCAGGTCGGCACGAATTCGACGCTTCAGATCGGGGTGCTGGTTCCGGAAAGCGAACTTCTGGGAAATCTGAATCAATTGCGTAGGATGATCGTTTTTATTACGATCGGCGCGCTCGTGATTGGGGTGTTGCAGGCGATCAGTTTGTCGCGGCGATTCAGTCGCCCGATCGAAGAACTGTTGGTGGAGACGGACCGGATCCGCGGTGGTGATTTCAAGAAGAGAAAAGACGGGATTCACACGAGCGTTTCGGAAGTGCAGCAACTATCGAGCGCGGTGGATCGAATGCGGCTCGGTTTGAAGGAATTATTCAAGATTGAGCGGGAGCTCGAGGTGGCACGTCGCATTCAGAATAGTACGTTACCGACGGCGCTTCCGGTGATTCCGGGTTTCAAGATGGTGGCGTGGAGCGAGTCGGCGGAGCAGACGGGGGGCGATACGTACGACGTGGTGGGGATTCGGGAGGAACATCTTGACGGCGAAAAAGTGATTCGGGTGACGACGGAAGACTGCGACCGCGTGATTTTTCTTCTGGCGGACGCCACGGGGCACGGCATCGGTCCGGCGCTTTCCGCTACGCAGGTGCGGGCGATGCTACGGACGGCGATTCGCATGGGCGTGCCCCTTCTCCGCATTGTCGATTACCTGAACCGACAACTCTTCGAGGATCTGCCGGCCGGTCGATTCGTAACGGCGTGGTTCGGCGATTTGGATGTAGCGAGCGGAACGCTGACGACCTTCAGCGCGGGTCAGGGACCGATGCTCTATTTTAGTGTGGCATCTGACGAAGTGGAATCACTCAAAGCGGATGTGGTTCCGCTCGGAATCGGCGATTGCTTTTTGGTTGAATCAGCGGTCCGTACGATTAGCTTTCAAGCGGGCGATGTTTATGCCGTGTTTTCCGACGGATTTTTTGAATCAACCGGGGGTACGAGCGAACAGTTCGGCACCGATCGAATATCAAAAGCCATGAAGGCGCATCGCGACGAATCACCGCGTGCGATTCTTGAAGCGGTGTGCGACGAACTCGAACGGTTTACGGACGGAAGGCCAGCCGAGGACGATCGGACGGCGGTGATATTGAAACGGACGGAAACGTGAGGCGTCGATAATTCTGAACGAGTATCGAGAAGGCACCTATGGCGACGCACAACCTGGAAAGACGCTGCCGGGCGGAGATCATCGAACTTCACGAATTTTTTGCGGCGTGGTACAACGGTGAGATTGAAAATATGGAGAACGTGTTCGCACGATTTTCGTCGGTGCTGTTTTCGCATTTTCACATGGTGCATCCGGACGGAGGCGTGTTCGACCGTGGGCAAGTGATGGAGATGGTGCGAAACGGATGGGGAAACTACCGGAAGGGCGAATCTCCAGAAAACGGAAGATTCGAGGTTGAAATTCGAAATGTGGAAATGAAGGCGTCGGTTGATGATGGGAACGTAGTTCTCGTTTCGTATGAAGAATGGCAGCGTGTCAGGAGTGCGGATGTTTCAACGGGGCACACCGATTGGCGAGGTCGAGCGAGCACCGTGCTATTCTATGCGGACGACAACTGTAACAATGGCCTGACGTGGGCATCCGTCCATGAAAGGTGGATGGCCGGTTGAGAATCCGCTTATATGCAATAAGCATAGCGTGTATGAAGCAGAAGGGGGCGCATGATGAAATTTGGATTCCGCAAACCCTCGATTCGCAAGCGCGTTTCAGCGCGAACGTCATGGAAGCGCGCCGTGCGACACCGCATGGGCTTGAAGATGCCGCGTGGCTTCGGCTGGTTTACGAATCCGAAGAAGGCGGCGTACAACCGGGTCTATCGACGAACGACCAAAGGGTGCCTCGTCTTCATCGTACCGATCATTGTCGGAAGCGGCATTCTGGCTGCGTCGGGCTGGTTTTTCATGTGCTCAGAACTGAGAGGATGAGGGCTGCTACCGGCCCCCGCTTTGGTTGAGCTTTTCTTGATCGTCATCGTCGGCGGCGACGGGCGGTACGATGAATGAGCCCGCGAGAACCAATTCGGCCAAGGCGTACGGTTCGGCGTTCGGCCGATCCGTCGGTACCAAATCAAAAGTCCACCATGTTTTGATTGTATGTTTTCCGGTTGGGAGATCGATTGCTTTGCGTTCGAGAAGCACTTGGGTACCCGACCCGCCGAAAATGCTGATGACACCGCGTGCGTTTTGGAATCGATGATCGTGATCGTCCGGCGTGATTTCGGTAGATGGTCGGCCGTCAATTTCCACTTTGGTGATCGATCCGCCGAGGCCGAATTTTCCGCTTGAGCCGATGCGCAGCGGTCCGGAAAGGAAACCGACCGTTAGGAGGGGGTATTGATCATTATCGCGTTTCGGATCAAGAATGAGTTTGAGAGTCGGCGAGATGGCGTTATGCAGCATTGCGGTTTGCTGATCGGGCGTGAGTTGTCCGGTGAGCAGCGTCTGTTCGAGAATGTCACCCCACGAGATTTTCCAAGGCGTAGATTGGTCTGCCTGTTTCGCAAGGGCGCGGGCAATCAGGTCGGTCGTGTCTTCGTTGGAAAGCGCATCGTAAGAAATCCGACGGGCGAGTTCACGGGCGGCAGCGGTTTCACGGGCGGGGTTCGGCGAACGGGTGTCGTTCATCAGCCAGGCGGTCGGACGAAGGCGAATCCAGGGGATTTTGTTGAATGCGGGAACGAGATTGGCGACGATGAATGCGGCGGAAATCACGAGTAGGACCACGGAGAGGGTGAGGGCGAATCGGCGTTTGATTCGGCGACCGTTCAGAGTGTTTCGAGGGTCGGTGATTTCGATGCCGCACTCGGGGCATCGTTCGGTGGAATGTGGGAGGCGGTGAAGATCGAATCTGCATTTTCGGCAAATCGGGTGATCGTTGATTTTTCGGCCGTGCCACCCGATAACGAGGAGCGTGAACCCGATGGAGCCTGCAACGAGTCCGGAAAGAAAGATGACGGGATGGAAGGCGGTGAACCAATTCATTGTGGTCGGATCGTATCACGCTCGTGGGGGCGAGTTCTTATCGGGAGAAGTTCGAGGTTAAACTGAGCCGAATTTGCGGGTCGGGGGGTTTCCTCGGGGCACTCCACCATGGTATTCGGTGTTCGGACTCGCGGAATCATCAATTGAATGTTCCACTTGAATCGTGGCGGTATTGCATTGAGAGCTGACCGGCCAAGGGGTTCAGGATGGAACGAGAGACCCAACACAATCAAAGCATGCGAGTGGCGCTTGGCGCGCCGGTGCGTGCTCCGGGCTGGCGAATTCTTCGTCGTGTGGCGAGGCATGCAGGGCTGAACCAACCGTTCGGATACTGGAAGCGGCGCAAGATTGCGGCTTGCATAATCGCGACGGTCCATCTGCCGTTCGTTTTGGCAACGAGTAGGTTTTGGCCGATCGGTTCGGTGTATCTCGGTTTGTCGATGATATTGTGGATGTATCTGATGGCGAGGACGCACACGCTTCGCGGCTGGACGGTTCGTCTTCCCGCGGAAAGCATCGCCGACTTATTGCGTATTCTCGTTTCGATTGTTCCGGCGCTTTATTTTCTGGTTCGATTATCGGGTGGAGGGACCTGGGCGATTCTTGCGGCAGAGGGGATGACGTTTTTCGGGTTGACGTGCCAGGCGTTGTTCTGGCGAGGGCGTCCCAAATCGTGGGTGCGCATCCTCGGGAGCCCGTCGAACCTCGGTGCTTCCGTGGCGACCTTTCAACAATGTATGGACCTTCTTGGCCGGGACGGATGCCGATTTGCGACGTTTCGCGCCGACCGACCGGAGCCGGAGGCGTGGGCTCGTCGAATTACGGCGTGGATTGATCGCGGGGAAACCGTGCTGGTTCTCGAACCGCAGTTGCAAAAAATGGCTAAGGGACTTCAGGGGCGAGGTGATGTCATTCTCGCGGACGATTGTCTGTTGTTTACTTCGATGAAACGATGCGCGGGTTTGAAGATGAATTATGTGCTGGGTGCGTTCAATAAACTGCTGGCCCTGGCTCTCGTGCTCATGTTGTGGCCGTTGGGACTGGCGATTGCGATTGCGATCAAACTCGACGCCGACGGACCCATCCTGTTCGCCCAACAACGCATCGGCAAACGGGGGCGATTGTTTACCATTTATAAATTCCGGACCATGTCGGTGGAAGCGCCGAGGTATGAAGTGCATCCGGAGGACGGCGACTCGCGCATCACGAGAGTCGGGCGTTTACTTCGCAAACTGTCCCTGGACGAACTCCCGCAACTGATCAATGTAGCGCGTGGGGAGATGCGCATCGTCGGGCCGCGTCCGGAGATGCCGTTCATCGTGTCCAAATACACGGAGGAACAGAAATCACGACTGCGCATCAAGCCGGGTATCACCGGATTGTGGCAGGTGTCGCCGCACCGAAACGATCCGATCCACGAACATCTCGAATACGACCTTGCGTACATCGCCCACCGTGGTCCGATCCTCGATTTGGCGCTGGTGATTGCGACGGCGGGACTCGCCAAGAGTACTGGACGGTGACGATCGTGCATCCGACCACGGGCAAGAAAGCTCCGACGCCGACGATGCAATGATTTCAGGTTCTCTTGCGGGTGATCTTTCTTACGTGAAGGCGCCACCGCCTTGCCTGCGCTCCGGCTGGTGATTAGACTCCGGTCGTGGCCAACAATGATTCTCATCAATCAACCTGCTCGATGGTTCAACTCGCTTTGACGCGCGGCCTGGGTCCTATGCGTATTGCGCGACTTCTTCAACATTTCGGGAGTGCGGAGCGGGTGTGCTGTGCATCAGCGCAGGAATTGCAGCGGGTCGACGGATTCGTTACGAAACTCGGCCCGTCGGTCTTCGGCGAATTACAGGAAGCCGCAGCGCGCGTCGATGGGGAACTTCGCCTGATTGAAGAGTGCGGCGTGTCGCTTGTCTCAATTGAAGATGCGAATTATCCCTCACTTCTTCGCCAGATTCAGGATCCTCCCCCACTTCTTTATGTCAAGGGGCGAATCGATCCGGAGATGGATCAACTCACGGTGGCGATCGTCGGATCACGACGATGTTCGAACTACGGGCGGGAACAGGCCACTCGATTTGCGGTCAGCCTCGCGCAGGCGTCGATCACGGTGGTCTCGGGCGGCGCACGGGGGATTGACACGGCCGCCCATCGCGGTGCAGTGCAGGCGAACGGTCGCACCATCGTGGTACTTGGAAGCGGGCTTGCGCGAATCTATCCAAGTGAGAATGAGAAACTGTTTACCGAAATTGCGAGGTCGGGGCGTGGTGCGGTGATCAGCGAATTCCCCATGATGACTTCGCCGGAGCCGAGGAATTTCCCGATACGCAACCGCGTGATTTCGGGACTGTCTCTGGGAACGCTCGTGATCGAAGCGTCTGAGCGATCGGGTGCGCTCATCACGGCACGATTGGCATGTGAAGATCACAATCGGGAGGTGATGATCCTTCCCGGTCGGATTGATTCGCCGACGGCTGCGGGATGCCACCGGATTCTGAAGCAGGGCTGGGGGCGGTTGGTAACGAGTGTTGGGGACGTTTTGGAAGCGCTTGAAGAGGCGGGTTCGGCGCATCTGCTGGCGGCATCTGATCCGAAGAAGGTACCCGAGAACCTCTTTGCGAATGCGCCACCGGAACGCCAACCGACTGCTCCTGTTTCGGCGGTTGAGAATTCCGGCGTCAAAACCGCCGGGTTGACCGATTCACAACGAAAGATTTTCAATTCGCTTGATGGAGAAGCAGTGGAGCTCGACGAACTCGCCGGTCGAACCGGCATCGAAGTTTCACGACTGCAGGCGGATCTGACGGTGCTTCAAATCCGTGGGTTGATTACGCGCACCACCGCGGGTGGAATCAATCGGCGATGAGAATTTTTAGTGCGGCGCGCGGTTTGATGGTAGTGGGATCATGACGAGTCATGGTTTTTCGAGGAGTGATGGGGTCATGAACCGGGATATATTTCTAATCGGGATGATCACGATATCTTCGATGGCGTTTGCATTGTTTGATGTCGGCTGCGGAACGACGGCACGTGAGGCGCGGAGCGTGAGTATGAATATTGAAACTACAAGTAAAGGGCGCGAATTTACGATGCTGGCAACGCGCCCGGTTTCGACGTTTTCAATTGTCGCCTATGACGAAGCGACGGGGGAACTCGGCGTCGCGGTGCAGTCGCACTGGTTTTCCGTCGGGTCGATCGTCCCGTGGGCGGAAGCGGGCGTGGGCGCGGTGGCGACGCAATCACTGGTTGATCCGGCCTACGGCCCACTGGGGCTTGAACTGATGAAAGCGAGTAAGAGCGGGCCCGATGCTCTGCGGTCGCTTCTGGCGGGAGATGACGGTCGGGACGTGCGACAGGTTGCGATGGTTGATGCAAGGGGGCGTGTGGCGGCTCAGACCGGCGAGAATTGCATTCCGATGGCCGGTCATGTAGTTGATGAGAATCTTCACTTTTCCGTGCAGGCGAATCTCATGCATCACGATACTGTGTGGCCTGCCATGGCGGAGGCGTATCGCAATTCGAAAGGTGATCTGGCGGAACGATTGTTATGCGCGCTTGAAGGCGCGCAATCGGTCGGCGGCGATATTCGCGGGAAACAGTCTGCGGCGATTATCGTGGTTTCGGGCGAACCGACGGGTCAGCCGTGGGTGGATCGCAAGTTTGATCTGCGAGTTGAGGATCATCCGGAGCCGTTGAAGGAATTGCGTCGGCTGGTGAATTTGCAGCGCGCGTATCTGCATATGAATGCGGGTGATGCGGCTATCGAGAAAAAGGATTTTGAGCGGGCTTCAAAGGAATATGCTGCTGCAGAGGAAATCGCACCGCAGATCGTCGAGATTCCGTTCTGGCATGCGATTTCACTGGCGACAATCGGCAAGGTTGAGGAAGCGCTTCCGATTTTTCATGATGTTTTCGCACGGGAGCCAGTGTGGGCGGATCTCGTGCCGAGGTTGCGTGAGTGCGGGATCTTACCGAAGGACGATGCGGAACTATTAGAACGGATCTTGGCGGAAAGGCGGTAATCGAGCGAATTGAACTATGTGGCCCCTGGGTGGCCTCCGGGTGGCCCTCGGGCGGACCCAAGCGACAGCACCATCGGCCAATGCGCGATCATTTCAAAGGCGAACGAAATGGACGACGACCAAAAAATATCGGCGTTCGGAAGAGAGTGGTCATCGCTGATTCGACGCAGGGGGGTGAACGATCCTAAGATCGGCGGAGGATCGGCCATACATAATTTTCTCAAAGAGGCATACGCTGCGACCGTTGGGGTCTCGGAGTCACATGAAGAAGACGGATTCATCAGAACAACGTATCGCCATCGTGACCGGCGCGAGTCGAGGCATCGGAAACGCAATTGCGCGCCGCCTCGCTGCGGACGGGCATCATGTGTTATTGGTGAGCCGAACCGAAGGCCCGCTCAACGATGCGTGTGAGTCGATCAAATCCGACGGAGGAACCGCAACAGCCCGTCCCTGCGACGTTTCTGATTCGGAAGGATGGGGGAATTGTGTATCCGGCATCGCCAAGGAGTTTGGCCGACTCGATATTCTGGTGAATAACGCTGGAATCCTGCGTGACGGGCTGTTGATGCGGATGACGGATGCTGATTTTGATGCGATTCTCAACGTTCACCTCAAAGCCGTATTCGTTTCCGCCCGCGCTGCGGTCCGCCCCATGATGAGTAACCGATACGGCCGAATCGTGACCATTGGTTCGGTAACGGGGTTGATTGGCCGTCCCGGCCAGGCGAATTATTCGGCAGCGAAGGCGGGGGCGATCGGGCTGACGAAGTCGTTGGCACGGGAATTTGCGACGAAGGGGATTACCGCCAATGTCGTGGCTCCTGGATTCATTGAAACGGATATGACCACCGATTTGCCGGAAAGATTGAAGCAGGAAGGGATTTCGATGACCCCGATGCGACGATTCGGCAAGCCTGAGGAAGTAGCGGCGGCGGTATCGTTTCTGGTGTCGGAGGATGCGGGCTACATCACCGGGCAGGTGGTCTGTGTGGACGGTGGAATCGCCATGTGATTTGATTGGGAGATTTCAATGCCGGGCGACACGGGGTATATGGGTGATGGGTCGGGGGGTGTCGGGGGTGTCGGGGGATGAAACCGAGGCAAGAACCCGGAATGGGAGCGGCAATGTGGTGTTCGCGGGAGATTCCGCCTATATTTATCGCCCGAATCTGGGGGAAGTGAAATGGGACGGCACGAGCGGTAGATTGCTCGTATTTTATTTGAAACAGGAACCGAGATCAGTTTTTCTTCCATCAGGAGTACCGCCCGTGACAGAGGCAGAAATTGAAGACAAGGTCATCGGCATTGTGTCTGAGCAGATGGGAGTTGATAGAGCGCAGATCACGCGCGCGACCAGTTTTGTCAACGACCTGAATGCTGACAGTCTGGATACCGTCGAGCTCGTCATGGAGCTTGAAGATGAATTCGAGACGTCGATCCCGGACGAAGACGCGGAAAAGATCCAGACCGTCGGCGAGGCCGTCGAGTTCATTCTGAAGGCGACGGCCGGCGGCGAATGATGGTGGGATTGGCTGGACGGCCACCGATGGTCGCGCGGGGTGAAGAATCTCGCTTCGATTTGTTTTGCCGTCCCGTGGCAGGCATTTGATGCGCCGATCGCCGGTTCGTCAGCCGATGTTGTTTTGAGGGCGCTCGATGAGCCGGGAGCCGGGCAATCGGCAAGGTTGGCGGCGGGCAGCGTTTTCGGTGGTGTATGCGCGAAAGGTGTGCAACGTATGCAAAAATGATCGTGATCAAGCGGGATCGGCGTACGATTTGCAATACGGTTCGTACCGCGGTCGGATGGATTCGGGATTTTGTTCGTCAAACGAAGGGCGCAAAGCGGTGCCGGGCGAATCCCCCGCGACGGATAGATCGACTCATTATGATTGATCGCCAAAGAAAGAAATTGATTTTTACGGACGCTTCATGAATTGCCAAACACCACGACGGGTTGTTGTTACGGGAGTCGGCGCGATTTGCAATCTCGGCCATTCTCGTGAGACAATCTGGGAAGAAATCATCAATTGCCGACCGAACATGCAGACCATTGAGGGATATGCCCCTGATCCATGGTCGGTGAAATTCGGCGCACCGGTAACCGGCTGGACCGGACAGGAGCGAATCGAGCGGAACACACTGAAACGGCTCGACCGCTTCGCAGCGCTCGGCTTGTGGGCGTCCATCGAGGCCGTCGAAGAAAGCGGAATCGACTTCACGAAGGAAGATCCGTTTCGCTGCGGGGTCGTCGTGGGATCGGGCGTCGGGGGCATTGGTTCGATCGAAGAATCAAGCGCCAAGATGGCGGCCCGCGGGCCGAACCGCGTTACCCCGTTTCTCGTCCCGAAGCTGATGGTCAACGCCTGTGCGGGGAACATTTCAATCCAATTCGGGTTAAAAGGCCCCAACAGCGCTCCGGCGACGGCGTGCGCTTCCGGCGCCAACGCGATCGGTGATGCGTTCCAACTGATTCAGGACGGCGATGCGGACGTGATGCTCGCAGGCGGAGCGGAGGCGGCGATGTCGCCGTTGTGCGTCGCAGGATTCATGGTGATGAAAGCCCTTTCCACGCGAAATGACGATCCGAACGGGGCTTCACGCCCGTTTGACAGGGATCGCGACGGGTTCGTCATGGCGGAAGGGGCTGGGATTATTGTTCTTGAAGAACTGGAACATGCGAGGAAACGTAATGCACCGATTTATGCCGAACTCTGCGGGTTCGGTTCGTCCGGCGATGCTAACCATATCACCGCACCG
>Ga0210044_10011480_pt1 | contig 10312 bp, 7 predicted proteins | sample CryGey13umfilter_2_FD_183959 | JGI IMG/M metagenome (GOLD analysis project Ga0210044, IMG submission 183959) | Groundwater microbial communities from aquifer in Utah, USA - Crystal Geyser 4/9/14 3 um filter (SPAdes) (version 2) | ecosystem: Environmental > Aquatic > Deep subsurface > Groundwater...
GATCAGGAGTGCAAAAGCATTGAGAATTAAATGTTGGGGCACAGCCTCCCTGAATACCACCTTTAATGGTATTTAGTTTTTCCATTGATTTCAAAGTGTCTTCGCTTAGAATACCTTTGACTTCATCAAAATCAAAACCAAGCCTTTCGGCTAATTCTTTTTTACTCATAATAATTAAAATTAAAAATTGTGGGCTGCATTTATAGTGGCGTCACCCTGATCACTTTTTCCAAAATATTAATTATATTTTTGAGCTATAAATTTCATACATCATTTTGATCATAAAACACAAAATACATGAATGGTCTATATTTGTTTCTGGGTGGTCGATTCTTACATATGAACGGTCGCTTTTAACATTTGAGCGGTCAATCATTTTCCTACTTTTTCTTTAAATGTACACCATTTTCGTCTTGAAACAGTCATAATTTTGTCATTTTTCATGAAAAAACATCTTTTCCCTTTGGTATTAATTTTATAAAAATATCTCAAATTTACTATAGTATTTCTGTTTATTCGAACAAAACTGAATTCTTTCAATTGATTTTCGAGTTCGATGAGGGTCATGTTTAATACTAATGGCTCACTCTCATTATTTAAATACAACAAAAATAGTTTATCATAATTATCTATATGAGTAATATCTTCAATGAATATTTGAAGTATTGTTCCATTTGCCTTAACAGGAATTGTTTTGTCATTTTGTTTACTATAATCCATATTCTTTCATTTTTATTGATATCATGCTGCGTTGGCAAAAAATCAAGCTCTTTTGGTTTTTGATGGGTTGCATTTAGCGTTTGCCAAAAACCGAAAGTGCTTGATTGTCCGAGGGCTTTCCAGCCTTGCGGGTAACTACTGGATAACCGCAACCCACTTGCGTTTATTTCCACTTTGTACTCCGTGTTGTGTTTTCATAAGTGATTCTGATTTAGTAGTTTGCGATTTGTTAATATTTAAGGTGGGTTCTAAAAATTAGTTTTTTTGACTTTCTTCAAGCACAAAATTGAATCCTTTTAATTTTGTGCTAAAAATGTACTACAATATTACAACTATTTTTATTATTTGGTCTCAATAAATTTAAAAAAATTTTCAAATAGACACATTAATTAACTATTATTCAACATATTACACTTTAAATGAATTTAGTCTTTGAATCTGTTCAAATCTAAAAAGATTGTAAGTAAGATTTATCAAGCCTATGATTCCAGTTGCTCTTACTATTCCAATTGATTTCAAAACTAAACCATTCATGCTTTGCTCCATAAATCCGAGCATGTGATTCGCTATCTGGGGCAATACACCCACCGTGTGGCTATCTCCAATGACCGGATTCTAAATATCACCGATTCGCATGTGACTTTTATTGCTAAAGATTATAATGCTGGTGCAATAAAGAAACCTGTAACTCTATCTGGAACAGAGTTTTTGCGAAGATTTTGTATGCATATTTTGCCTGAGCGTTTTGTGAAAATCAGATATTATGGCATTTATAATCATACTACTAAACGTAATCTTGAACTTCAGTTTGTGCCAAAAACCATTGAAGATATTGAGAAAAAGAGCAAGCCTAAGGAAACGGCTCAACAGGCTATTTTGAGAATTACAGGTTTTGATGTTCAGAAATGTCCGTTTTGTAAAAAGGGAATAATGCATAAAACCAAGACTCTGCCGCGAATTAGATCGCCCAATAATGACTTGCCTTTTCTGCTGAAAGCTAAATTATTATAATTCTTTTTCTCCCAATTGAAAGCTTCATCTTCATGAGGCTTGGGTTTTTACGGCCTAAAAGGCTCGTTTTTGATGGAAATATTTACTAATAAGATAGTTGAAGATATTGAAACATCTAAATCTCAAGGTCTGAAGGCTAAAATTCAATCTGTATTTCTCAGCACTCCCTCCAAATTAATAAGCAAACCCCTCGTAAAGTACATAGAAGATTTTTCAAACGGCAGCGCATGAAGCGGATGTAGTTCAACATGTACTCATCGCTGGGTGCTGCGCACCGCTCAGAGTCCTATTTATTGTCTGCTGGGTTTTAATTTTTCTTTCATAGAACTACTTCATTTTCAATTTTAGCACTGTCCCGATTTTGTTTTTCGGGTCGGCAAAAAAGCGTTGAAAACAGCTAAGCTCTTTTGCAATTTTTGGTCTTCGAGATGGCTTGTGCGAATTGCAAATGTGCTTGGCTGTGTGCGCTGGCTATTTCAACTTTTTCATTTGTAATCTTTTCCTTTCTAATTCTATCACTTTGTGTAATTTCTTTTGCAGCAATTCTTTTGGTGGTAACTCAACCAAATATTCTGCTACTCTTATTCCAGATTCTTCAAGTTGTAATAATTCAATTTGTTCTTTTGAACCTTCAGCACAAAGTATTAACCCAATTGGTGAATCTTCTCCTTTTTCAGTCTCAAATTTTTCAAGATAGCGAAGATATAATTCCATTTGTCCTTTGTATTGCGCTTTAAACCTGTCAAGTTTCAAGTCAATTGCAACAAGTCGCTTCAATTTCCGATGATAAAACAACAAATCAAGCTTAAAACTATCGCCGTCTATTAACATTCTTTTTTGGCGTTCAACGAATGTAAAACCTTGTCCCAATTCAAGAATGAATTTTTCAAGCTCTCTTAATATCGCCTCTTCTAATGATTTTTCGCTGTAATTATCTTCTAACCCAAGAAAATTTAGAAAATAGGGGTCACGAAAAACGAGGTCTGGACTTAGTTTGTTTTCTTCCCGCAATTCTTTGAGGTCCTTCTTTATCAGTTCTTCCGGCTTTTTTGAGATTGCTGTTCTTTCAAATAACATTGAATCAATCTTTTCATTCAATGTGCGAGTATTCCAGTTTTCAATTCTGGTCATTTGAATATAAAACTCTCGTTTAAGTTCATCGTCCAAGTAAATTACTGTCCGAAAATGAGTCCAGCTTAATTGTCTACTCAATGCGTAGAGAATTTCTTTATCGGGAAAAGTCTCCGCAAAGCGTAGACAATGTCGAAGATGTTGCTCGCTCCAACCCTTTCCGAACTCCTGTGTTAATTCAAGCGAAAGCGTTTTTACAACTTCCTTTCCATATTCGGCACGTTTATTTTCAAGTATTTCATTATTTACTCGTCGCCCAATATTCCAATATAAAATTGTTGTCGCAGCATTAACAGCAACTGCAACCATTTGTCTTGCTTCTTCAATCAAAAGTTTGATTTCTGAAAACAGATTGTTTTTATTCTGTGGTTTGCTATTCATTTTCCATCGTTTTCCAAAGTTGCCTAATCTCAATTGTTTTAGGTTCATCCAAGTTTATTAACCCAAATCCAGAATCTAATCTGTTAATTTCGTTTATTAATTTATGTTCGCTTCTTGGAGTTCCGACAAAAGCTTTAATTAATTTTGGGTCTTTGTTCTGCACATTTAAACAGATTGGCAATTTCACCTGTGAAACAAAATCAAAATCTTTTGTCTTGTAATCTTCGACACCTTGTGAAAGCATTACAACAATTACTCCTTTCGAGCGTAAAAGTCGCAATAAATCTTCAAGGGCTTTTCTTGCATTCTTATTTTTTAAATAAATATGTGCTTCGTCTATTACAATTACATATCGCAATGGGATGATATTTTCATTGGGAACAGCATCATTTGCTGAACTAAAATAAAAATTGAAATAACGGAGTAGAAGAAACACACAAAGTTGTCTTAATGTATCGGAAAGAGTAGGGGGAAGATTTAGATAAATGCTTTTTTCAACAATATTTTCAGAAATCTCATTTGAAAATAAACCACTTGATAAATCCCTTATTGCAGAATATAAAGTGTCAGGTTTTGTTTTAGTTGCTACATAATATTCTTCAATTTCTTGAAATAATTCGGACATATTCGGATATGAATTCTCCTTACTTTCAAGAAGGTCGGAAATTACTGTTTGAAGTATGTTTTTTTGTGAAACACCAATATTGGGAACAAATGTGGCAATTGTATCGACAAATGCTTTTATACTGAAAGTTTTTTGTCTTTCCCCTTCTCCAATATTTATGGAAGTAAGAGGATTGAAATTAAAGCCATCATTTAAAATATCGATAAATTCACAATTCGTTTTATCAAAAAATGATTTTAAACGAGTTGCATTTCCTTCCCCTTTGTAATCGAAAAATATGAATTTAAGGTTGTTTGCAGTATTCTTTGAAATTTGGAAAAGAATGTCTTTTATCAATTCAGTTTTTCCAGAACCTGCCATTCCTGCAATTGCAATATTTCTGTTATCAAATTCCCGAAGGTCATTAATTTTAATTTCAATGGCTTCGTTATTTTCTGTCTTACCAATTATAAAAGATAGTGGTTCCGTGAATTCTCTAACCTGTTTAGTTTGCTTAAATACATTTGAAATAGAAAAAGTATCTGTTTGCAAGTCAATTCCATTTTTCACAATCTTCATTAAAAAATTGATATGTCCTCCAGATGTGAAATCGAGATTTCCTAACTCTCTATCAATTGAAGATAATCCATGGTCGAGGTGCAACTTAAACAGTTTCGAAAAATCATCTTCAAACAATGAAGTATTATAATGTTTGTCTAAAATTGCCTTGAAAATAGGGTAATTAGAACGACCATCTATAATTGTTCCAAACAAGCCCCTGTCATCTCTGTAATCACGACCATCGGACGGTGGTGCAACATCATTCTGTAAATTGAATCTTCTATTAGATTGCAAACTATACGAGAAAGCCATCCTCGGAATAATTCCTTCCGTTTTGAATTTATAGATTGATTTAATTTTATCTATAAGTTCATCATTCTGTTTGCTAATTTTTATTCTCATAGCTTTGGAAATAACCAGGTTTAAAATTCGATTTTTTATTCTCGTTTACAATAAGATATGATTTTGCAACTTTTGAATTAATTGAATTATATCTGCGAGGGGTAATTTCGTTATTTGTTGCAAGTAGGATAACTTGGTTTGACAAATCAGGGTAGTAGTTCTTTAAGATATTTTCAATATGTTCATGGTCTAACCGTCCAAGCGGAGTATCAATAAAGATTGGAAAATTTTGAATTGATTCACTCAAAATGGCTTTTATCAAACAGGAAATATAAATCTGCTTTTCCCCGGTTGAAAAACTCTCTTTTGGTATTTCCCGACCATCGGAATCCAGAATTGTTACTTTTAATCCTTTCCCTTCTGGTAGAATATCAATCCTTGTATCTTCAATAAATTTTGAACTAACATGTTGCATTTTATGCATCAACTTTTTCAATTCTTCTAAAAGTGTCTTTGCTAATACTTCTTTCTTTTTTCGTTTTTGATTATCAATAAAAGTTTGCAATGAATCGATGTATTTTTTGGCAGCTGAAGTTTTATTTTTAATTAACTGATTGCCACTGCTTTTTTTAAGCAAATCATTGTATTCTCGATTTAACCGAATATTTTCTTTTAAAAGTCTATCTTTTTGGATTGACAATGCTCCATTTTCAGCAATTAAATTTTCTAATTTTCGCTCTGCTTCATCTTTTAAAGTAATGTATTCCAGAATGGTTTCATCTTCCAAGTCGGAATCAATCATCCTTAGCTGTTTTTCTTTATCTGCTATTAAGACTTGAACAGAGTTGAATTCTGAAATTGTTGCTTCAAATACCTCTTTTGTGTGTTGTTTTAGAATTTGTGAGGTTTTTAATATCAATTCTTTATCAGCATTATTTAAATCCAGTTCGAAGTCAAGTTGATTTACTGATTCCTTAATTTCAAAAAGTTGATTTAAAAGGTCTTCGGCTTTATGAGAATAAAAGATTTTATTTTTAAAAGTCATGGAGCCATCTTCCGGTTCAGGTGGTTGATTGAATAATTTCTCAACAAAATTATCGAGTTTAGTTTTAATGATTTTATTGTTTTCTGAATCTGATTGAAGTTGCGATTGAATATTTATTTGTTCAATAACCTCTTCAATTTTTCCCCCAAGCATTGCTAAAGGAATAAGCTCACTTAACTCATTAAAATGATTTTCTATTTCTTCTTTTTTCTCTGTAAGATTTAATATTTCATTATAGAGTTCTTCTCTATTAATCGATGATGTTTCCTTCTTACTGTTCTGATTTAGAAAATTCTGGTAATCTTTTATTTTTTCTTTTATTTCCTTTTTTTCATTTTCATTTAAAGCAGATTGTAAATCAATATCTTCAATTTTCCCTATATTTAATTCAACTGCCTTTTCACGATTGATAATTTGTTCTTTTATATTGGTATTTGCACCTTCCTTTTTTAGATTATTTATATAGGTGATAAAATCATCTTTTAAATTTTCGTAGAGGTCTAACCCAAGTAATTTCCCTAAAGCATCATTAAGAACATTTCCTTCGTCTTTGGTTGATAACTCAGCCCATGAAGCAATTTTTTCAGCATCAAAGAATACAAACTTAGCTGCTTCCAGTGGAATGATGTAATCATTTATGAAACTGATTTTATCAATGACATCGTGAAAAAGTTCTTTCCCTGCTGAATCCTGAATACAGAGAGTTTCTTCAATTTTCAAAGTGTTGAATATCCGCTTTATTGAAACTTTATTATCAGAAACTTTTGTATTTGCAGGATAATCAATTCCTTCAATTTGAACTTCTACAGAAAAAATGTTGTTCCCTTCCTCTTTGGAATTCCAGTTCAAGGATTGTTTAATAAACTTATCGTAATTGGATTCTTTTTGGACTTCACGTTTGAAACTATCATCAATTTGAACAATTTTTTGACCATAAAAGCACCAAACGATTGCCATCAGAAAATTTGTTTTTCCAAAACCGTTCTTACCTCCAATTAAAACAATGTTTTTTTCGTCAGTAGTGTCTATATCAATAGAAACACTGCCATAATATTGGCGGAAGTTATTCAGTAGAATCTTAATAATTTTCATGATTCAGCGTTTTTTCAATTTCAGAATCAATAGTCTGCTGGATATAATGAACCCGTTTATGAAGTTTTTTTATTCTTTCTGATTCAATTAGCTTTTCCATAGAATCAAAATTTACTCCGTTTGAGTCACAGAGCATTTTTAATTCTTCAATTTGTTGTTTCTTAATTAGGTCAATCTTCATATTGTAGCTTTTAGTAGTTCTTTAATTTTCAAATATTTATTTAGTTGTTCACCAGTCAAATTACCATTTTTGAATTGTTTGTTTTGACGAAACAAAAAGTGATATAGCCTTTTTTCATCTTCATAATTTGCACGTGGAAGACGTTCATTTTCCACAATAAATTTTTCTAATTCATCAAAAAGAGTATCGTTCATTTTTGGATTAATTCTTTTACTCTTTTTGTAATTATATTTATCAACTAATTCTTTAATTAACAAAGCCTTTTCTTGCTTTATTTTACCTGTCCCGGCTTTATTTAATTGAACATTCATAAACCGATATAATTGTTGTTCTAATTCAATTCCTGATGAATTAGGCAATCTATTATTATTATGAGCAAATGTCTTTAACTGGCTAAATCGTTCCTCCCAAGTTTTGCGTTCAACCTGAGCATTGTCTGTTTTTATCAAATTAGTTTTTCCGTATTTAATACTTTTTAATCCAACCATTAAACCTTTGAAAAATTCGAATCGGTTATTTTCCTCCATTGATAGATTTGCATAAATATTTTTTGCATTTGTATTCCGGTACTTATTTACGAAATCTGTTATTTCATCAATATGTTTTGGTTCGGAATGTTTCATTAAAAATTCTTCCGCAATATCTCTGATTGTACCTCCTCTTATATCTTTTACTTCCTCCCAAACTTTTAACCCATAAACGCTTGTTCTTCCAAATGGCACAAAACCCGTCTTTCTTTGCATAGATGCCCTAATACTATCTTCATCCGTTTTATAGTCAGGATACAGTTCACTTACTTTTTTACAAATCACATCAACTTTAGATGGTACTCCTAATTTTTCTACAGCTTCATATGCATACTCATATACCTGTTTAAAGGTATTTCTTTTAAAAACGATATTTTCTTCTAAATCAATGGTTAACTCAAATTCTGAGAAAAGTAAGGTTTCACATATTGTCGCTATGGTATCAAGTTTTAAAACACAGTTTTCGTTTTGAAAATTTAACAAGTATGATTGAAAATAGAATTTATAGTCTTCTTCGATTTTTGATGAAAGTCTAACATAAACGTCATGTATGAGTTTTTCAAAGTCAAAAATCCAGGTAAAATCTTTCCGTACTAAATAGAAATTATTCCAATTATGTTGATTATTAGTTGATTTGTTGAAAAATACATTTTCTGTATTTCCAATTAAATCATGCGTGTCTTTTAATAGAATTGAGAAGATATAAGCAATAAATTGAGAATTGAAATTTACATTTTCATTCCCATTTATTTCCAAAACATCTTCATCTGAGAGATTTATAAATTCATCATCCAGCAATATTTGATATGTATTGAGGTTTTCATAGTTCAGTTCGAGATTAAATAATCCATAAATAATATTTGGAAATTTCTTTAATGTTTTATTTCGAATTTGACGAAAACGTTCTCGGGTTAGCTTCAAATCAGATTTAAAGTCTTTGATAAGAGGAGGTTCTGAACAATAGAAGAAATTTAACAGTCCGAAGAATATTGTTTTCTCCTTTTCATCGAATAAATAATTCCCGTCAACTAAATGATAAATAGTTTTGAAAATGGGATAACCTAAGCTGAAATCATAATTTCGACCAATTTTATTAATCGTTTCATGTGAAATTTGATAATTCTTGATTAAATATGAATTAAAATATTCCCTTAAAATCTCATTGTCTTCAAATAATGTAACTAACTCAATTAATTCCTTAACTTCATTTGTAAATGCTTCAATTTCTTGTTCTGTAAGTTGCCCGACATTCTTTATTTTTTTGAAGTCGTAGTCTTCGATTTCAAAAAATTCTTCTTTTATCGCTCTTATAGTTATTGAATCTTGTAGTAAAAAAGAAAGTGCATTTTTATTTCTTACCGATAATTGATTGAATTTTGAATAGATAATATTGTTTAAAACTGCTTTTTGCTTGGTTGTTAAATTATCTATTTTATTAATTAATGGATTTTCTTGTTTTTCACTACTTTGTATTTGAATTATTGAATTATTGTATTCTTTATACTTCCTGTACTTATCGCAAATAGCAATTAATTCTGAATTTGAATTGGAGCCACAATTTCTAAGTTTTTTAAAATCTCCATTTTTATAATAATATTCTAAAATTAAACTAAGATTAATTAGTCCATTACTTTCACAAACATTCTGACTACGAATACTTAGATTTTCTTTCTTAGATAATTGAAATATTGTAGAACTTAAAATTTCTTCACTATTTTCATGTTCTTTATGTGCAGACTCAGATGATTCAAAAAATTGATAGTTTTTATATTTTTCACAAATAGTTATTAATTCCTTATTTGATTTTTTACCACAATTTCTGACTTTTAAAAAATTGCCATTCGCATTATAAAAGTCTATTAAATCTTTTAAAGTTAATAAGTTGAAATATTTACAGGCATTATATCCACGAATACCCAGATTTTCAATATCACACAAGAATTCTATGGTATAATTCGGCGTATTTTGAACAATTTCTTGTTCCTCATCCTGAATTTCATTATTTATTAAATCGATAGTGTTGCTCTCAATCCTGTTTTCGTATTTTTCGCAAATTGATAACAGCTTTTGGTTGACTGCTGAATTTGAATATTCGAGTGATAGAAAATTGGTATTTTTATTTTTGAAATTTAAAATCTTTTGTAAATCTGTTAGTTTGTTTTGAGTACAAACAAGCAAAGTTATTTTGTCAATATTCTCAGTTATTGAAAGTTCTTTGAGTTCAATATTTGTGTTTGCACTTTGCATGTTATTTAAAGGTGGGTGGATTAATTGCACTCTTTTGCAAATTTTGGTTTGCGGGTCGGAATGTGCGATTTGCAAATGTGTGCAATGTGCGTGGAATTCCCCAACTGTCCCGAAGGACAGAAGCGGGCAGGGAAACAAAATCTATTATGTAAATCAATTCTGTCAATTTTGTTAGTTAAATTTTTCTCAATTTACGTTTTTTTCTGTTTTTTCAACCTTGTTGGTAACGTTTGAGGCTATATGCAGTAAGGGATTGCGGGCTACTTTCCTGTCCCCACACACCAAAGTTTAAGCGGGGCAGAATGCTTGAATTACCTCTGAAACCCTTATTGCATATACCGCTTGTTGAACTAAATCCGCCCACAGGGGCGGATAGCTCTCTGCAAATATAAATAAATATCTTTTTCAAAACATCTCGTAGAAGAATATTTAATTTTAAAATATTCAATATGAGACAAAAGACAGGATTA
>Ga0210044_10011482_pt1 | contig 10312 bp, 9 predicted proteins | sample CryGey13umfilter_2_FD_183959 | JGI IMG/M metagenome (GOLD analysis project Ga0210044, IMG submission 183959) | Groundwater microbial communities from aquifer in Utah, USA - Crystal Geyser 4/9/14 3 um filter (SPAdes) (version 2) | ecosystem: Environmental > Aquatic > Deep subsurface > Groundwater...
TAATTCGATGCGGAACTGGAATCCCGCCGGCTTTTTGTCGGTTTTCATACCTCTACAATAACGATTTGATGTCTTGACGCCAAGTCTTCCGGTGAGCCGACAAAAACCCCCGAGGCCGAGGGCGGAATGTATTGAACTTGTTCCCCGGACGGGGTACACTTTCAATCAAGACGCGTGGGGAGGTGAAGGCATGAAAACGGCGACGATCAGAGCACGCACGGAGCCGAGGCTCAAGGCGGACGCAGAGCGGGTTTTTCGTAAACTGGGAATCTCAAGTTCCGAGGCGATCAATCTATTTTACTCGCAGGTCCGGCTTCGCAAGGCACTCCCCTTCCCCGTCGAGATTCCGAACGCCGTGACGCGCCAGACGTTCGAGAAGACCGACCGGGGCGAAGACCTGCATGATTACCCGAGTCTCGACGACTTCTTCAAGAAAATGGGCGCCTGATGCTCGCTTTCCGGACCACTGGACGCTTTGAGAAGGAATTCAGGCTTGCCGTGAGGCGAGGGAAAGACGTTTCAAAACTTCAGGCAGTTATGCGGGCGCTGGTCCAGGAAGTGCCGCTTGATCCAAGACTCAGGGACCACGCAATGAAAGGTGAATTCTCCGGGCGGCGTGAGTGCCACGTCGAACCGGACTGGCTGCTCGTCTACAAACGCGAACCCGGCGTCGTTATCTTCGAGCGGACGGGGACACACGCTGACTTTTTTGAGTAACCGGTTTCCGGGGATAGAGGACCTTTCGATCCGGCCGAAATCTCCCGCGTATTGACCGCGAAAGATTCCGGTCACAATTTTGTCACAAGCACAAAAGAAAAGGGGTCACGGTTTCCCGTAACCCCTTGATTTAATTGGTAGCGGGGCCAGGATTTGAACCTGGGACCTTCGGGTTATGAGCCCGACGAGCTACCGGACTGCTCCACCCCGCGTCATGAATTATTAAATATACCCCTCACCCGCCAGCATGTCAACCACGGTTTATAAGCACTCTCCCCATGGGCACTGGCCCGCAAGAAATTCGTCATCGAAATGGTTTGAGGTCGCAAATTGTAGCCTTATGGGCGGAACGGGATTTCGGCTATAGTGTGGCCATCGACGATGCATCGGAGAGGGGGCGCACAATGGCCACGGGCGTGAGCTTCAAGGGGGTCTTCCCGATCCTGGTGACCCCGTTCGACGGGGAGGAGAACATCGACCTCGAGTCATTCGTCCGCGTGATCCGGTTCATGGCGCAGATCGGCGTCGACGGCGTGACCATTCTGGGGGTGCTCGGCGAATCGAACCGGATGGTCGATTCCGAGCGGGAGCAGATGATCATGGCGGCGGTGGCGGCGGCGGACGGGCGGATCCCCGTCGTCGTCGGGACCAGCCACAAGGGGACCGCGGCGACCCGTTACCTCAGCCTGATGGCGGAATCCCTCGGGGCGGCCGCCGTCATGGTGACCCCGTCGAAGGAAGCGGTCCCCAACGAGGAGCGGATCTTCGAATATATCCGGACGGTGGCGGAGGGGATCTCCATACCGATCGTGCTGCAGGACCACCCCGGCTCGACGGAAGTCCACATGTCCGTGCCGCTGATCCTGCGGATGGTGGACGAGATCCCGCGGATCGCGTGCATCAAGCAGGAGGCGCCTCCGACACCCGCCAGGATCGCCGCCCTGGTCTCGGGGATGAAGGACCGGAAGGTGCCCGTCCTGACCGGGCTCGGTGCCCTCTACGGGATCTTCGACCTGGAACGCGGCAGCAGCGGATACATGACGGGGTTCGCCTTCCCCGAGGCGCTGATCGTCATGCTGAAGGCGGCCCGGGAGGGCCGGATGGACGATGCGTGGGAGTTGTACCGTCGTTTCCTCCCCCTGGTCGTGTTCGAGCAGCAACCGGGGATCGCCATCCGCAAGGAGATCTACCGCCTGCGAGGCCTCCTCCGGAACAGCCGGGTGCGCCACCCCGGCGCGCAGTTGGCCGCGTCGACGGAAGAGCAGCTCCATGCGGTGATGGCCCGCGTCCTTCCCGGCATCGACATCACCAGGCCGCTGGCGCTTTGAACCGAACGCCGTTCCCGGAGGTGCAACCATGAAAGCGGTGCTGATGAGCGGGTTGGGCGGCATCGAGTTCCTCCACGTCGCGGAGCATCCCGATCCCGAGAGGAAGGAGGACGAGCTCCTGGTCCGGGTCCGGGCGACGGCGCTCAACCGCGCCGACCTGCTTCAGCGGCGCGGAAAGCACTCCCCTCCCAAGGGGGTCCCGAACATCCTCGGGCTCGAGATGGCGGGTGAGGTCGCCTCGGTCGGCCCCGCGTGCGAAGGATGGGCGCCGGGAGACCGGGTATGCGCCCTGCTGCCGGGTGCCGGGTACGCGGAGCTTGTCGCCATCCCCGCGGATCTTGCGATGCGGATCCCGGAGAACCTCACGTTCGAGGAAGCGGCGGCGATCCCCGAGGTATTCCTGACGGCGTACCAGAACCTGTTCAACGTGGCGCGTCTCGCTCCCGGGGAGACGGTCCTGATCCACGCCGGGGCGAGCGGCGTGGGGACGGCGGCGATCCAGCTGGTCCGCGAAGCGGGGGGAACATCCCTGGTCACGGCGGGATCCGGGGAGAAGATCGACCGGTGCGTGGCGCTGGGCGCGCGTGACGGATGGAACTACAAGGATGGGCCGTTCGCGCCGTGGGTCGCGGAGCGGACCGAAGGGCGCGGCGTCGCGATTGTCCTGGATTTCGTCGGGGGGCCGTACTTCGAACAGAACCTGCAATCGCTCGCGATCGACGGGAGGATGGTCGTCATCGGGACGCTCGGCGGGGCAGGTGTCGAGAAGTTCAGCCTGCGGACGCTCATGTCGAAGCGCCTGCAACTCACCGGGGCGGGGCTCCGATCGATGGATAATGCACGGAAGATCCGCCTCACCGGGCATTTCGCGACCTTCGCCCTCCCCCGCTTCGCCGACGGCCGGCTGATCCCCATCGTCGATTCCGTCTTCGACTGGAAAGATGTCGGCGATGCCCACTTGCGGATGGAGTCGAACGCCAACGTCGGGAAGATCGTCCTGCGGGTGACGGGATAGGCGCGGACCGTTTCGGCGGTCCAGTTAACGCTTCTTGAACGGTCCCCGGGGCTTCGGGGGGGGGGTCTTCTTCCCGGGGTGTTTCGCTCCCCTCTTCCAGGCGGGCTTCGGCTGGCGCGGTCCCTTTCGCTCGGCGGCCTTGGCCGCAATCGCCGCCTTCTCCTTCTCGATCCCTTTTTTCCGCGCCGCCTCGTTGATCGACTGCTTGATCACTTTCCTCTTCGCCCGGTCGGCGGGGGTCTCGAACCGCTTCGGGTGACGCGGCACGTCGGAAAGAGGTTTCTGCCCGGCGACTTCCACGGCGCGGCGGTCCATGTAGGCGTTCATCTCCCGCACTTCCTTCGAGGTGAGGTAGCGCCACTCCCCCGGTTCGACGCCGGAGAGCTCCAGCGGTCCGATCGCGACGCGACGCAGCTTGGTCACCCGGTGGCCGATCGCCTCGAACATCTTGCGCACCTGGTGATACCGGCCTTCCGCGATGCGCATCAACACCCACGCCTTGTCGCCCTTCTTCTCGATGAAGTTGACCTGCGCGGGGGTCGTCATCTTCCCCTCGATCGCGACGCCGCGCCGCAGGACGTTCAGCTCGGCTGGGCGGGGAACGCTCTGCAGCTTCGCGATGTACGTCTTTTCGACGCCGAAACGCGGGTGCGTCAGCCGGTAGGCGAACTCGCCGTCGTTCGTGAGCAGGAGGAGCCCGGTCGTGTGGAAATCGAGGCGGCCGACCGGGAAAACGCGCGAGGAGAGCTCGCCGATCAGCGACGGAGCGGTCTTGCGGCCCTCGCGGTCCTTCATCGTGGTCACCACGTTGTCGGGCTTGTACAGCATGATGTAGATCTTCTCTTCCCGGACGGGAACGAGCGTGCGGCCGTCGAGGCGCACTTCCTGCGTGGACGGGTCCCAGAGCGTGCCGGGGTCCAGGACCGGAACGCCGCCCACGGTGACGCGGCCGTTGCGGACCATCTCGTCGGCCACGCGGCGGGAGACGTTCGCCGCCAGGGAGAGGTACCGGTTCAGGCGCTCGGAATTGGGACCCTTATTCTTCATTCCCGGGCTCGTGCCCCCCCGCCGCCGATTTCGAGGCGGCGTTCGCCAGCTCGGCTTCCGTCACGTCCGGCGGGATCTTCCCTTCCGTCGCGGACACCCCTTCCGCCCCCGGCCCGGCTTCGGCCAGGCTCGCCGCGAGCTCGTCCCCGCCCTGCTCGATGTCGCCGTCGGGGATCGCCGGCAATCGCATCGTCGGACGACTTTCCTCGACCGGCGTGCCGGTGGAGGCGGCGAGATATTCCTCGATCTCCCGCATCGACGGCAGCTCGGCGAGGGACCCGAGGCTGAACGTCTCCATGAACTCCCGCGCGGTTCCGAAAAGGAACGGCTTGCCGGGGACGTCCTTCTTCCCCATCACCTTCACGAGCCGGCGGTCCATCAGGGTCTTCAACGCCCCGGCGCAATCGACGCCGCGGATCTGCTCGATCTCCTGCCGGGTCAGCGGCTGCTTGTAGGCGACGATCGCCAGCGTCTCGAGCGCGGCCCGGGAGAAGCGCGGAGGCTTCACGTCGAAGAGACGGCGCACGTGCTCCTGGTTCGCCGGGTTGGTGCGGAACTGGATCCCCCTGGCGACCTCTTCCAGGAGGATCCCCGATGAGTCCGCCGGGTACTTCGCCCGGAGCAGGGCCAGCACCTCCCGCACCTGGGCACGGTTGAGGCCTCCCAGCAGCTGGCGCGTCTTTTCGACGGGGATCGGGGCGGTGGAAACGAGGAGGAGGCTCTCCAGGATCGAGGCGGCGCGCGGAAGATCGGCCTCTGGATTCGGCGGCTCCGTCTCCGCTTCGGAGTCCGGGGCCAGCAGTTCGTCGACGCTGATCGGCTCCCCGGACGCCTGGGGCGCGGCCAGGGGGGCGACGTCCGTCGGCTCACTCGCCTGCGGCGGATTCGTTTTCGGTGTCTCTTCCATTATCGGTCTCCCGGACGGCGGGCACGATGCTGATCAGCCCCAGCGGGTTCGCCTGGTACACGCGAATCGTCTTGAGGCGGACCAGCTCGAGGATGCCCAGAAAAAAGGATACGATCTCGTTCCTCGACTGGCAATGCGCGACGATGTCCTCAAACCGGAGGGAGCCTTCCTCCTTCAGGTGTTCGAGGAGGAAAGCGATGGCGTCGGCGATGGTGATCCGCTCGACGAAGAACTCCTGGGGGACGTCTGCGGGCATCCGCGACAGCGCGTCCTTGAAGGCGGTGATGAGGTCCGCCAACGACAGCTCGGTGATGACGAACTCCTCGCCCGGGATCTCCTCCCCGAGGAAATCGCGAACGAAGACGTCCCGCCCCAGCACCGGCCGATCGCCGAGTCGCGCCGCCGCCTCCTTGAACCGTTCGTATTCGATCAGCCGCCGGGACAGCTCCTGCCGCATGACCTCGGGGTCTTCCTCTTCCTCCTCGTCCTCGTGGCGCGGCAGCAGCGACTTCGACTTGATGTGCACGAGGGTGGAGGCCATCACCAGGAACTCGCCCGCGACCTCGAGGTTCAGCGCCTGCATCACGTCGAGGTAGGCGAGGTACTGCTCGGTGATCTTCGCGATGGGGATGTCGTTGATGTCGAGCTTCTGGTCGCGAACCAGGTGGAGCAGGATGTCGAGGGGGCCCTCGAAGACGTCGAGGCGCAGCGGGACGTCCCCGACGGGGCTTGCCGAGGGATCGCCGCCGTGCAGGGCGAGATCCGGCTTGTCGTCAGATCCGGACAGCGTCGCGGACCTCCGCCATCTTGGCGCCCGCCACCTCCCGCGCGCGGCGCGTTCCGTCGGCCAGGATGTCGCGAACGGAGACGCCGCTTTCGACGATCTGCCGGCGCTTTTCGCGGACGGGGGCGAGGACCTTCTCCATCCCCTCGAACATCCACTTCTTGCACTCGATGCAGCCGATCCCGGCGGTGCGGCAGCCAGGGTCCACCTTCGCGATCGTCGCCTCGTCGGAAAAGATCTTGTGGTAGGAGAAGATGTTGCAGATGTCCGGGTTCCCGCAGTCGGTGCGCCGCTGGCGGGCCGGGTCGGTGACCATCGGCTTCACCTTGGCCCACACCTCTTCCGACGTGTCGGAGAGGAGGATCGCATTGCCGTAGCTCTTGCTCATCTTCCGGTTGTCGGTCCCCATCATCTTCGACGTCTCGGTCAGGTACGCCTCGGGAATGGTGAGGCACTCCCTGTAAAGGAAGTTGAACCGCCGGGCGATCTCGCGGGTCAGCTCGAGGTGCGGCACCTGGTCGATGCCGACGGGGACGCGCGTAGCGTCGTACATCAGGATGTCGGCCGCCTGGAGAACCGGGTAGCCGAGGAAACCGTACGTCTGCAGGTCGCGGGTGGTCTGCTCCCGGAGCTGTTCCTTGTAGGTCGGGTTCCGCTCCAGCCACGGCAGCGGCGTGATCATGGAGAGGAGCAGGTGCAGCTCGGCGTGCTCGGGGACGTGGCTCTGGATGAAGATCGTCGCCTTCCCCGGGTCGATCCCGGAGGCCAGCCAGTCGATGACCATGTCGTCGATGCTCTCGCGGATGACGGTGGTGCGGTCGTACTCCGTGGTCAACGCATGCCAGTCGGCGACGAAGAAGAAGCAGTCGCTCTCTTCCTGGAGATTCTTCCAGTTGACCAGGACCCCGAGGTAGTGCCCCAGATGAAGCTGACCGCTCGGCCGCATGCCGCTCAAGACCCGTTTGCGCAACGCTCCGCCTCCGTCGGTGATGGGTTATCCGCCCAGGATGAATGTCGAGATCATGTCGACGAACCGCCAGATTATACCAAGCGGGCCGAACATGAGAAGCATAAGAACGATCAGCGTGCCGTACCGCTCCACGGAGGCCAGCACCATCGAGGGGCGGGGCGGGAGCAGGCCGACGGCGATCCGTCCCCCGTCCAGGGGAGGAACCGGGATCAGGTTGAAGACGGCCAGCAGCACGTTGAACTGCACCGAGACGACGCACATGAGCGTCAGGGGGATCAGGACCGCGCGTGCCGGGGTGTTCGTCAGGGGAGCGGCGCCGTGCGTCATCGCCTCGAGCAGCAGGGCCGGGTCGATCGCGATGAGGATGCGGAAGAGGATGCCCGAGACGGCGGCCAGGCCGAGGTTCGTGATCACTCCCGCGGCGGCGACGTAGATCGGGTCCCGCTTCTGGTCGCGCAGCAGGCGAAAGTTGACGGGGACCGGCTTGGCCCAACCGAACACCATCCCCGTGCCCAGCAGGAGCATGATGGCCGGAAGGAGGATCGTCCCGAACGGATCGATGTGGGGAATCGGATTGAGCGTCACCCGCCCCAGCATTTTCGCCGTGGAATCCCCCTTCTTGTACGCGACCCAGCCGTGCGCCGCCTCGTGGAAGGTAATCGCAAGGATGACGGGGATCGCATAAACGGACAGTTTGTGCAGGAACTGCGCTATGTCGGGCAATCGGCCATCCTCTCTTTTAGGGAAGATATAATTGTACCATCGAAATCGTTGAACAGGGACGTTCCCGAGAACTCCCGTTGAAGTGGGACAGACGTCATGTGGAGTTCTCAGGAACGTCCCTGTTCTGCGGTCGGGGGGAAGTTGGAGAGGAGGAAGGCGATCTCTTCCTTCTTGTTACGGAGCTCGCCGGCCAGTTTTCGTTCGAGGAGGAGGTCGAAGATCTCCTTGAAGCGCGGCCCGGGACGGTACCCGAGGTCGAGGAGGTCCTGCCCCTTCAGCTGCAAGCGGACGTTTTTCAACTGGGTGAAGTAGAGGGATATATACCGTTTGATATCATGATGTTTCGCACGCGCCATCAGGTAAAGGATCACTTCTGTCGGCAAGGGGGTCAAAACATCGTGGATCATCTTTCGGGAGACGGATTGAGTGGAGACCAGGCGCAGGATCACGCTCTCCCCCTCGTCCTTGCAGATCCTGACCCACTCGCGCACCCGGGAGCGCACGCCGAAGTCCTTCGCCAGTTTCTTCGCGTCGTCCGCAGGAAGGGGGTCGAGCAGCGCGAGGAACGACACCGCCCACTGTTCGACCTTCTCTTCGAGGAAGAGGAGGGAGAACCACGCGAGCACCTCCTGCGCCTCCCCGAGGAGCTCCAGGTGCGGCTTGTCGAGCACCAAGGCAGGATGGATCGATGTCCCGAGACCGTGTTCGGAGAGACGCCGGACGATCCATACCGGATCCTTCTCTTTAAGGATCAGCTCCAACTCGCCGTATAACCGTGGCTTCGGAATCTTTGCCAACAGATCCAACCGCACCGCGTTCCGGATGAGGTTCAACGTGTTCCGGCCGACGGTAAAGCCGAAGCGCCGCTCGAAGCGCATCGCCCGGAGGATCCGCGTCGGGTCCTCGACGAACGACAGGGAGTGGAGCACCCGGATGATCTTCTCCTTGATGTCCCGCTGGGCGCCGAAGAAGTCGATCACCTCCCCGAACCCCTCGGGGGCAAGCCGGACGGCCAAGGTGTTGATGACGAAATCCCGTCGGTACATGTCCTGCTTGAGAGAGCTGTACTCCACCGTGGGGAGCGCCGCCGGCTTGAGGTAATACTCCACGCGCGCGGTAGCGACGTCGACCTTGAAGCCGTCCGGGAAGACCATCACCGCGGTCCCGAACTTGTGGTGCGGCCGGACGCGTGCGCCTTGTTCCTCCGCGAACGTCTCGGCGAACCGGATGCCGTCCCCCTCCACCACGATGTCCACATCGAGGTTCTCCATACGCATCACGAGGTCGCGGACGAACCCCCCGACGACGAACGCCTTCATCCCCAGCCGTTCCGCGCACTCCCCCGCCGCCCGCAGGAGGGACAGGACCTGCGCCGGGAGCCGATCCCGCATCAGGTTGCCCACGTTCTTGCGAGGGGCCATCGCCCCTTCCGCGTCGACATCCTCCGCGGCATCGGGATGCTCCACGTCCCGCATGTCGTAGAGGAAGCGCAGCAGCCCCGTCCGGGTGATGACTCCGAGGAGCTCCCTCCCCCGCACCACCGGGACCAGCCGCTGGTTCCTACCGATGATGATCTCCTCGATCCGTTCGATCGCCGTTTCGGGGGCCGCGCACTCGTAGTCGGTGTTCATGTACTCCCCCGCACGCTCCTCGCCCAGGCCGTGGTAGATGGCCTTCTCCACCACCTGGCGGGTCAGGACCCCCGCGACCGTTCCATCCCGCATCACCGGGACGGTATTGATGTTGGAACGGGTGAGCGTCTGGTGCACTTCGAAGATCGTCTCCCCGGCGTCCACGGTGCGCGCGGGGGAGGCCATCACGTCCGCCGCCGTGCGCCTGGGGATCGCCTTCTCTTCCAGAACGCGCAGGATCTTCTCCCGAACCTGGAACGTCGTCGCGTTCTTCACGGAGGCCGAGGCGGCGTAGGCGTGCCCGCCGCCCCCGAACTCGCGCATCACGGCGGCCACGTCCACTTCGGGCTTCCGGCTGCGGCCGACCAGCACCACCCGATCCCCCATCTGGCAGATGACGAAGAGGATGCTCACCGCCTCCATGTCGCGCAGCTTGTGCACGAGGAGCGCCAGGTCCCCTACGTACTCCTCCCGCCGCGCCACGGCGATCACCACCTCGACCCCGCGGATCGTGTACGAACGCGCCCCCTGGATCAGGTCGTACAGGAGGGAGATCTGCCCGGAGGTCAGTTCCCGGGCGAGGATGTCGGACACCTGGGTGAGCTTCGCACCGCAGGAGAGCAAGTGCGCCGCGGCGAAGTAGTCGTCCGTCGTGGTCGACGGAAAGCCGAGCGAGCCGGTGTCCTCGTAGATCCCGAGCATCATCACCGTCGCCTCGTCCGGCGTGATCGGGATCCCCCGTTCCTTCAGGATCTGTACGAGGATCGTGGTGGTCGACCCTACGCGTCGGATCACCTCGACGTCGCCCTTCACGTCGGCGGCCTCGTCGGGATGGTGGTCGTAGACGTGGACCGGGACGCCCGTGCGGCCGATCAGCTCCCCGAAGATCCCGATGCGGGCGCGGCTGCGGATGTCGACCAGGATGAGGCGGGTCACCTTGTCGAGATCGATCTCGCTCGGCTTGCGCATCGGCAGGTTGTAGAAGGCGGACTGGACGAGGAACCCCTTCACCGTCTCCTCCTGCGATCCGGGGAGGACGCAGACCGCATCGGGATAGAGTTTGCACGCCGCCAGCATCGATCCGATCGTGTCGAAGTCGGCGTTCAGGTGGGAGGTGATGACGTCCATGGCGCCGCTATCCTCGCGGATGGTGCCTGCGGTGGACGTCCCGCAGCCGCTCCGGAGTGACG
>Ga0210044_10011483_pt1 | contig 10310 bp, 7 predicted proteins | sample CryGey13umfilter_2_FD_183959 | JGI IMG/M metagenome (GOLD analysis project Ga0210044, IMG submission 183959) | Groundwater microbial communities from aquifer in Utah, USA - Crystal Geyser 4/9/14 3 um filter (SPAdes) (version 2) | ecosystem: Environmental > Aquatic > Deep subsurface > Groundwater...
CCCCCGCCAGCGGCTCCACCACCACCCGAAGCGCCTCCGCTGGCACCTCCGGTGAGGACTTTGGAGAAAACCTGCACTTTACCCTTTTGGGACAGCACATTTGAAAGCGCAGCCGACAGGGCGCCAGCATCAACATATTCCAGTTTGTAGATGCGGGTCTCTAATTCACCTTCCAACTGTTGATCCATCGGCTTAACAACAATGATATTCTCTTTCAGAAACCAATCGTAATTATTCACCTTCAACAACGCGTCCAGTGCATCTCCCAAACTCACATCCTTCAGGTTGGCGGTAACCGTACCCACCACCTCTTCCCCGGCGATGATATTCAGATTATTTTGTTTGGCAATGAGTCGCAAAACATTGATCAGCTCAGCTTCTTTAAAATTAATGGAAACAGTTATATCAAATTGGTTCACCTGCCGCGCCCGTGCCCGTCGCTCCCGTTCAACCGCTGTCGGTACCCAAGAGAAAATCAGGTTGGTTCCGTTCCGATCAACCTGGATGTCCACAATCCGGTCCATATCGAAACGGATCTGTACCTTATCGCCACCGGAAAGCATCGCCCGGGCTTCAACACGATAAACAGGGGGTAAATGGATGTACTTAACAAAGGCACCTTCCATACCATACTTTACATTTTTAAACTCAATGAGAACCTGAGGCGGACTTTGGCTGGATGTGATTTTGTACTCAAGCGGTTCTGTGGCATTGATAATGATACCGTGTCGGTCTTTGGATTCAAAAGTATTGATGCCTGTAATGACCGGGTTCTCTTTCTTTGCATAGAGAACTGCAGCCATTGAAAGCAGGATGACCCACATTTTGAATCTGTTTTTCTGTAAATCTCGAACCACCGCCTGCGTCATTCCCACTCCGTTATTCCTCTAAATCAACCCGCACGGTTTTTGTCCCTTTGCGCAAAATTACATAATTCCGGCCAATTTGATCAACAATGAATCCACCGATTGGATCACCCGCCGTCACGACTTCATTATTAATGATCGCCATTCCTTCGGTACCCCGAATTGAGATGGCCGTGATTTTTAAATCAGCGTCGCCGCTTTTAAACATATCACCCAACAGCCCTTGATCCATCAGTTCATCGGAGGTGAGGTAATAAAACGGATCTTCTTCCCAGGTGCCGTTGTAGGTCAATGGCTTAATTTTCCCCTTTAGCTGATACGAAGCCTGGTCAGCCTTGATATTCGCCTGAATATCCGCCGTTCCGTTTTTGGGCGCTCCGGTGATCGCTCCGGTTTTCCCACCCGTCAACCATCCCTGATCGATCACAAACAAGACCACCACCAGCCCAAGCACGAGCAAAATTATTTTCTGTCGTTTCTCAGCCATTTTCCGTCACAAACATATAGGCAAACAGCATACACTTGGCATTTAACGCACCCTCATTACCCAGTTCAGATGCCAATTCCAGCCGTCCGATATTAAAATCGAACTCGCCTTCATTCAATATTTCCAGAAAGGTCCCAATCGAAATGTAATCCCCTTCAAATGTCATGGACACCGGATATTTTTCGATATGAATGGTTGTTGTGGTGAGGTTCGATTTAATGTTTGGCCAGGCATCTTCCAAATTGGGTTCGATGGAGACCAGGTTGATGTTATGCTTTGCTGCAGAATTACGAATGAAATTCATAGCCTGGATGAATCCGTTCCGGTCCGGAACTTTGGCTTGAAGGGTTGTGAAAGCTTCAATTGTCTTGTCATACCTCGCCTTCACTGCATCATAAGCTTCTTCACTGGCATTGATCTCTTCATATCGGAGATTGACCTCCTGGAGTCTTGCTTCAGTAAGGTCGATTGCCAGCCCGGCGTGCATAAAATTTTGCCATATGAGTACCAGCAGGGACAGAATGATGACGCCAATTGAAATCCCCAGTTTAGTTCTTGTATTCATCTTAATAATTGGTCTTTTTGACGATCATTAAAATTCACAATCCATCTCAAAAAAGCGCCGCTCACCCTCTTTATCATCCCTGGGTTTGATGACCATTTTAACTTTTTTGAAAAATCCCGCTTTTTCCACTTTCATCTTAAAGTTGGTCAGCTGGATGTCGGAAACGCTGCGGTCAGACTCAACAAATCCATCCAATAGAACAAAATCGCGATAAGAATCAGCGTCACTGACTCCATCAATATTTGTGGAATCACTCACCATGACACCACCCTTCAGGTCTTTATCAATGGTAAGTTTGGTGAGTTTAATCTCGACCGGAACGATGTGTGACAGGAATTTCAGAACCTTCACATAATTTTCACTTTTCAGACTGTCGGTCTCAAGAAATCCCTCATATTGATCCAAAATTCGAATGTCTTTCTGAAAACCCAAATACTGTTCAGTCTTGGGCGACATATTGCGTAAGGGCGCTTCCTTTGTTTCAAGCTCGTGCTTCAAATCGTTCGCACGAATCTGCTGAAAGGTCACGCTCAATAAAATGATGGGGACCAAAATGGCGGCAGCCAAACCGGCGACAGTGGCGTAGGGAATCAATTGCTGATCTAAAAGCATCTCCTGAGGCAACAAATTGTAATCGTTACTCTGAATACTCAGCATTGAAAAAAGGGTCACATAATTGGGAAATTCCTCGAAGGGAATCGGATGATCCTCGTCAGCGTAACTTACATTTTCAGCTCGCACCGGATTAAACAAACTGATTTCGAACCCCAAATTTTCCTTCAACGCCCGGGATAGATTTGGCACGGCTCCACCGAGCCCGCTGATATAAATATGGTCCCAGCTCAACTCATTGTACTGCTTTTTGAAAAAATTAATTGAGCGTTGAATTTCACTTGTTAAACGCTCGATCACCGGGCGCAGGAAAATAGACACACGATATAATGTCAAACCGTGTGGTTTTATCTTTCCAATGGGATTTTTGGGGATACCATAATCAAAGAAAATCTTCCGGGCTTCGGTCCGATTCAAATTCAGTGCCTTGCCGTCGATATTGACTTTCTGCTCAAGCGCTGCCTCAAAATCATCAATACCTACCGCAATTTCCCGCGTGGTTAAAAGGACACCCTGATGCACCACCACGAGCGTGGTTTTTGATTGTTCCATATGCAGCAGGATGACCGTACGGTTTGCCTGATCGGGATATTCGCGTTTAAAAGCATGCCATAAAATGGCAGGCAGTTGGGAAGTGTATCGAATTTTGAATCCGGATTTTTTATATAATGCCAGCGCTTGCTTGGTGGCTTCTTTGTCTGCACCCAATATGACGACATGATCTTTACCGCCTGAAGTTGGGGAAGACTGGGCGAAATGTCTCAGTATTCCGCGTCCCTCACCCAGGTTCATGTTCTTCTGAGCCTGCCAATTAATCAATTCACCTAAATCCTTTTTACCCAACCCTGGAGGCGAAAGGAAAAAGTGCGTTTTACCCTGAAACTGGTTGGAATAGATAGTCGTATAGCTGTTCTTCCGGGACTTTTTATCAAATATTTTGGGGAGCGCAACCTCAACCAGCGTCCGAATATCTTTGATCGTGGTCGCATCATCCAATTTATAGGGCAGTGTCAGGCGACCGAATTTTTGGACGGTAAATCCCGACCCGGCAACTTTGGCTTCGAGATAACGAACGCCGTGATCATCCACGTCCAGACAAATTCGATGGCTGGATTTCATGATGCGACGCATCAGGTTTGCGGTGAATTGGTCAGCCTGTAAACTCGGTGCCAGAGACTCGGCCATTTCGAACAAGTCCGGACCAAACCCAAGCGGAAGCGCCCAGCCTTCGTCATCTACTTCAATTTCAAAGCTCGTACTGCGCTGTTGGGCTTCCTCTACAAGCTGGGTCCGGATCGCCTCTGTGGCTTTTTCAGATTTCTCTGCTTCAATGAATTTTTTACGCCGGTCCAGTAGATTCCTGGCGCCCCGAGGTTTTTTCGGTGCATCAGGTTGACTTTCCGGCTCAACGGGCAGTTGATCCTCCTCAAGTATGGGTTCAGGTACTTCAACTACTGGCTGATTTTTGAGCGGAGCGCCAATGGGCGTCGTTCCAAGAATGTCGTCTGCCGACAGGACAGGCTCTTCGGTAGCTGGAACTGACGGTTCCTGATCTTTCTTCTCAAGTGCATTGAGGAGACTCATCAATTTGGTTTGATTCGCACCACCCGGGCTTTTGGAAGGAGGTGGTTGTAAATCATCCACTCCCAGAGCTGAATCATCCGATTGCGAGGAAATTTCTGTTTGCGGTGCTTCAACCGGCTCCGATTTGACCTTTTCAATCGACTCTGATATAGGTTCAGGTTGAGGTTGAGGTTGAGGTTGAGGTTCAGGTTCAGGGTCAGGTTGAGGTTCAGATTCAGGTTCAGGTTTAATCTCAGTCTTGGCTTCAACTACCAAAGGCTGCTCGGGTACAAGTACCTCCTGCTCCTTTGGTGGGGTTGTCTCCGGAGAGGGAACAGGCAGCGGTTCCGGCTGCTCTGTTTCAACTTGTCGTGTCACCTCTGATTTTGAGAATTCCGTCGTTAAAAAATCGAGTTTTTTCTTTAAATCGGCGGCATCATTTTTAGGGATCGGCACGGTTTTATGAGTCATAAATCGTGCTTCAAAGTCATCAGTGGATTTGGGCAAATCCGATGGATCAAGTTCCTCGTCAGAAGCTGATTTGACGGGTTTTTGAGGAGTTTCTTTAGTTTTGACCTGGTCTGTTTCTGGTTCATTGTCAGTCTGAGAAACAACTTTTGCTTGTCTGTCAGACTCTACTTTTGAAGGAGGGATCGGTATCTCTTTTTCGACCGTAGTTGTCTTGATCTCGGATATTTCTTCGGTTTCCGGCTCTACCTCTTTGGCACGTGACCTTTTGGGTGAATCATCGTCCGATTCAGGAGGACCGACTTGTTGTGCCCGTAGTAAATCGAGTAAGCGACTGGTTGCTAATTTCTGGTCGTTATTCTTTTCAGCCATGAATTACTTAAGCGTTATATCTGCGTAAATTGTTTTTGATTTAAAAATCGGTTTACCATGGTTGCGGTGACTGCCTCTTCACGGGCAATAATCATTTCGAGCAGCAAATTATGGCTGAGCACGACCATTTTTCTTGGATAACCATTTGTTTCGTTAAAAATCATATCCTTCGCATCGTCAGTAAATAATTCCCCCGGGGCCGGATGTCCTGCAACCCGCAAACGGTAGTCGATAAAGTTTTTCGATTCCTCCCTGTCCAGAGGTTGAAGGGTATAGGACATGGCAATTCTGTCTTTGAGATTGGGCATGTGGTTCAGCGTCTCGCGAAATTCAGGTTGCGCTAAAATCACCACCTGCATCAGTTTTTTTTGGTTGGTCTCGAAATTGAGCAAAGACCGTATAAGCTCAAGTTGTGACGGTCCCATTTTTTGACCTTCATCAATGATTAGCACGATCTGTTTATTGGCTTCGTAGGCCATGTCAATCAGGAAATGCTCCAGCATATTCATGTAGGCCATCACATCGTCGCGCTGAATTCGAATGCCAAAAAGACGAGCCATATGTTGCACAAACTCAAGGTTTGAACTAAAACCCGGATCAATGATGAGAAAAAATTTAAAATCCCGGCCATACTCGGTGAATCTGTTCAATAAGTACCGGGAGAGCGTCGTTTTCCCCAGGCCGATTCCCCCCAGAACGACATTCAGTCCACGACCCAATCGCAGTGATATTTCCAAACGATCAATACAGTTTGAGTGATGTTTGGCATCAAAATAAAAATCGGGATCGGGCGTCATTGAAAATGGCTCTTTTTCCAGCCCGATCAACTCATAATAATTCACTGGACAAATCTCCTAGACGTTGGTATTGCGGTAGTCATCTGCCCGTCTGGTAAAGTAAAACATGAAACGCATGAATTAAATACCTTAATTTCATACTGATATCGCATTTAGTGGCTGTATTCAAGCTTCAGAATCAGGCAAATGTATACCGTAGGTGGCCATTTTCCGGTACAGCGTACTCCGGCCAATTCCCAGAATTTTCGCCGCCGCTACGATTTGGTGGTGCGTGTAGTTCAGCGTTCGCATAATTGCATCGCGTTCGATCTCTGTCAGGGGGGCTAATCTGTCGTCTGTAACCAGTGACGTTCGATGTTCGGCAAGTTCAGTTTTTAGTCTGAATTCCATGGGTAGATCATCCGCTTTCACAACTTCGTTTTCTATCGTCAGCAACAGACGGCGCGAGATATTTTGCAGCTCCCGAATATTTCCCGGCCAATTGTAACCCTTTAATAATTCTATCGCTGAATGGCTAAAATCGTGAATAACAGGCTGATCTTCCCGGCGGTAATTCTCAAGAAAATATTGGAGCAAATCGATGATGTCCTCCCGCCGTTCTCGCAAGGGAGGAATCGTCACCGGAAAGACCGAAAGTCGGTAATAGAGATCTTCCCGGAATTGCCCTGATTGGATTGCCTCTTTCAGGTTTTTGTTCGTTGCGGCAATGACTCTGACATCAACCTTGATCGATTCATTCCCACCCAAACGATAAATTTCTGATTCCTGCAGCACCCGTAATAATCGTGACTGGGCAAGGATGCCCATATCGCCGATTTCATCCAGAAAAATGGTTCCCCCATTGGCTTGCTCAAATTTGCCCAAATGGCGCTGACCAGCTCCGGTAAACGCTCCTTTTTCATATCCAAAGAGTTCACTTTCCACCAAACTGTCGGGCAGTGCAGCACAATTTATAGCTACGAAAGGGCGGCTTGCCCGACGACTATTCTGATTGAGTGCCCGGGCAATCAATTCTTTGCCCGTACCATTTTCGCCCTGAATTAAGACTGAGAAATCCGTTTTGGCTAAATCCCCTACAAGTCGTAAGACATTCTGCATCGCCGGTGAATGAGTTATGATATTTGGAAACTGTTTTTCAGGCGAGCTGCGCTGGCGTAAGTGCATTAACTCTTTGATCGATTCGACATATTCAAGTGCGTGATCCACAGCCACCAGAAACGCCTCTTTTTCAATCGGTTTCACGAGATAGTTGAATGCACCGGAGCGCATTGCATGCACAGCAACTGCCACCGATTCATCTGCTGTTAGCACAATGATTTGAGGGATTTTGCTCTGATGGGTGAATGTTTGAATAAGAGAGTGAACCGATTGTCCACCCAGGGATAAATCAAGGATCAGAACATCGGGTTTGAACGATTCCACCGATGTAAGGATTGCGTCTGCCTTTGTTTCAAATGCCACTTGGAGACCATTTATTTCAGACAGAAAATATTGGTAAACACGCTGCATCTGCAGGTCATCTTCCACGATGAGTAGCTTGGCATTTGTGATCATTCTATCGCAATGTCCTTCCCACTAAGAAAGTATTCCGTTCCTGAAGGATGAATCTTACATTCGGCCATGACAGAAGATTATTTAAACGACCCTGAATTCATCATTATTCGGCGTGAATACCTGGATGACCTTCGTGCAAAAGCACCAGAGAATTTGGCCAGTGCACAAGCGGGGAATTTCGAACCAGTCAGAACCTTCGGCCATAATCTAAAGGGTAATGGAACGAGCTTTGGATTCCAACGCATTTCTGAATTAGGCGCTGATATAGAGAAAGCCGCGATCGAGGGAGCACAGGATATTCTTTTGGACCGGTTGCCGAAATTAATTGAATTTTTGGGCGAAGTAACACTTTAACCTGCACCGAGCATAACAGCCGGGGGAAGAGTTTCCAGCGATTATTTACCGGCTGTAGGGGACGACTGGTATGGATTTGGACAGACCGCGTCGGATCATTCTCATTGAAGACGATGCAAATTTCATTTCGATTTTAAAATACCATCTGACCTCTGCAGGTTTTGAAGTTGAGGGCATCACTTCAGATGAGGCAATTAATCCTGGTGCCGGACAATTTAGACCCGATTTGGTCATCTGTGACCTGGTGATGCCAGTACCGGGTATGGATATTCTGGCTACCATCAAGAGCAACCCGAGATTCAGACAGATTCCGTTTATTTTCGTCTCAGCTTCCAAAGACCATCAAGACAAAATCAGCGCCTATCTGAGTGGTGCGGACGATTATCTGGAAAAACCACTTCATTTCCCCGAGCTGATCGCCAAAATCACCGGGATGTTTAAACGACTCGATGTCATCCAACAGGACATCTATCGTGATCCCATGACCAATCTTTATAATCGTAGATTCCTCGACCAGGAATTGCCTCGTCAACTTAGTTTTCATCAGCGCCATGACCAAAAAATGATCATTGGAATTTTGGATATTGATCATTTCAAATTTGTGAATGATACCTACGGCCATCAGGTGGGGGACATCATTCTGGAGAATTTCGCTAAGGTGATTCTGGAAACGGTCAGGGCATCGGATTATGTCATTCGTTATGGTGGTGAAGAGATCGTTGTCCTGTTTATCAATTCGGAGATGCAGGGCTCCAAGGCAACGCTGGAACGACTTTTGGAGCAACTGGCGAACAATCCATTGCACACGATCGCCGACAATCAAAATAATACGCCTATCTATATTTCTTTTAGCGCCGGACTTGCGGAATTTCCCATCCAGGGTGAAAATGGCGACCAGTTGCTCAAGGAGGCAGATAAAGCACTTTACGAAGCAAAAACTTCCGGTCGTAATCAGGTTCGGATTGCGCCGAATCCATAGCTCGAATAAGCCGTATCACCAAATTTCTGTTCGGTAATCTTTTTTTAAAAAAAAATATTAATCAGGAAGATTGGGGTGACCCAAGATGGGTCTGAAGTTCCCTCGTTGCCGTGACAACCGGCAGGATGTCATCGGCTGATTTCATCAACTGATTTAAAACGGCAACAACTTGTTTTGCCTGCTCAGTCTCGCCCCGGGCAATGTAGGATTCAGCTAAGGTGTAATAGGCCTGCATGTCTTGAGGGTTCAGAACCAGATGCGTTTCCAGTAAATTTTGGCCTTGTTCATGCTCCCCCATCTTGATCCGCATTTCAGCTTCCTCTACCAAAAAATTGGTCGTTGAAATTTGCCGCAATCTATCCAGGTAAACTTTTGCGCTGGAATAATCTTTCCGCAAGTAACAAATCCTGGCTTGAGCATACAGATCGAAATCTACCGTGTATTGAATAACGACATTTTTATAACCGGGAATACCCGTCCAGGTCGTCCAATATCGCTCCAGACTGTCTGGCTCATCTTTTTGGAGATAAAATGCGAATTTGGCCAGAACCGTAATCTCATTACCCAGTATTTTGAGGTTTTTCTCCATCGTATTCACGATGAAATTGGCTTCGTTGTCGAAATTCATCCTCGCTAAATCCTGAATCAGAGGTATCCAGGTCACGAAGTAATTGATCGGCATCATCGTATTTCGGCCTAACGCCATCATCTCGCGATAAACCTTAACGGCATCAATAAAATGTCCCTGATCTTTCTCCAGATCGTATAACAACCGGTAAAGTTGGACCTGATCACGCACCGCGCTGCGTTGATCCAGCATGGTTTCAGTCTGTTTTACGACAGCCTGAATATTTCCCTGACGCGCTTTTTCCCTGGCTACTGCAATCCAATTCGCGATTTGGCGCGGATCGTTACCATAAGCTTGTTCATAAGCATGCAGTGCTCCGGCATAATCACCTGTCGCCCGAAGCGCGTTGCCCTTCAGCAAATAGCCCAGATCCCGACCCGGATGGTCATTAATAAACTGATTGGCATAGCCCAAAGCATCGTCCGTCCGTCCCAATTCCAGGCTAATCCTGCTGAGAGCATCCAGCGCTTCCTCGTTCTCCGGGTTCATTTGATTCACGCGTATCAAATTTGCCAACGCCTCCTGACGCTTGCCATCACGATTGAACTGCTGAGCTCTGAATAAATAGGGTTGGGGATTGTTCGGCGCCAGCGCGATCCAGCGGCTCAAAGCATGATCAGCCGCTTCGTCATTACCCAGGACTAAAAAATAGTAATATTCCAACAACTGACGATTATTGTCGCTTAACCGATCTTTGAAACGCATAGCGGCTTCGAGATGGTCCACCCAGTCAGGACGATTTAATTTGAAACAATGTTGCCAGGCCAAAAATTGAGCCAACGCGAATGTCGGATCGGCAGTCACAGCGGCTTTGATGTCCACCAATGCCTGTTCAGCATCGTCTTTCCACGTCACTGAGCACCAATATTCGCTGTAGGACTCGATCGCTTCCACATTGTAGCTCGTGAGTTCTCTAACCGGTAAATCCTGAAACGCATTAATCTGTTTTTCCGACAAATTGATGGCTCGTTTTATGGGCACTGATAACAGGTCGATAATTTCAATAACGCTGGTGTCCACAATATTCTGATCGAGTAGGATTTTCCCCTGCTTCACATCGTAAAC
>Ga0210044_10011484_pt1 | contig 10309 bp, 8 predicted proteins | sample CryGey13umfilter_2_FD_183959 | JGI IMG/M metagenome (GOLD analysis project Ga0210044, IMG submission 183959) | Groundwater microbial communities from aquifer in Utah, USA - Crystal Geyser 4/9/14 3 um filter (SPAdes) (version 2) | ecosystem: Environmental > Aquatic > Deep subsurface > Groundwater...
AAAAATGCTCAATGAATGTAATAAATTCTTTAAAAAAAGAAATTCTAGTGATGATGAACCTATCAATGTTATTCATCAAATTAAACCTAACACTATCGAATTAGGTATTCGTGGCGCACTTATGTTGGGAACATGGCCACGTAAAAAAAATGTTGCACAAATGTTATCACGATATTCTTATATGTTGTTTTTACATTATTTAAGACGTGTTGACTCACAAGGTGGTGAAGGAAGTGCTAGTAAAATGACCGCTCCAAGAAATTATCATTCTTCATCTGTCAATTTACTATGTCCTGTATCAACACCGGAACACGCAAAAGTTGGTTTAACTAAACATTTAGCTTTAATCGCAAATGTTTCCATCATGCAAAATAGTCAATTCTATATTATTAGAAGTTATCTCAAGAAACAAATTAAAGATATACGCTCTATACCTCATAATAAAATGAAATTTATGACACGTGTTTTCTTTAATGGAGAACTGATGGGAGTTGTTGAAGATTCAACTAATTTAGTCAAATTATTACGTAAAAATAAACAAAATGGAATTTTCGAAAAAACAATTAGTATTGTTGATGATATCCAAAATTTAGAAATAAGAGTTTATTGTGATAGTGGTAGAATTTATGTTCCATTTATGAAAGTAAAAGACAATATTGTTCAATTAACTAAAGATCTCATTGATTCTACTTCTATTGATAAAACAAAAAGTATTAATAAAATTACTGATTGGGATGAATTTCTAATTAAACATAACAATGTTATTGAATATGTCGATATGGAAGAAATGCCGTATGTCATGGTTTCTAAAAGTGTTGCAGATGTCGAAGCTGAAAGACTTAAAATGACTAATTCTATCAAAAAAGTAAAAGATATTGTTGATAATAAAGTGGATAATAGATATAGTGATATGATGTATACTAAATATACCCACTGTATCTTCCATCCTAGTTTATTGTTAGCCGAAATTCCGAATGATACGCCATTTTGTAATCATGATTATGGTCCAAGAAATATTTTCCAATATGCTCAGAAAAAACAAGCTATGTGTACATATACAACAAACTATCGTTATCGATTAGATATTTCGTATGTATTATATAATCCTCAAACACCAATTGTTTCAACGCGTTCTTCAAAATATATTTATTCTGATATGTTGCCTGCTGGTGAAAATTGTGTTGTTGCAATCATGGTTTATGGTGGATATAATCAAGAAGATTCTATGGTTGTTAATGCTTCTGCTTTGGATCGTGGATTATTCCATTCGATGTCTTTGAAAAAAGAACAATCAGTTATTCAAAAAAATCAATCAACCTCAATGGATGATGTTTTTATGAAACCAGATCCAAGCAAAGTAACTGGATTAAAACAAATTTCTTCTTATGATAAAATCAATGATAAAGGGTATGTGCCTGAAGAAACTAAAATTTATAATGGAGATGTCATTATTAGTAAATTATCGCCTATACAACCTATTGGAAATAGTTCAAAAGTATATAAAGATAATTCAGTTGCTTATAAATCACATGCTTCGGCTGTAATTGATAAGGTATATACAAATATTTACAATTCCGATGGATATGAAATGATTAAAGTACGTATTAGATCTGATCGTAAACCACAAATTGGTGATAAATTTTGTTTGAGACCGACTGCAGAAGTTTTAACAAGCAAAGGGTGGCAATGTCTCAAAGATATTGATATTAAAGAAGTCGATATTGCAACAATGGACCCAAAGACATTTGAATTGAAATATGTTAAAGCTTTTAGTAAACCTGAATTTGATTATGATTCGAAAGTAGATGGGCAAATGTATCATGTTAAAACACAGCAGGTTCATACTGTTTGTACGCCAAATCATAAGAATTTTGTTAAAAAACGTTATGGTAAGGAGTATGAATTTGTAACTGCAAAAGATTGTTTTGGGAAATTTTTAAATTATAAAAAAGATTGTGTAAACACATATCCCGAACAGAAGACCATCGAGTTTGATGGTCATACTTATCCAATGAATACTTATATGAGGTTTCTTGGAATGTTTTTGGGGGATGGAAATATTTATAAAAATGCTCTTCAACTATCGATGAAAAAAGAAAGAAAAATAAAATATATTGAAAAAATAGCAGAAGAATTTAAATTAGAATTCAAATATTGTGAATCTTCCTGTTATTTTTCGATAGGAAAAACGAAGATTCCTGGTATTTTTGAAGAATTTGTAAAATTATCCGTTGGAGCTATTAATAAATCCATTCCTAATTATGTTTGGAAATCGGGGAAAGAAAATTGCCGGGAATTATTAGACGGATTGATGAATAGCGATGGTTGTCTTAAAAATGATTCAATGAGATATAGCACGTCCAGTAAAAAATTGGCGGATGATGTACAAAGATTGGCACTGCATTGTGGATATTCTGCGAGTATCGATCTTCATACAAAAGCAGATACAATTACATTTTCAAAAGATGGTAAAAAATTTCATACAAAAAACGATGCATATCGTATCAGTATTAATCGAAAGCAAAATGAACCACGTGTTTATTGCAAACGTGAAACCGATATTATGGTTGAAAAATGGGTTGATTATAAAGGAAAAGTGATGTGCTTGGAAATTCCTGAAACACATCTTTTTTACTATCGTGAAAACTTTTATGAATGTCCGCAATGGACCGGTAACTCTAGTAAGCACGGACAAAAAGGTACGATAGGAATAGTAATGAAGCAATCCGACATGCCTTTCACGCGAGATGGAATAACGCCAGACATCTGCATTAATCCAAATGCAATTCCATCTCGTATGACAATTGGTCATATGATCGAATGTATTGCTGGAAAAACAAGTACTCTTCAAGGTATGGATACCGATGGTACTTCTTTCGAAAATATCGATTTAGAACAAATTAAAGATAATCTAGAAAATGTAGGTTATCATAGAAGTGGTGAAGAATTTATGTTCAATGGTATGACTGGACAAAAAATTAGAAGTATGATCTATATTGGTCCTACTTTCTATCAACGATTGAAGCATTTAGTCGATGATAAAATACACTCTCGCGCTAGAGGTCCTCTTACAACAATGACGCGTCAACCTCCCGATGGTAGATCAAGGGATGGGGGATTACGTTTGGGTACATTTTGCCCCAGTGAGAAATAAAATTCTTGCTAGTCTGCAGTATAGCAGGCAACACAATTAAATTCAGGGAAACTCCTAAAAAAATACTTTTAAAAACGTTAAAAAAATAAAAAATTACTTAAACCAGTGGTAAATTTTAAAGGTGCAGCATATGTGACTTTATGTAATGACAGTGGCAAAAAAACTGTTATATTCATTCATTAGTTGCTAATGCATTCTTAATTAATCCAAATAAAAAAACTACTGTTAATCATAAAAATGGTATAAAAGATGATAATCGTCTAGAAAATTTAGAATGGGGATCACATTAAGTAATTAACATATTATTAACGTAAAAAAGTAATTAGGCCTTTAGTTCCAAACTAATATAGAAATATATTAAGTGGCTTCGGGGAAAACTCGAAGGTATGGATATAATCTAAAGGATAGGGACAACCGTGAACCAAGCTCCTAAACATCATGGATATCATGATGCATGGAGAAGGTGCAACGACTTAATAGTTGTGGGCCAGATTGGTAATAGTCTGGCTTAAGATAAAGTCTAAACCCACCTGAGAAGGTGTTATGAGGTAGTCTGTATGTATTCTATACTAAAATTAATACAACAGCCGAGTCCATAAGTACGATGATCATTGACGGAAATGTCTTTAGGAGTATGGTATATTTCGAGATGGAAAGAGATTGCATTATAGCGCACGGACTTTCAAGGTTCTTGAAAGAAAAATTAGTCGAGTCTGCTGATATCTACGGTACATATGTATGTGATATTTGCGGGTTGTTTGCACAGCGTTTATTTCGCGGTGGAAATACAAAGTCTTATGTCTCTGATAAAGATATTTATTACTGCCCTGCTTGCCGTAATTATACTAAGACATCTAAAATTGTAATTCCTTATGCTTTTAAATTGCTTGTACAAGAACTTATGTCAATTAATATTGCTCCAAGAATTAGAACAGTACAATAATTTATTTTATTTTATATATTTTATATATTTTATAATAATAATGAAAAATTTAATTTAATAATCTAATTTATATGAAAAAATATAAATTAATTCAATATGGAGGTGATCTTTTACAAGATATAAATAATATTGCCATTCCTGATAGTAATATTGATTCTTTTATTAATAATAAAAATGATACTGAATCAAAATTAAATAACAGTATTAATGAATTATCCACTTCTTCCGATGAATATTCTAATATGATTGATACTAATACTGAAAAAATATTAGATTCTTTAAAAGGTGGTAGTGTTGAAGATACTATTGGTCTTATAAATAATATCACTACCACCAATAGTGATAAAATAGATACATTAATTTCACTTATCCAAAAAATGAATTCAGACTTTGAAGAAAGTATAAGATTGTGTAATGTTAAAGATTTAAATATTATAATTGAAGATATAAAGTTATTTTTTAATTCAATAGGAGATAAATTAAAAAACTATAATAATGAATATACGGCTCTTATTAAAAATTTATACACCGACATTAATAATAAAAAAATTTATAATATTTTAGAAACAGACAATATAAATCCTTCCGATTTAAAAATTAAAAAATCAGTCGAAAAACTTAAGTCAATATTTCACAATTATATTAATAATATTAATAATACAATTAATACTTATTTTTTAAAATCAGATTTATATAAACCAATGTTCACACTAATTGAAGTTTCTGTTCCTGAAAATAAAGATAATCAATCATTTAATACTGAAAAAATAAAATTATATAATTTATTTAATAAACTCAAAAAATATCCAGATGATAAATTCTTGGATAGTAATATCGTAATAAAAGATATTATCAAACACCTTAATAATAATTTAAATAATGATTATTTTAAAATAATTCAGGATATAATTAAACAGATTAGTGTTCTAAATGATATTATTCAAAGTTCAATCCGATGACTTTATTCACAAAAGTAGTGTTGACACAAAATAATACGTGCATTACTTGAGCGAGTACAAATAAAATTACAAATGTTTTTATAATTGACATATTCATTATAAATGCCAAAATTAGTGAAAAAACTATAGTTCCAATTAAATCATTTGATGCAAATCCATATAATCGCATCTTGTGAAATCCTATGTTAGGTTCACCAAATAAATTTTTATATTTACAAAACATTTTATATATAGTATAATTATATATAAATATGAATTTGCAACATAAATTGCATAAATATGCTAAAAAATTAAATAGAGTAACCGATTTAAACAAATTTATTACGTATGATTCTAAATTAGAATATTACAATAGTTTAACTGGTGGGGATTTAAGTAAGATTGTTGGGAATTTAATGAAAACCAAAGAAAATTTAGAAAATACAATGGAGACTCATGAAAACAAATTTAAGGAAATTATTAAAAAAATATCAGACTTAAGGAAAAATAAAGAAGGAATAGAAAAAAAACAAGGTGATGCTGGAGCAGAGTTAGAACAGATTAAAAGAGAACTTATATTGTCACAAGATGAAAATAAACGATTAACGGGTTTAAATACAAAATTGAAAAATGAAATAAAAAACAATGAAGAAAAACAAGTATCAGTGAGTAAACAATTAGAAGAATTTGAACAATTAAACTCTAAACTTGATGGACAGATTAGTGAATTAACAAAAAAATTAGAAGATGCAAAAGTTGAATGTAGTGACAATCTAAATAAAAAAAATGTTGAAATAGAGGAACTCCGAAAATCATTTGATAATGAAACTCAAGCAAAAAAGGTCTTACAGAATAAAATTGCTGAAAAGGGAACAATAGAATCAAAAATAGGACAATTACAAGAACAAATTAAAAATTTGACAACAGAAAATGAAGAATTGAAAAAAGAAAAAACTAATCAAATAGCACAAATAGAAGAATTAAATGAAAAAATTAAAGTCAAACAAGCTGATGAAACAAAACTTGAGGAATTAAATTATTATCTTAATACAATGAACGAAAAATTACAAAAACAACTTAATGAATTATTAAATGCCTTAAGTATGGACAGGGTAGAATTTAAAGATGAAAGCAAACAATCAACCGCAAATTCAACTGCAAATCTAACCGCAAATTCAACTGCAAATCCAACCGCAAATACAATACCGGAATCAAAAAAAAAAAATTTGAATGACGCTATAAACACTCTAGCGACTTACAGAAAAAAACTTGGAACCGAAGGTACTAAATCCCAAGAAGAAAATCTTTTAACTTTATTGAATAATTTTGATGCAAAGAATATTAATAAAGAACAAAAAAAAAATTTAAAAGAAATCTATAATAAATTTGAGATAGATGCTGCGAATAAGTGTATAAGTAATAATCAATTATGTAAAAAACTACAAGAATTATTAAAAAAATAATTTATTAAACTATTATATATGACAAAACTATTAGATACTAAATCATTAGATAATATAGATAATACGTTAAAAGAATTGTATAATAATTTTTCGCAATTTATTAGCAGTGAAAAAAAAACCGCTAATGCAATTGCATTTGATATAACTGATTATACAAAATTTATCAATAAATACACTGATAAAGTTAAAGATTTTTTATCACTTGCATCAAATACTTTAAATTCTAAACAAAGTGGTGGCTTCGATATTGATAAAATTAAAAAAGACTTAATAATAGAAGAAAAAAAACGCGATGTTCAATTAGATGAAATAGATAGATTAATCAAAATAAAAAAAAAAGAATTTTCAGATAAATTAAATAGATGCAATAAACAACAAATATTATCTATTATTCATGATTTTAAACAAAAATTTATTAGTTATTTATGTGAATTACAATTTAATAAAAAAAAATTTTCAACATTTGTTGAAGATAAAACATTTCCTTTAGATTGTACAGGTCATGAACAAGATGAAGAAAAAAAACATTTGACAATTACATTATCAAATGATGATATTACATATTCAAATGTTGTTAAAAAAATTTTACAGGATTTTAATATATTCTTAAATATCACAAAAAATTTAAGTCCTATATTAACAAAAATAAATATTAAATCAAGTATTGAACCCATGGGTGTTAAATTAGATTCAATCGAAGAAAATATAAAAAAATATCTTTATGAAATAAATTATTACAAAAAATTACAAGACAAAGAAAAAAAAGAAAAATATAAAAAATTAACTGATGATATAATTGATAATGTAATTAAATCAGGAATTCAAATAATTGATTTTTATTTTTAATCTATCACCAATAATATAATAAATTATCTCAATTTATTATATAATTTACACATGACAACAATTTATTTAATTGGCGATTTACATGTTGGGGAAAATTCTATTTATCAACCTAAAAAGAAACTATTAGATAGTTTAATTAATAAAGCAAAAGATAATCAAAATGCACTGGTTATTATACCTGGTGATCTTACTGAAAATGGTAGTGGCAAAGGTAAATTGTGTTGCTTTACTTGCTCTAATAACTGTTCAGGTGAAAACCAAACTGATCAATTTATCAATGAAGTTTATAAACCATTATACAGTGCTAATAAAAATTTATTTATTTCCCATGGAAATCATGATGAATCAACTGATAATTTATCATATCCTATTTTAGACTTTGTTAAAAAAGTTCATGGTGCAACTGATAAAGGATGTTATACTTTCCAAAAAAATAATTTAACTTTTGTTTGTTTAGGAAAGTATCCTGATTCACATGCTCTTAACTTCTTTCAAGGCGTTATTAATCTAACTAAAGACCAATATCCATATATTATTTTTTTCCATTATAATATTGAAGGAATGTGGTCAGAATTTTGGACAAATGATGAAAAAAATGCTTTTAAACAATTTATTGATAAAAAAAATATTATTGGTATTCTGCATGGTCATACACACCAAACTTATTCAAGTACCATTAGAACTGAAAATTCATTATTTAATACATTTTGTGGTAGTGGACTTGGTGGGTATGCTAAATTAATTGTCGATCCAAATAATACAAATATAAATTTTTCTTATATATTGCCATAATATATATATAAATAAATAATACTATGGAAATTCCTTTTTTGCAAAATGAACCGCAATTTTTATATAGTACAGTTAATCCATATAATCAATTATATTATAATGCATTGTATATTCTTTTAACTGGTCGGATGAATAAATTACAAAAAATATATAATGAAAGTTATGATAAAGGTAAAATAATTAATAAAATAATTAATGATGCTGATAAAAAAATAAAAGATAAATATCCTGGTAAAATAACAGATTCATTTTTAGAAGACTTGAAAAATAAAATAAAAAATCCAAATCTAAATCCAAATTCAAAAAAAGTCGATAAAAATTCACCTTTATCCCCAAAAGATCTTCTAAACGAAATAAATAAAATAAAAAAAAATTTAAAGAAAACTCAGGTACAAAAACCATCTGAATATAAAGATAAATTTAAAGAAGATATTTTAAAACAAAAGGATAAATTAAAAAAAGTCGATGATTTAGACAATTTAGACAAAATAATACAAAATTATGAGTCGAAACAAAATGATCTCATCACTAAAATTAATAATTTAATAACACGGTTAAATACTTTTGAAAAGTTTAAGAAAATAAAGTTAATTCCAATACAGAATAAAATTAAATTAACTGATATTAATTTAGATAAAAATAAATTTCAAATAAAAGAAGAATTGAATAAAAATTTAAAAAAATTAAAAGAATTAGTTAAAGAATATACTTATTTATTAAACATTGTTAATGGTACTAAATATAATAATTTCTTTTAAATATTTATAATGAGTTGGAAAAACCACATTATAAATTGCGAAAAATGTTTATCCGAAAATAAATTATCCAACCCAGAAAAGTATGATAAAATGCTTGATAGTATAAAAGAAAACAAATTAGATATCGAAAATATAGTTTTTGCTGGTGGAGGAATGAGATGTGTTGGATATTTAGGAGCTATACAAGTTCTTGAAGAATTAAATCTTCTTAAAAATATAAAAAGATTTGCTGGCACATCAGGTGGTTCTATTTTTGCAATGTTATGTTCCATGAATTTTACAGTTAATGATATGTTTACATTTGCATCACAAAACCAGAAAAAATATTTAGATAGACGATGTGTTTTTTTAAATTGGTGGTATAATTTATTTTATAATAATTTTGGTATTTATCGTGGTAAAGTATTGGAAACCGAAATTAGAAATATAATTGCTGATAAATTTAAAAAAGATTTCCCTTCATTAAATAATATTATTGATCCAACTTTTAAAGATCTATTTGATCAATATGAGAAAGATCTAATTATTGTATCTACTAATCTTAGCACTTTATCTGCAAAATATTTTTCACACAAATTAACTCCTGATATGCCAGTTTATTTAGCAATTCGTGCAAGTGTATCTATTCCGGGGTTTTTTGAATCTGTTGTTTATAATGGACAAAGATATATTGATGGTGGTATGTCCGAAAATTATCCTTTAGATGTTTTTTTATGTTCTAATAAATTTATTGATTTAGCTGAAGATACTTTTGACAAAACAATTGGTTATGTATTATTATCAAGCAACATTAGTATTAAAAAAGAAAACGATTATTATGAAATTGAAAGTAAAACTTCAACACAGATTAATTCTTCACTTGATTTTGCAACTTCTATTATTGATTTTGTTTCCACTCAGGATTTTGAAGATGAAATTGCTCTCATAAATACTGTTAAAAAAGATGGATTCTTTGATTGTACAATTTCTGCTTATACTCCATGTATATTTACATCTGATTTTAATGCTACTATAGATGTCAAATTAGATACAATTGCTATCTTCAAATATCTTACAATAGAATTTTTATATAATAAAATACAAAAATTAAAAAATGACAATTCTGAACAAAAAGAAAATATAGAATTGGAAGGAAAAAATTGAAAATTTTATTATACTGTAAAATATATATTATTATAAACATAAACAAACACAACTGTTACAATGAAGTTTTAAACAGTATTCCCAATTTTACTATTATTCATTTTAGTTTTAATTCAAATTCAATTTATTAAATGCAATAATTTAACAAATATAACTATGAAAATATACGGATCAAATATTTATGAATATTATCCTGAATCCATTCCAAAAATCAAACTAATTTTTGGAGTATCATTTGCTTCTATTTTCGCTTTACCTTCTTATTATTACTT
>Ga0210044_10011486_pt1 | contig 10308 bp, 7 predicted proteins | sample CryGey13umfilter_2_FD_183959 | JGI IMG/M metagenome (GOLD analysis project Ga0210044, IMG submission 183959) | Groundwater microbial communities from aquifer in Utah, USA - Crystal Geyser 4/9/14 3 um filter (SPAdes) (version 2) | ecosystem: Environmental > Aquatic > Deep subsurface > Groundwater...
TGTTTTGTGTGCCATAAGGATACATTATCGCTCGCAACCTCCATCCAGGTTGGGCAACAACATTAGTAGCTGGGTTACGGCAACAAGAACTCCAAGAAAAAATCCAACCTCCAGCAGGAGGAACTCCATTAAGAGTAATCTGTCCCGATTTCCAAATATATTCCGAAATTGCACCTGTATTTGAGGTTGTGGCTCCAGCACAAGTAATATGAGCAAAATTTGGATTGCTATTGCACGTTGGTGAAATATCTTTAGGCCATCCAGTAACAATTGAAAGACTAATAGTTCCAGCAGGGCTGTTACTATTCAACGATTGAGTTCCACCAAAAGTTATCCCGCCACATTCTCGATAAGCTTTTAGGGTAAAAATATATTTGCCATTGGCCAAACATTCCCAAGTGATTTCACCGCCCATATAATGAGAAGCATAAATTTTTTGAGATAAATTGGCGTTTGTTGCTACTATAATAATAATCAGATATACAAGCTTTTTCATAATTTCAAGAATTCATTAATAATTTGAATTTATTCAATGTCTTTAGATAAATCTCAGACACAACTAATGAAAATAAGACTTATGCAGTCTAAATTATTTAAACATCTCGTCAATTAGGGCTTTATAAACTTCTATAACTTTTGGGCGGCGTACTCCCAATTTTGCAGTAAAGAGTCCAGATTCTACGGTCCATTCATCGGCAATAAGTCGAAAAACTTTTATCTGTTCATGATTTCCAAATTGCTTATTAAAGATGTTGATTTCATCTTTTATCTTATTTAAAACATCCTCACGAAGTATTAATTCCGATGCTTTTTGATCATTTATTTCGGTTATTTTAAGCCACTCACGAATATATTCAAAGTTAGGGATTATCAATGCTCCTGCATATTTTTGGTTTTCGCCGAGGACTACGGGGGTTTCAATAAATGGAGATTCCTTGAGTTTTTCTTCGAGGTGTGTTGGGGCAATATATTTTCCCATAGATGTTTTGAAGAGGTCTTTTTTTCTGCCAGTAATTTTCAAAAACCTACCTTCAATTAGCACACCCAAATCGCCTGTATGCATCCATCCATCTTCAATAGCTTCGGCAGTAAGTTGTGGTTCCTTATAATACCCCAACATTACATTTGGTCCTTTAGCCAAAACTTCTCCATCTTCGGCAATTTTTATTTCTACATTTAAAATTTTAGGACCCACAGTACCAATATAGCTATTATTTTTACCCCAATCGTTCAGAGCAATTACTGGTGATGTCTCCGTCATTCCATAACCTTCAAGGGTAGGAATTCCAGCAGCATTAAATAGTCGGCCAAGCCTTGGTTGCATTGCAGCTCCTCCTGAAATCAAGACCTTAATATTTCCACCAAGAGCTGCTTTCCATTTGCTAAAAACAAGTTTTCGAGCAATAGAAAGTTTAAAATTATATATTAAAGAGTTTTCACCTTTTGGATTGTATCTCAAACCTAAATGCAAAGCCCATTTAAAGATTATTTTTTTGAATCCTATTAATTTTGAGGCCTTTGCATCAATTTTATCATAGACTTTTTCAAGCAATCGTGGAACCGTTGGCAAAATATCTGCTTTTATTTCATTCAAATTTTCAATAATTTTAGCAATATTTTCAGCATAATAAATAGATATTCCCTTATACTGAAAGATATAATTTATCATTCTCTCATAAACATGGCAAAGAGGAAGAAAGCTTAATGCTCTACCTTCTGACCCTGTTGGAGGAACGTGAATCAATGCCATCACATTAGATATAATGTTTAAATGCGAAAGCATTACTCCTTTCATATTTCCGGTAGTACCAGAAGTATAAATAATGGTTGCCAAATCATTTGTAAAAATGTTTTTCTTTATAATCTCAAGTTGTTCTACCTGCGGATTTTCTATTCCAGATTGTATAACTTCTTGATAATCTTTTGTTTCATCGTGATAAGAGAAAGAATAAACTGCCTTAATTGAAGGACATTCTGGCAATATATCTTTGATTTTATAATAAAGGCTTTTACCATCGATAAACACAAATTTTACTTCAGCATGATTAAAAATGTATTTATAATCGCCAACTCCAATTGTTGGATATATGGGAACATGCACAGCTCCTACTTGCATGGCTGCCATGTCGATGAAATTCCATTCAGGTCGATTGTTAGAAATTGAAGCTATTTTGTCACCTTTTTGAATTCCTAAATTTATTAAACCATAGCTCAATTGATTTACTATTGAAGAATATTCTGTTATAGAATATTTCCTCCATTCACCATCAATTTTCCCAGCTAAGGCATCAGTTTTCCAAGGATATTTTTCCAAATAATTTGGAATAATATCAAAAAGCCTTTCAAAATTCATATTTTTTAGTTAGATTGTTTGCAAAGCAAAGATAAATAATTATTCCAATAAAAGTATTTATGTAAAACACTTCAGGAAATACTCGAAGAAAAAAGTAAAATCTCAATTTTTAAAAAGTAATTTTTTATTCAATTACTTTATGAAAAACCCCTGAACTCGCTTGAGCTGTAGGCATTATCAACATATCATTAATATTTACATGCGATGGTAGATTAGCACAATAGTATGCTGCATCAGCAATATCTTCAGGGTGGAGAGGTTCATATCCTGCATAAATGCTATCGGCTTTGGCTGTATCACCTTTGAATCGAACAATGGAAAATTCTGTTTCTATAGCACCAGGAGCAATTTGTGTAACTTTAATTCCAAATTCTACCATGTCAATTCTCATAGCTTTGGAAAGTGAATCCACAGCACTTTTAGTGGCGCAATAAATATTTCCAAAGGGATAAGTTTCGCGCCCTGCTATAGACCCGATATTGATAATATGGCCCGATTTGCGAGCTATCATCAGAGGTGATACTGCTCTGGTAACATAAAGAAGTCCTTTTATATTAGTGTCAATCATTCGTTCCCAATCATCAATTTCACCTTCTTGAATTTTATTCAATCCAACAGCCAAACCAGCGTTATTAATAAGTATATCAATATTTTGCCATTCTTTTGGCAATCCTAAAATTGCTGATTCTACTTGTTTTTGATTGCGAACATCAAAATTCATAGTGAAGACTTTTATTTTAAATTTTGTTTCAAGCTCAGATTTAATTTCGATTAGTCTTTCATTGCGCCTACCACAAAGTATAAGATTATGTTCGTTTGCTCCAAATTGATAAGCACAAGCTTTGCCAATTCCTGATGTAGCACCTGTAATAAATACTGTTTTTATCATGTTTAATTTTGTAAAAAAATAGAGTGCAAAAGTAGGATAATTATGATTTAGAAACTCTAAAAATACTAAGGTTCTTAATAAACCGAGTCTATTTGAAGTGCATTTCTTGATTGATTAAAAGCAAATCAAAGTTCATTGCAAAAAACGCTCAATCCACATAAAATTCTAAAGTCTTTTCAAAATAAGGTTTTCTATCAGAAACTGATTTAAAAATTATCAAATACTTTCCTGAAGCACTTGGTTTTTTGAAAGTGGTTTTATATGGAAATTTAGGCGCAATTTTAGGCTGCCAAAGGATAGTATTTCTATAATCGGGCATTTTATCATCAAAAGTTTCGTACTTATTTAGGTTCTCTTCATGAAGCATTTCGTAGTTTACAAATATTGATGATTTTGGAAATTCAAAATTTGCAAAATCATAATTATTGGTGATAATATTCAAAATTCCGCCGAACATAAACTCGCCTTTTACATAAATATCATTCACAATCTCTATTCGATTTATCTTGGAAGTACTGAGTTTAAGTAACTTTTCCAAATCATAAACTGGAGCATAATCCAAAAGTATCAATGTTGGAATGAATTGCAATTGTGGGTTAGTGCTGTTGATGGTAAAATATGGTTTTTTGTTGTGATATTTTAAATTGACGGAGCTCGATATTTCGGTAAAATATTCCCTCAAGAAATTTAATCCAACATAATCAAGAAGATTAATAGTTTCATCGGCTTTGCCATAAAATTGTTGTTGAAATTTTTCGCGAGTAGTGCTTTTCTCCTTGAATACATCGGTAAGTTGTAGGTTTTTGGATAGAATTAAAGCAAGGTTTTTTTCTTCGTCAGAAAGGGTAAAAGCTTGAACATTAATAGTTTCAGCAAATGAAAAGTCGTTGTTAATTTTAATTTCAGCCTGGTTTGCTAAATTGGAATCCATCAGACTTACAAAGATTTCTTGATTGCCAAAATTATCTGTCAAATTGAAATTAAATTGCCCAATACTATCAGAATTTGCAAAGATTAAATCACTACTTCCTAAAATTGAGAGGCAAATTGTTGTGCTTGGTATTGGCAACTTTGTCAATTTATTTATCACAATACCTGAAATTGCTATGCCCACATCCTCCATCAGAAAATCTTTGGATTTATCTGATTTAACGAGTTGAAAGTTAATATTTTGCTGCGCTAATTCAGGAATAATTGATAGGCAAAAATCGTTGTTTGCACTTATGTTTTTGGCATTTATTTCTATCTCTAAAATCGAATCTTTCGCAATATCTGAATTATTTATGCTGATAGAAATTTCATTTGTAAAATTGTTAGTGTCGGTGTCAGATTTACTTAAGGTTATATTTTGCGAAATCACCTCTTCAGAAAATGGATTTACAATTTTGAGAGGAATTATAGCAAAATTCTGCTGACCTAAATTTCTCATACTATTACTATAAGCTCTCAAAAAATAGAAACCAGTTTTTATATTTTCGCTTATTTTGAAACTGCCACTAACATTAAAATCGCTTATCCTATATTTTTTGCCTCTAATCCATTCAGGTTCAGAAGAAATAAGATCAACATAAAGAATTTTACTGTTTCTGGAGCTATCTGTATTTAAATATTTTGCAATAAAAAGGATATTTTCGCCAGCAATAAAAAAGTTTCTATCGGTTTGCAAAATAACTTTCTCTTGGTTTGACAAAAGCATTTGAGCTGAAATGCTTATTGGCAAAATGATAAATACTGAAATTATAAATAATGTTATTTTCATGGCCAAAATACTGGTTTAGTGGTGGTTCCTCCATTTCTTGTACAATCTACACAGCCAGGGCTAAGTTGCACATTATAATAATTGAAATCGTTACCATCGAGGTAGGCAGGATAGTCGTAAGGCGAAATATCTCTTACACCTCTGCGTAAAGATGAAGATTGGCAAGGATTAAAATCAGTAATTAATCCAGCAACATTTTGTATGAAGATACGTTTTTGCGAAGCTCCAACAGCTGAAAATATTCCGAGAACAACTTTCTCGGGATGGGTTAAATTTGTGATATTTCCTCTGACAGAAATTGGCTGTTTACTATATAGACCACCTTGCTGTAATCCATTTTCCTTCATTTTCTGCCAATAATCAAAAGTAGTTTGAGTTACTGAATATTGATTTATTAAAATACTGTACAAATAGTTAAGTCGTTGACTTTGTGTGCTTACAAAATGCAATGGATATTTCTTATAAACTTTAGGGGAAAGATTTTTGGTTGTAAGAGTAAATATGTCGGGAATAATTTCTGTTTGATAGCAAAGCATTTTTGAATAGTCGGGTGGCACTTGATGATGTACGTGGCCATCATACCACCACTCTATGGGTCGGGATGCGTGTTTCTCCCAAGTCTCTTCAATATTCCAAAGAAAAAATTCTGAGGGGCTATCCCCTGCATCAAAATCAATATAAAATTGAGCACCGTAAAGAGGATTGCTGACATTTGGGAGAATGATTGTTTTTGTTTCAAAATAAATACTATCCACAGCCACTGCTTGATGAATTTTTTCAAATTCCGATTCAAGAAATTCGCCATCAGCAGTTTGTATTTTTAATTTGTATGAATTACCAACTGTCAAATATTGCTGTCCAAGCCAAATTCTGTATTTTCCATCTTCAAATTCGTCCAAAGGAAAGCTATTACCCAAACTATCAATGATTTCAACCTTACATTTTACCATTGGGTTTATGCTGTATTTATTCAATGGCGAAGTTTTATTTATGTAAACATATTGGTAACCTTCGATATTTTTGATAACTCCATTTACTACAATTCGAGCATCATCACCTTCGTAATAATTGGGTTCATAATATTTTATGCATCCCGAAAACAAAATTGCCATCAGTAAAATTATATAACTTACATTTTTATATAGTAGCATAATTTCCAAATTTAAATACCCATGTTAAAGAAAAAATTGGAACAGCAATAACAGAATATTGGTATCCTCCAATAAACCCTTTTGTTGATTCAAAAAATACCGAATATGGATTGTCTCGGCCAGTCAAATTATAAACGCTGATGACTAATGAGCTATGAGCGAGTTTATTTTTTTTCAAACTTCCTTCTAAGGTCAGAGATAAATCTATACGAAAATAGTCAGGAATTCGGTATTGATTGCGTTTCGAATAATCGATGAAAGATTCGTGATTTATCTGATAAGTAGAAACAGGAAAAGTAGATGGTCTGCCACTTTGATAAGAAACCACCGAAGAGAAAGTCATCCTTTTTCTAATTTCATAGTTAAGAACAGCATTAAAAGCATGTGGAATGTCGTAGTTTGATGGATATTCCTCGCCCCCATTTATTTTGTCCCACGAATTCAGCCCATTGACTTTTATTAACGAGCGTGAATAAGTATAAGAAATCCATCCATTGACTTTGGAATACGATTTTTTAACCATTAGCTCCAATCCGTAGGAATTCATATCACCTTGTAAAACCGATGTTTCAACTAATGAATTATTTATAAAATCTGCGCCATCAATAAATTCGGAGAAATTCTTAATCTGTTTATAGAATATTTCGGTGCTTAAATTTATGCCATAGCGTGGGAGTTTTCTAAAAACTCCCAATGAGTATATGTTTCCAGTGGCAGGTTTCAAATATGTGTCCGAAAGTTTCCACTGACTACCGGGAGTGAGAGCAGGCGCGGTATTCAACAGAAAAAGATTTTGATGCATATTATTAAATGAAATCTTAATTGACCCATTTTTATCGGTCGTAAAATTTGCAGCAAACCTTATCTCTGGAAAATAATTCTGCGCAATTACTTCCTTTTTGGCATACACCACTGTATCAAAAATATATTCTCGTTTTTTTGGTAAACCCTCAATATATTTGTAAACGCTGTCGGAACCTAATGTTGCAAAAGTTGAATATCTAAAGCCAATATCTATATTTAGCCAATCGGCAATATCGAAATGGTCGGAAATAAAGGCAGCCATTTCAGCACCCTTTTCTGTTCCAAGATTCAATTTATTGTGAAATGACTTTGAATTATAAGGGTCGATGCTTCCTCTATCCAAATAGTAGTAATTGAAATCGAGTCCATAATTAAGTTTGTGTTTGTCACTAATATTTTGACTCAACTCCATCTTTAATCCAAATTGATTTATTTTATAAGTGTGAGTATATGCCGCTGATAATTCCCTAAAATCGCTTGATGAGAAAGAATAGTTTGAAGTATAAGCACTAATATCGCCGAAGTAAGATTTATTAAATTCTCTACCAATATTTAAGGAAACTCCATTATTGAAATATTTATAACTACTTGTATTATGCATAAGAAACTCATCGCCAGAGTGATAGCCAAAGAGTGAAACTTGCGATTTACCATTATTAAAATCGATAAGGGAGGCAAAATCATTGAATTTTGCTGAGCTTTTGCTGATTATTGTATCTTGAATATTTTTCAAAATCCAATCAGAGAATGAAGTTCTGCCGCTAAAAAGAAATGAAAGTGTATCTTTTATTATTGGGCCTTCCACCATAAAATTTGTGGCAATAGGGCTAATTCCTCCTCTCAAACCGAACTTTTGTTTGTTGCCTTTACGTGTTGAAAGCTCAAAAACAGAGGATAATTTGCCACCATAATTCGGAGGCATATAACCTTTGTAAATGGTTAAATCTTGAATGATGTTAGGATTGAAAGCAGGGAAAAATCCAAACAAATGTGAAGTGTTATAAATTGGCAAGCCATTTAGGAAAAAGGCGTTTTGATCATAGCCACCACCCCTGACATTTATGCCTGCCGATCCTTCGCCAATGCTACTAATACCTGGAAGCATAGTGGAAACTTTTATGAAATCCGTTTCTCCTACCATGGTAGGTATTGCAACAACCTCCTTGCGCGAAAACTTCTCAATGCCAGGGTCTTTGCGAGTGATATCCATTTGTTTATCGCCAAATATTTCCACACCCACAAGCTGATAATCCTTTACTCCAATGCCCAATTTTGCTGTGCCATTGCCATAGATATCCAATACATACTTTTCAGAATCATATCCAATATATTTCACAATAACTGTATATTTTCCAGGCTTGATTTCCATATTTGCTAAGCCGTCTTTGTCGGCTATGATGCCAATATTTTTATCAATTACCATCAGCGCTGCACCAGCAATTGGCTTTTCATTCACAATATCTATAATTTCAAAATTTACAATAGCTTTTTCGAGCTTGTTGCTTTTGGAACTATTGCCAACCACCACAACTGGAAGCACTTCCGTGGAATGTGTAGCAATAAAAGATTTATTTCCAGACTTTTCTGAAGAATTAATATTTGATCCATTCTTTTGAAATTTATACTCTGGAAGTTTATTAATAAGCCTTATACCTTTCAATATCACTATGTTACCATTCCATTCAGAAGCAAAATAATTGAAAGGCAATATCTTATTCAAAATTTCTCCAAGCTTCATTGAATCCTGCTGAATATTTACATAATTTTTGCTGATTAAACTATCTTTAAAATAAATTTTTATCTGTAATTGCTTCTCAATCCCAACAAATAATTCCTTGAGCGGCTTGTTTTCATAATTTGAATATACTTTTTTCTCGAATAAACTTTGTGAGTTTGCAAGATTCAAAATAAATAGAGATATGGCGATTAGAATTAGCTTCATTTTATTTCCATTTTAATAAAATTCAAGAGTCTTTCCATATCAGCTGTTTTAATATTTCTAAACTTAAGCTTATTGGTTTTTATAAACTTTTTAACAGTCTTTTTTTTATCTACATCTAAAATTTTTAAGAAGCTTCTGCTATTCTTATATTTGTGAAAATCAGACTTATAGTAGAGATAAAGTATTTTTGAAGTCTTAGAAAAGTTAAAAGTCTTAATATCAAAACCACTATCTAAATCTTTTGATTTGTAGTAATATGTAAGAAAATACATATCATTATCTCCCACTATTTCATAAATTCTGATATTTCCAAAAAAGTTTTTAATAATGAACTTTTTTTCTTCAATAAAAAAGCTGTCAATAAGCTCTTTGGGTATTTGAATTTGAGAAATCAATTTATTGGATTCAGGATATTTAATTACGATATTTTGATTAAAAATATCGTAATTCAAATCAGCTTTATAAGTTATACCTTTGATAAATATAAAGTTAGAATTATATTCAGGAGATAATAAATACTGATGACCTTGTGAAATATTTGGAATATTTGATTCATACTTTTTACCATTAAATAAATATGGATTCAAATCAGCATGAGAATTTTGCCCATAAGAAGATTGTACATTACCAAATAAAATTATAAAAGCTGACAATAAAATGCCCAATTCGATTTTTAAATTCAATGTATGTATGTTAAAATACGAAAGCAAATCTAATCTAAAATTGAATATGATTGCTTAAATTAAAAATGGGAAAAAGATTCAGTGTTTTTAAAAAATATTTTCTTTTAAATATTTAAGTATTAGTTTTGCGCCTAAATTAATTCGATAATTAAATACTTAAATGGCTAAATTTTTTAATGTTTCAGAAGCAGCTTCAATAGGAATTCATAGCATGGTGTTGATTGCCAAAAGTGAGGGCATACTCAATGTTACCAAAATCAGTGAGATTATGGGTTTTTCGCGACATCATGTAGCTAAAGTTATGCAAAAGCTTTCAAAAGCTGGCGTTGTTATAGGAACTCGCGGTCCTGCTGGTGGATTTGTGCTCGCTATGAAGCCTATAGATATTACATTGTTACTTATTTATGAGTCAATTGAAGGTAAAATTATTGATAGAGATTGTCCGTTTGATTATCCAGTTTGTCCATTCAACAAATGCCTGCTCGATAATATGGCTAACGACATTAATAAGACTTTTAAAGATTATATGATGTCGCGTACCCTTGATTATTACCTTAAGAACGGGTATTAATCATTATAAAATATCATCATTTTGTTAAGCTTTTGAAAAAGCTAAACTCGTAAGGGATACTTGTTTGCCAGTAAAATGAAGTATGTTTTCCAGGCATCATTAAAAACTGAGCGTCGATATATAAATCTATACATTTAGAATAAAATTTCTGATTTG
>Ga0210044_10011487_pt1 | contig 10308 bp, 10 predicted proteins | sample CryGey13umfilter_2_FD_183959 | JGI IMG/M metagenome (GOLD analysis project Ga0210044, IMG submission 183959) | Groundwater microbial communities from aquifer in Utah, USA - Crystal Geyser 4/9/14 3 um filter (SPAdes) (version 2) | ecosystem: Environmental > Aquatic > Deep subsurface >...
CTTCTCTCGACTTAAATCTCACTATCGTCAACATCGTGGGCTTGCACCTCATAAAAGAAAAAATTACTTTGCTTATTACTTCTTTCTCAAACCTAAATAGCACACATTTTTTGCCATTATGCCCAGAATGACAGCGCGTGACTGTCCACACGTTCTAGAGGTAAGGAGTTTAGTGCTTGAAAATAAATCTCCTTACCTCTCTCCTTCAAAAAATTCTTTCAATTCTGGAGTTGAAGAAATTATGGTCAAGGTATCACGTAGAGCAAGACATTGATTATAGCGTATAGCATCATTTTCAGACCCACACCCACTTCGATGCACTATTTCAGCATACCCTAAACACCTTGCAATAACAGATTCTGCAGCACCAATCGCAAGGATCATGGAAACAGTGCCTCCAAAAAGATATGCAAAAATATTTATCTTTTCTGCAGAAAAAAGAGCAGTTCCAAAATGAGCAGCACACAAGATTCCACCTAGAACACCAAAAACACGAACACTTAAAGCCAACTTTTCGAGATTGGCATAGCCGTGAAGAAAATATTTTTTTTCTATTCTTGTTTTGAGACACTCAAGCTCAGCTTTCACCAGTGGATCAAAACGATCTACAAATACAGTTATGCCAGCATCAGAAATCAATTTGGCATAAGCAGCTTCTCCAAAAACATCATAACTATCCGAAGCCTCAAAACCTGCTTGTCGTAAGGCTTGCAGAGGATTGTTTGATTCAGCAAGAGCTCGAAGCTGAGCATCAAAATAAGGACGCATGGTCGCCTGAAAACGATTGCACGCTGTTGGGTGAAAATCACTCTTCTTGGGAGCTTCTTCAAAAGCGGTTCGTAAAGCACATGCTCTGCTGGAATCAACTTTCTCCATAAATGCCAAAGCAGTTTCTGGAGCATAATTCCCTTCAGCCGCATAGCCTTGAGACCCCATAAACCTTACGGCCAAACGCATTTGAGAAAGTAAACTTGCAGAAGCAAGGGCGGCCTGTGGTGTTGCAAGTTGTAAAGCTGGCATCGACATTTTCAAAGTCCTCAGGAAAAAAGGTGCTTACTCTCTTTATCGAACTGATGCAAAAAAAGTTGCTTGTGGTGGGAGGTTAACCTGGAATGGAAGAAATGAGCTTTTTTAGCCTAATCTATTCTTTAGAAACACAAATAAACACACATCGCTAAATTAAGAATTTGACAAGTGAACGGATTTAACTTTACGCAACTTAACATCCTCATTTGCACCACCGATATTTAGAAAACATTGTATTGTTAAACAGTTAGAATCTTAAGATCACAAAATGTGACCTTAAATTAAAGGTAAACCATGACAACACATCAAGCTTTGATAGCCACAAAATTGATTGAAAGAAAAATTTACCTTTTTCGACACCACAAAGTAATGCTTGATGCTGATCTTGCAAAACTCTATGGCGTTACCACAAGTGCATTCAACCAAGCTGTGAAGAGAAATAAAAAACGATTCCCATCCGATTTTATGTTTCAACTCAACGATGATGAAGTTGCTTATCTCCGACAAACTGATGACCCTAAACGCGGGCATGGAAAGCATCGAAAATATGTTCCTTATGCATTTACCGAACAAGGTGTTGCGATGCTGTCCAGTGTGTTAAAAAGCGAACGTGCAGTTCAAGTAAATATTGAAATCATGCGAACCTTTGTAAAACTTCGAGAAATGATTTCTACTCACAAAGATCTTGTACGAAAAATTAATGTTATGGAAAAAAAATACAATCAACAATTTAAAATGGTTTTCGATGCCATCCGAGAATTGATGACTCCGTCTTCGCCGAAGAAAAAACATCCAATTGGATTCAGTGCTGAGAAATGAAAACGTTCACCTTTCAAACACACTTCCATCATCAAAAATAATGCGTCTCATCTCCACATCAATTATGGTTCCACCATCAGCAAACGATAGCCAACTCTGGGCTCTGTAATAATAAGCTTTTGCGGACTATCACTTGGTTCAATTTTCTTTCTCAACTGGCCTAAGTAAACGCGAAGATATTGAGTCTGTTCAACTGCATTTGGGCCCCATACTTCTTTTAAGATTTGTCTTTGTGTTACCACTTTTCCCACATGTTTGATCAGCAATTTCAAAATGGCATATTCTGTTGCCGTAAGGTGAATTTCACAACCATTCACTTTTACAACATGACTTGGGAAATTTACCTCAAGAGATCCAGAGCGAAAAACTGTTTCTCCTTGCATACCTGAAAATGCATGTCGTTCTGCTACTCGCAAACTCAACAAGATCAACGGTTGTAGGACGACTTAAAGATTCCTGTAAAAATTGTTTGGTTGTAGTTGTGAGGCTCTCTTTTAAAAACAGCATAAAGAAAGCGATGAAAATCATATATCCCAGTCCACCAATGTTACAGCCACCCAAAGCTGTATTTATCGCAGCTTGCCAATACACTTCCACTGCCTTTATACGTTCATCTTCCAAAACAAAGGGAAGTGCTTGAATATCATCTCCATCAAACGGATCCGAGAAAAAATTTCCCAAATCGATAGTGACTTCTGGCAGCACTCCCAAAAAAGCTATTGGTGTGTCAAATGAATTAAGCGCATTTATAGCTCCATCAGCCAGATCTTCAAGAAGAGGTCTGTTCACATTGTTTACCTCAACAACTCCACCACTTGCTCCATCCAACACTTCTTTAATGGCGGTATAGCTATAGGCAAGTGCATAACGTAAGTTAGTGCGAGCCGAAGCCAATCTGTTGTCTGCTCGCAAGGCAAATTGATCATTCAGTAAATTCACAAGTCCGGCCTTGGTTACAAGTGCTTCACCTTGTTCATCGATAAGGGAAGAGAGATCAATATCAAAACGATAACTGTTCGCAAAATCAATACCAGCAAGGGTTGCAAAAGCACTTGAAAGTAATTGAGTTACATCAGCGTGATTCAAATCAGTATCACGATCACCATTGTACAACTCTTTTGGAATGCTAAAACGTACCGTCTGATTGTTGTAGGCAAAAGTAAGATCGGTTACAATTTGCTGCAAACTGTCTTCGCCAAGTTCTGCCATGGATGCTGCAAGATCTTCAATGGTGTAACCCGCGGCAGTTCTACTGATGATACATTTGCGATGAGCACGCCCCCAACATCCTTGCAAATTTGCAAAAGGAAGATCGTGAAATTCGAAAAAATCCCTTTGCGGTTCATCATCAACCCACGAAAGCAGCAAGAAACCAGTTTCATCATCAAAAACTGTCGCCTGCACATCCCAAGGGCCTTGTCCAAATTTGGAGAGAACTGTATCGGCAATATCTGTTTCAGGAAGAAGCAAAATATCACAAATGGCGCGACCAACCCTGGCTTCATCTACACTCACTTCAACAAATGAAAGCTTAGGAACAAACGTATCACTTTCAGAACCTGCAATACCTCTCAGAATGATTTGAGTGTAAACGTCTCTCGCTTCAGAAATACTTCCACTGGCAAGCGAACTTTTTGCCTCAGTTAACTTTGCCACAGCTTCTGAAGGCGTTAAAGGATTCCCAATATTCGTTGAGGTTCCATTTCCACAGGCCAGAAAACTTAGTGCCATGAACATCATCAAACTTCGTTGCAAACACTTCCACATAATTTACTCCTTCTTACTTTTTTCTCTTTTTCCAGGATGGGTGAGATGAAAAAATTGATAGTTTAATTGGCAGACACGCTCTGCCTTCTCGGTACTTTTTGAAAGGTAGTCTTGAATCTCTTCTCGAAATTGGCCGATACGCTTTTTCACTTCCGAAAATTCTTCTTCGCTCAATGACATCGTGAGTGAAGAAATATCGCGAATGCTTGAGTCCTGCTCCAACGCATCATAACCACATTTGATCATCTGCTTATGAAACTGCGCTGCCGTAAGCGAAGCCACTTCACGTTCGGTTGCAATATGTGGATCATGTGCAATCCATTCCCCTTTTTCATTTTTTGTAATCAACTTGAGACGCTTTAAAACTTGAAGCGCATCACTTGCCTGAAGTGAGCTAATTTTTGGATTCAGCTGCTTTGCCACCCAAGCGGCATCATCCTTAAACCCTTCCAAATTTACGAGTTCGCGAATGGCAACGTAATACCAACGCGAAAAGTATTCGTATTGTTCTGTACCAATGGTTTGAGCCTGCGCATATGCTTTGAATGAAAGTAATTTTTCAAAGCGATGCACTTTTTCATCGTCAGACTTCGCTTGATTAAAGGCAACAAGCGCCTCAAAAAATGCGTGCTCTTTTTTATTCAGCTTCATTGCCACTGCCAGTTGATGAACAGCAGTGTTAGAAACCCGTTTTTTTCCGGCAATGATATGCTGAATATAATTTGGAGCACCAAAACCCGCTCTTTTCGCAAAAGCCCGAAACGAAAAGATACCCTTCATCTGCTCATTTTTGAGGCGATGAAAATCACTCAAAAGCTTCTTGAAATCAGAATAGGTAAAAATGTTAAAAAGACTGTTTTTCATAAGTGTGCGCTTGCTTGCTCAATATATCGGCTGAGAACAAGGCAAAGTTGCGAAAAATGACTCAAAAACGAATACTTTGGTATTCAGTCTTCATAAGCCAGTTGAAGAAAAAAGAGAGGTAAAACGAATGATTTCAGCAGGTTAAATGAACTTTTCGTAAGAAATAAAATATGGGATATAAGCTTCAGGTTCTCAATTGAGTATTCGGCAAAAAAAACTCCCACTCAGACAAAAGAGTGGGAGCAAGTTCTTCAAACGCTTTCGGAAAAATCTATCTGGTAAGAGTACGCCACTTTCCAATTCTCATTGCTTCAAGTGGAGCAAACACTTCCACAAATGGATCAACAACACTTCTGCTTGCAGCAGAAAACACCCTTCCACAATCGCCAACATTACAACCACCAAGCGCTGTGTTTATAGCAGCTTGCCAATAGGCTTCCACAGCTGTGATGTGGCCATCTTCCAAGACAAAGGGATCTGCTTGAATGTCACTTCCGTTAAACGGATCCAGAAAAAAGCCTTTCAGGTTTACTGTCACCGAAGGAAGCACTCCCGCTAGGGGGGTAGGTGCATCAAAAGAGTTAAGGGCTGCTGCTGCACCATTGGCCAAATCATTGTAGATGTGTGCGTTTGTAGCATTCATCACAAGCGTTCCGGTATTTGCCCCATTCAACACCTCTTGAAGGGCAAAAGAACTGTACATCAATGCAGAACGTAAATTTCTCCTCGCTTCAGTCAAACGATTGTGGGCTCGCAAGGCAAATTGCTGATTCAAAAGATTTACCATGGTTGCCGAAGTCACAAGAGCTCTGCCTTGTGCATCAACAAGAGATGAAAGATCAATATCGAAATGATAGCTATTGGCAAAATCAATACCAGCAAGCATTGCATGAACACCGGAAAGAAGTTGGGTAATGTCTGCATGACTCAAATTAATATCGCGATCACCATTAAATAAATCTCTCGGGATAACAAAGGATATAGCCGGATTGCGGTATGCGTAGGTTAAGTCTTCAGCGATTTGACGCAAATTGCCTTCACCAAGTTCCAACAAAGAATTTAAAAAAGTTTCAGTTTTGTAAGGATTCACTGTTCGGCTTACGATACACTTGTAGCTGTGGTTACCCCAACATTCCCCCATGCTTCCAAACGGAAGATCATGAAATTCAAAAAAATCTGACTGCGGCGCATTATTCACCCAAGAACGTGCTAAAAAACCTGTCTCATCATCAAAGACTGTAGCTTCAACATCCCAAGGTGATTGCCCAAAAGAAGCCAATATTTTTGTAGCAGTACTCGCCTGCGGAAGAAGGAGCAGATCACAAATGGCACGACCAATTCGCGCTTCTTCTTGACTATAATCAATAAGAGCTGCCTTGCCTGTCGCAGTTTCATTATCTGAAGTTGTTGTACCATCAACAATTTCTGTATAGAGAGCTCTTGCTTCCAAAACCTTACCCGTCGCAAGCGCCACTTTCGCTTTCTCCAATTGAGTACCAGCTGCAGAAGGAGTGGAAATCACAGGGTCCACAGGATCTGCAGAGTCCGCAACAACTTTCGTTGACTTTCCACCACTACAAGCCACGAGGCTTAAGATAAGCAAAAGCACTGCATTAATCTTTAAACACTTGCGCATGATCCACTCCTTTTTAAATGTGAGATGCCCGCAGAAACTGCGATTTTTTATCGTAACAGCAATATCAATGCACGGCAAGATAAGTGATGAAAATGAATGGAGAAAATGAACACTATGGCATTCGTTTTTGTTTTTTTTGCGAAGAGAGTGAAAGCCACCTTCTGCCGCGCCTGCTTACGCTGCATTTTCGACAGAGATTCTTTACGCCATAGATTTTGCACAATTTTCAAATTCAAGTTGAATTTTGTTCTAACTTATAATAAGCTCTTAAAATGATTCAGAGAACAATAGAACAACTTGTCTTAAAACGAGCAGCCCAGTATCCGGTTGTCACACTGACTGGCCCGAGACAATCCGGCAAATCAACGCTTTGTCAGGCTCTTTTTCCAAACTACAAGTATCTTAACTTGGAAGATCTGGCACTCAGAGAATTTGCCAGCTCAGACCCAGTCGGCTTTATCCATCAAAACCAAGGTGGTGTAATCTTAGACGAAATTCAGCGCGTACCAGAGCTCTGCTCACAGATTCAAGTTTGCGTTGATGCAAACAAACGCAAGGGAGAATTCATCCTCACGGGTAGTCATAATTTATCGGTGAGGCAATCGATCAATCAGTCTCTTGCTGGAAGAACTGCTGTTTTAGAACTCCTTCCCTTTAGCTTGAAAGAGCGCCAAAATTTTCCTTCAAAAGATTTGCAAGAAATTCTCTTTCAAGGCTTTTACCCAACAATATTTGATCAAAATATTGAGGCCAATGTCTTTCTTGCAGATTATATCGCAACTTATGTTGAACGTGATGTGCGAGATTTGGAAAACATCAGAGATCTCACCCTTTTTAAAAAATTTTTAGGATTGTGTGCTGGTCGCGTTGGACAACTTGTCAACTTATCAAACCTCTCAAATGAGGTTGGGGTTTCGAGCACCACATTAAAATCATGGCTCACGATTTTAGAGGCAACTTACGTTGTTTATCTTCTAAAACCTTTTTATAAAAATCTGAATAAGCGACTGGTGAAAATGCCAAAGCTTTATTTTTATGATACGGGACTCATGGCACATTTGTTGGGGATTCGTAAAAAAGAGCAGCTGATCAACCATCCCTTACAAGGAGCTCTTTTTGAAAATATGATGATTGGGGAAATGAAAAAACAAATCGCTCACAAAGGATTGCAGCACGAGTTGTACTTTTACCGTGACAGCAAAGGGGTTGAAGTTGATCTCATTGTCGATCAAGGAACAAAACTACTTCCCATCGAAATCAAGATGGCTCAGACCTATTCATCTGGTTTTTTAAAAAATAAATCGATGATCGAAAAAGATCTCTCTCTTCCCGCAGCAAAGTGGCAAGTTGTTTATTCAGGGAGCACTCAACAACGAAGTGATGTTGATATTTGGAATTTTGATGAATTTGAGTTGTGAAAGGAAATTTGCAAGATTAAGACATCCCTTTCCACTTCAAAAAAAGGAGCATAGCCTAAAAATCATACTCTTTTTTTGCGGAGAGAGCGGGATTTCCTTTCCATCACCACTCGACAAGAACAAAAATCGTGTCTCGTATTCCAAGGACCCCAAGCCGTAATCGCTGCGCCCATTGTAAAACATGAGCGCAGCTCAACGTCTCGGTGTCTTCCCGATCCGCCTTAACAACCGGCGGATGGTTCTCACCACACTCTCTCAGAAATAAAAAATGATCCTTTCGGATCCTTTTTTATTTCTGGCGGTGTGTCTTGGACGAAGTTCGAATGTATTTCGGACAAAATCCGCAGGATTTTGACGAATGACACTTGCGCCTCGGCCGCGCTCGACAAGCTCGCGCGGAGCAAAACCCAAAAATTTCCTATCATTTTTATTTGCGGCTCCCCCCACACCCCCAGCCGCGAAGCGGAACATTTGAGAGGAAGGAAATTTTTGGTTTTGCTGCCGCCGCTTCACTCCTCCAAAAAGGCTATAAATGTAGTTTAGCATTTTTGCCAGTTTTACGCCCGCCTTTTCTCCGTCGTTTGCGGCGACCCGAGGCGCTCCCGTCTCCGCGTTCTGTGGTAATTTGAGCGTCCGCTCACACTTCGCAAGCACCTCGCACTGGCTGCTCACATTCGTTCGCGATGCCTGCTCGGTGTTGCTTCGTGTTCGCTCTGCGGCTTCGGCGGTGTCCGTGGTAACTCTTTGTGCTTGCCCCACCCACCCTGTGCGCGCACAAGCCCGCCTGCTACGCTGGCGGCTCCCTATAATTTTATTCTCCAGATTTAGTCCGGTTGTCTATTTTGCAGAGCATCTGGCAATTCTTTGCAACAGTCTTTCCGCCGGAATGCCACGGAACTATGTGATCTGCCTCCATTTCTTCAATCTCAAAATGCTTTTTGCATACCGGACAAATCCCTTTTTGCTTTTCGTACTGCATCACTTTTGTTTTCTCGTCAAAGGCACGCAGATTGAGCGTCTTCTCGTTTCCAGTCAAAAGATACTCGTAAATACCTTTCTTGTTGTCCACCTCGTCATCTTCAATCAATTCTGCAATTCGTTTTTCCAAGTTTGCCGCATTTAATTTGTCGCTCTTGTGCTCATTGTAAAGTCGTCCCCACTCTAAACCTTTCATAATTTTTCGATACTCGGGGAATACGCGCTCAATCCACGCTACGACTTCCTGAAAATACTGCCATAATTCCTGCGCATCTTTATCTTGCTGGTGACGGCTCATGTAATTCTCAATCTTTCCGTCCGAAATCCAATCAAGTGCTTTTTCCAAATAATCTTGTCGTATCGGCGAGCCGTTTATGTAATTTTCGCCAATTTGATATGCCGGTCCGCCGGTTTTGCTAAACCAACGCTTCGCGTCGGCAAGCCACGGGCCAGTGTGCATGGCGTTCAAAAGTTCCTGATCGGTTAAAGGCTTGCCCGCGATATTGATTGTCCGAAACCACGCGAGTTTTTCGCTTTCTGCGCCTTCGCAAATGTAAATTGAAAGCTCGTAGTCTAAAATTTTCTGCTGTTGGTCGGCCGTCAGATTGTTGAAAGCGAGTTCATATCCATCATCAAATTTGATAGGGATGATGTCGGTAATATATTGGCAAATCGAAATGGTGCGCTGCTGTCCATCCATAAGTTCAAAATTTCCGTCGCCGTCATCCGACCAGTACATGGTGTTGAGCGGAAAGCTAGACCGCACTGTTCTTATAACCGCGTCGCGCTCTTTCTGTCCATAAATAAACTCGCGCTGAAATGCCGGACGAATATTGAGTTTGCCGCCGTAGCCAACCACGCCATTCTCGCCACTATCTTTGTAGCCCTTCACCACGTCGCGTATTTTGATATTTTTTAGTTCTATTTTCATATTATCGTTTTCGTCTAATTATAATCCTATTGTAAATTTTTCGCCCATCTATAATCGTATACAATTCGTAACCTATCCATCGTGCCGAGTTTGCGATACCCAGGATTTCAAACTTGTTTGATGAATAATCTCGCATACTTTCTTTGTCCCTTAATGTACGGTCGGCCTGCTTTGTATTCGATACAGATTCCATCTGGTTCAATGACTCCCGTTTGTCCGAGGATAGCGAATGAGTATTCTGAAGTACGGTTGTACTCTCTCTCTCTCTCGTAAACGCTAGGTCTTTGTCGTCATCGCCTTTTCTGAATTTGACTATTTCTATGCCACTATCCGGCGTCCAATAATCCAAAAAGGTTATTGGAACCCCCATTACGCCGTTATAGTCAATTGGGATTTCAGCTAATTTCGATACTTCGATAGCATTATAATTATCGTATTTTGGATACAATCCCTTCTTGCGACCTTGCTCATAGGTGAGATATGGCGTAAGTGGGTTTTCAGATCTATCTACATAAAGATTTGTATACCAGCCGACATTGCGAAACTTTACAAGACCAGTTTTTGTATCATATACACCAGCCGCAAATTCGCGTGCTTTCTCTGGCGGAATTTTGAAATAAGCATTACCCCCAGCAAAGCCATAGCCGAGCCATAGCTTATTTTCTTTAATCAATTTAAAAACATCTTTATAGGTGATGGCGTTTTTGCTTCCGATAATAAGAAATTTTTTGTTATTTTCTACTAGGGCGTGTTAACACTATTTAAGACCCTCCACGATAAGCACGAAAAGAATAAAGCCAATGAACATGATGTCGAGCTTTTCAAAGCGACTGAAGATACGACGATAGCCTTTGAGCCTCCGAAAGAGT
>Ga0210044_10011490_pt1 | contig 10307 bp, 7 predicted proteins | sample CryGey13umfilter_2_FD_183959 | JGI IMG/M metagenome (GOLD analysis project Ga0210044, IMG submission 183959) | Groundwater microbial communities from aquifer in Utah, USA - Crystal Geyser 4/9/14 3 um filter (SPAdes) (version 2) | ecosystem: Environmental > Aquatic > Deep subsurface > Groundwater...
GTAAAATGCAACTTGCCCGGGGTGGACAAAAAAGATGTAAAAATTAAAATCAACCCAGAATCTATTACGATAGCAGGTGAACTTAAAAAAGAGAAAAAGCAAAATGAAGAAAACTACTATGTTGAAGAAAGAGTCTACGGTACTTTTAGCAAAGTAATACCTCTTCCAGCAGAAGTAAATCCAGAAAAAGCCAAGGCAAAGTTTGAAAATGGAGTTCTTGAATTAACAGTCCCAAAGGCCGAGATTAAAAATTTTAAAGAAATTACACTTTAAAAATCCAGGGGGCTTTGCCCCCTTTTTAAAAACATCAAAACGATTTCTAAGAGTTTATAAAAAAATGTTGAATAATAAAAAATACAATATATAATAATCTTTGAAGTAAAACGAAAAGGAGTATTTCTTTTTTATTTAGAGATGAAAATTATTTTAAAATTTTTCAAAAAAGAATTTAAACTTTACGCATTAATTATTTCTCTTTTGTTAATTGTGGATTCGTCACAGGTCATTATCCCAATTTTTACAAAAAGGGCAATAGATGCAATAGCTAACAGTAACAAGTCACTAATCTTGAAGAATGGACTATATATTATCATAGTATCGGCAGCAATAATAGCGATAAGATATTTTTATAATTATATATTGAGATACTTAACTTTGAAATTAGATCATGATATAAAAATTTCATTATTTAATAAATATCTTAATCTACCAAAAAAACTCATTCAGCAATTAGAAATTGGTGACCTTATGGCAAGAGTAACAAACGATACAACGACAGTACGATTTTTTCTCATAATGGGGTTTATTGGAATAATCGACATCTTTTTCCTCGGAATAACCACTTTTGTAGCAATGTTTATTATGAATGCAAAATTAACACTTATAGTAATTTTGCCTCTCCTAATCCTTATACCAATTACTCTAAATTTTGGCAAAAAAATACATCTATATTTTCGAAAAGTTCAGGACCTTTTCGGAGAAATGACGGTGAGAATAAGAGAGGCTATTGGTGGAATAAGAGTCATCAAAGCATTTGTTAGAGAAAACTTCTACTTAAACCTGTTTATGAACATAAACGAACAATACTTAAGGGAAAATTTGAAACTTGTAAAACTTGACGGATTTCTTGACCCCACCATTAACCTGCTTATAAATATCTCCATGTTTAACTTATTAGTTTTCGGAGGGCTCTTTTTCATAAGAAACAAGGCAGATATAGGGACAATTGTAGCATTTTTCCAATATATTCAGACTTTAGCATGGCCAGTAATGGCTATAGGCTTTTCAATAGCTCTTTATCAAAGAGCGAAGGCTTCTCTTAATAGAATTGAAGAGGCTTTAAATATCAAACCAGAAATAATAGATACACATCCAAAACAAATTGAATCCTTAAAAGGTAATATAACAATAAACAAACTTTCTTTTAAATTTGGAGAAGATGAAAATTTTATCTTAAAAGACGTGTCAGTTGAAATTGATCAAGGGACTCTTGTTGGTATAACAGGACCCCCTGGGAGTGGTAAAACAACACTTTTAAACCTTATAATGAAAATATATAATACCAAAAGAAACACAATAAATATTGATAGAGTTGACGTTTTTGATATACCTTTAAAATTATTCAAAGAACAAATAGCATATGTTCCTCAAGAGCCTTTCTTGTTCAGCGATTCTATATTAAACAACATAAAACTCGCAAAAGAAAATGCAACCACAGAAGAGGTTGAACAAGCTGCTAAAATTGCAGATATTCATAAGGATATTTTAAATTTCCATCAAAGTTATGAAACTATAGTTGGAGAACAGGGAGTAACACTGTCAGGTGGGGAAAGACAAAGAGTTTCAATAGCAAGAGCGATTATAACAAAAAGGCCAATAATGATTTTTGATGACCCATTATCGGCCGTAGATACAGAAACTGAAAGAAATATTATACAAAATTTGAAGGAGTTCTTTAAAGATAATAAAATCACCGCAATAATTGTTTCTCAAAGAATTAGTGCCTTATCAATTCTCGATAAAGTAATCGTTATTGCAAATGGAAAAATTTTAGAACAAGGGAAACCAGACGAACTCCTTGATAAAAATGGCTATTATTATCATCTTTACAGAAAACAATTACTTGAAGGAATTGAAGTATGAAAAACAGATATATAAAAAGGTTTTTGCCGTACATATTTAAATATAAATCTGCAATAATTTTCGCGCTTGTATTTCTTGTGGTAGCGTCGCTTTTATCGTCATTAATCCCTTTTATTGTTAAGAATGCAATAGATAATTATATATCGGCAAAAAATTTGCAGGGCTTAATTAAACTTTCAATATTTCTACTTTTAATGATAGGAGTGCAGTTCATATCAAAACTAATTCAGATTTATCTAACTAACCTATCAGGTCAAAAAATAATGAAAGATTTAAGACATGACCTATTCCAAACAATGGAGTCATTTGAAATAGACGTTTTTACAAAAGAACCTTCTGGAAAGATTATAACTCGTATAACCAACGACGTTGAAAACATGAATGAGTTATTAACTTCTGGCATTGTCTCACTTCTTGGCGACATGCTTATGGTTGTATTTTCAATAATATTTTTGTTCTATATAAATTTAAAGCTCTCTCTCATTTCTCTAATACCTTTGCCTGTTGCAATTATTGCTGCATTATTTCTCGGCAATAGAATGGAAAAAATCTACGAAAAAGTAAGAGATATTTTGACCAGGATGAACATTCACATGCAGGAAAGTCTCACGGGGCTTCCAATAATTCAAACATTCGGTGTAGAAAAAACCAATCTCTCGAAGTTCAGTAATATAACAAAAGATTTTCGATTCACCTTTCATAAAGCTCAAATGCTGAACATTATGCTCAGACAAAGTATTAACGCTCTCTCTTATACTTCTATAGTCTTCGTCATTGTTTTTGGAGGTTTATTTGCCCTGAAAGGAACAGCTACCGTTGGAACAATCGTTGCATTTCTTGTGTATTTAAATCAGCTTTATGGACCGCTTGGTGACCTTTCGGATAGATTTTCTATACTCCAGAATGCTATATCCTCCATGGCAAAACTCGATGATTTTTTAACATCGAATAATGTAGAAAAAGAAGGCAATAAGGGATTTAAAAAACCAGTTCAAGGAGAAATCGAGCTTGAAAATGTTTCTTTCTCCTACGATAAAGATTCAATTATTCTGGAAAACATAAATATGAAAATTAAAAAGGGAGAAAAAGTTGCAATTGTGGGATTCACAGGTGCAGGAAAGTCAACAATTGCAAATCTTATATTATCTTTTTATGAACCTGATTCGGGTTCAGTAAAGATTGATGGTATTGATACAAAGATCTTGAATAAAAAAGAGTTGAGAAAAAATTCTGCAATTGTTTTACAGAATATTTTTATTTTTAAAGGAAGTGTAAGAGACAACATAGCCTTAGGCAGAGAAGATTTTACAGAAGAGAAAATAATTAATGCAGCTAAAGAAATAGGTGTGCATGATTTTATTATGAAACTTCCCAATGGGTACGATACAGAGCTTTCAACTGAAGGCAAAAATATTTCTGTAGGCGAAAGACAACTTGTATCTTTTGCAAGGGCTCTTGTTTACAACCCTAAAATCCTCATCCTTGACGAAGCTACTGCTTCTATAGATACCAATACAGAAGAAATCATCGAAAATGGTATAAAAAAATTAATGAAAGATAGAACATCAATAGTTATAGCTCATAGGTTATCAACAATAAGGAATGCTGATATGATATACGTGATAAACAAAGGAAAAATTGTTGAATCAGGAACACACAGGCAACTAATGTTGGGTAAAGGACTTTATTATGAGCTGTATACTACACAATTCAAAAAAGTTTAAGAACCTCTTGTCAAGAAATCTATTTTTTACCAAACGTTCAATAAAAAAGGGTAAAATAATAAATTTTAAAAAAGTCAGGGAAGGCGACGGGGGCACCTTCCCTGACATGAATAAAAAAGGAGGTAGGTATCAGCTATTCAACGAGGAATAACTGATTTTTTATTGTGTATCATTATATTGAAATCGAAAGCTGTGTCAATAGTTTGAGAAAGATTTTTTATCCATTTTAAAATAACTGAGATACTATCTTTTCTATCCATATTTTAAGCCAGTTCTCGTAATTCTTTGCTATTTCTTGATAAGGCATAGTAAGGTATTTATCAGGTTTTACTGCATATACAAAATAATCTGGGAGTGGTGTATCTTTTACAACAGGAAACATCCATTGATGTCCAGGAATTTCCTTCTGGAAATCCTCAGAAAGCATAAAATCAATATAGTTCTGAGCCAATTTCTCATGTTCTGTTCCTTTTATTATCCCGGCAAACTCAAGGTACATCCAGCCACCCTCTTTTGGGATTATTGCTTTATATCTTGTACTCTTATCTTCTGTATAAAAATATGCAGGGTCAGTATCATAACTAATCATCATTGGCGCTTCTCCATTAGAAAAAGCAGTAAAAGCCGAATCCCATCCAGGATAAATATGGAAAATTGTCGGATTGAGTTTCTCCCAGTAATCAACAAATCCATTTCCTCCATAAACTGCTATAGTCCACAGTAAAAAGCTCATACCCGGCCCACTGGTTCTTGGGTCCTCTAAAATAAGCTTTTTAGCATATTCAGGTTTAACAAGATCTTCAAAACTTTTTGGTGGGTTTTGTATTTTTTCAGAGTCGTAGAGAATTGCAATGGAATCCGGACCATCAAAAGGAATCAACCTATAACCTTCATCAAGAATATATTCTGAAGGTATTTTATCAATTAATTTCGGCTTATAAGAAATAAATAAATCATTATCTAATACCTTTGAAAGGTCATCAATATTTACACCGACAAAAATATCAGCCTGACTGCTTCCTTTCTCAAGAATTAGGCGATTCAAAGTTTCTTTTGAATCTCCAAAAGAGATGAAATTAATCTTACAATTATACTTAGATTCAAAAATTTGATTTGTTGCTTCAGGAACACCATAAGAAATAAAACTATCGTAAGTGTAAATCATAAGTGTTTCTGGCATTGCTTCTTTCTTCTGGCAACCAACAAAACTTCCAAAAACTAAAAAAGTAACTAAAACAACTAGAACAATTTTTTTCATATATTCCCTCCTTAAATTAATTTAATTAGTACATTTTCGAGAATAGATCTTTTGCATCACCTCCTTTGTTTCACATTTTTATTAAAAGATAAAAATACACTGTTCCCTGCCTTGAAATTAGTTATATTCCTCGTTAAACCTAATGCAAATATTGTACTATTTTCCAGCTTAACAACTATTTCACTCATACTTCCAAGATAATGAACATCAGCAACGATTCCTTTTAAAATTCCTCTCTTTTTAGAGAGCTTTATATCTTCAGGGCGCACATATAGAGTCTCTCCATCCATATTTATAGAATTAATTTTACCGATGAATTCTCTCGCAAATGAAGTTTGTGGGTAATAATAAAGCTCAACTGAGGTGCCTATTTGTTCGATACGTCCATTATTCATAAGTATAATTCGGTCAGATAGATACATTGCTTCTGTTTGGTCATGTGTTACATACACTATTGTTATTCCAAACTTCCTGTGAAAATCTTTCAGCTCGTCGCGCAGTTTTTCTCCAATCTTCGCATCAAGCGAAGACATTGGCTCGTCCATTAAAAGTATGTCTGGCTTTGTTATCATGGCTCTCGCAAGAGCAACTCTTTGCTTCTCACCACCAGAAATTAAATCGGGATATTTAGAGAGTATATTTTCGATACCAAATGCATTAGCAAATGTGCGAACCTCAACATCTAACTCTTTCTTTGATATATGCTTGAGTCTTAGACCAAAGGCAATGTTTGAATATACTGAGAGAAATGGGAACAAGGCATAATCTTGAAAAACAATGCCAATATTCCTCTTCTCTGATCGTACATTTGTGATATCGATTCCATCCTTAATAATTTTCCCTGAATCAGGAGGGATGAAGCCAGCAATGATATGAAGAATAGTCGTTTTGCCAGAGCCTGAAGGACCAAGTATTGAAACAAGTTCGCCTTCGTATGCTATAAAACTTGCCTTTATAGAAAAATCTGAATAATTCTTGCAAATTTCCAAAAGTACTATTTTTTCGTTCATATAATATTCTCTCTGCCTCTATGAAACTTTTCAATAAGAATAAATGAAATAATATTTATCACAGCAAATATTGAACCTAAGGCCGAAGCTTCCCCATAGTGCCTTCCGGAGAGGAATCTGTATAAAGCAATTGGAATTGTCGTAAATCTTGGCATATAAAGCATAAATGTGGCCCCAAACTCTCCAAAAGATATTGCAAAAGAAAATATCGAAGAAGTAATAAGGACATTTTTGAAAAGGTTCAGGTCAACCGCAAAAAAGCTCTTAACTCTGCTATAACCAAGACTCCTTGATGCAAAAACAAATGAATCCGAAGTACTCTGGACAGCTGGTAAAAGGGCCCTTAAAGAAAAAGGAAAAGCTAACAAAGTGTGAGCAATTAATATGGGGATAGGGGTATTCATCAAGTTAATAGGTGAGCGGAAGAAAATTATGAATGAAAGTGCAATTGTAATTGGAGAAATAGCCAAAGGGAGCATTAAAATTGAAACAAATAAATTCTTACCTTTAAAATTCGTTTTCAATCCATAACTTCCAAGGAGGGCAAACAAATTTGACAATAATAATGTGAATAACGCAAAAGCAAAACTGTTCAAAGTCACTCTTAAAAAGCTTGTCCCTAAAAGATAGGTGTAATCGGTACCAAAAAGCTTTGCAAAATTTTCTAAAGTAAACTTTGATGAAAATGGGTCCAGGAAAGCATAAACGATTACAACAAGAATTGGTGCAATGATTAAAAAAAATATCAATCCAAGATAAATTAAGCTGAAAAATAGGGTCTTTTTATTACTTAATATGCTCGGTGCGGGAGCGATAGATTTTTCTATATCTCCTGTTTTAACAATATCGCTTACCTTTAAATAAGTATAGATTACCAATAATGAAAATAATGCCTGGAATGTAGCCAATGCGCTTCCCATCTTAAAATCGGAAAACATATTGTAATATGTGTAAATTGAAACCTCAATCGTGGCAAACCTAGCTCCTCCAATAATGAGAATAATTGAAAAACTTAAGAAACAATATAAGAATACAAGAGAAAAGCTCGAAATAATAGCAGGGAGTAGCAATGGCACAGTAACTTTAAAAAAAACTTCTAAAGGTTTTGCGCCTAAACTTTTAGCGGCAAATTCATATTTGTCTGATACTCCTGCCCATGCAGCCCCAATTATCCGCAAAACCACTGGAAAGTTGTAAAAAGTGTGCACAAGGATAATAGCTGCAAATGAGTATAAGATATGGAAAGGTTGCTTAAAATGAAAAACGTCCATTAAAAATTTGTTTAAGAAGCCATTGTCGCCAAATAAAATTATGAATCCAAGGGCAACAAGAAGAGATGGTAGAATAAAAGGAACCGTGGTTAATGAAACTAAAAAAGACTTGCCTTTAAATTTATAGTGTGAAATGATATAGGCACCTGGAAGGCCAACGATAAGAGTAAAGAATGCGCTTATAAATGCCTCTTTAAAGGTAAAGGTAACGACTCGTAAATTATAAAGGTCGTTAAATATTTTTTTAAATTCATTGAGAGTAAAACTTCCAGTAGATGTAGTAAAAGCCTCTTTAAGCATTTTGAAGAGGGGAAAATAGAAACATAAAAAAAGAAAAATAAACAAGAAGAAAAAGTTTAAAAAAATCTTCTTTTGAATTCCTCTTAATAAAGGTATTTTATTAATTTTCATTTTTCCCTACGCTAGTATTATCTAGATCAGGTCCAGAGGGTTAGGCAAAAGCCTTCTCAGCATAACGCACCCCTATATAACCAAATCGAATAATTATATCATTATTTTAAAAATATTAAAACTAAAATTTTAAAATTTAAATAAATTTTGTAACCTATTAATTTTCCTTAAAATAAAATGTAAGATAGGGAGGCAAAAATGTTGGAGTTTACTTCTGCAAAAGAAGTCTTAGACTTCAGTAAGAAAAATTCAATTAAACAAATAGATTTAAAGTTCACAAACCTTTTTGGGGGACTGCATCACGTTACAGTACCTATTACCAGAGTTAATGAACAATTCTTAAAAAATGGAATAGGCTTTGATGGTTCCTCAATTCCTGGTTTTAAAACTGGCAAACAAAGCGATATGAAACTAATTCCAGACATAAATTATGCATTTATAGACCCTTTTTACGAAGTAAAAACCTTATCATTCTTTGGATTTGCATATCAAGCCGGTTCAAACGAGGAATTTTTGCTTGATCCTCGCATAATTGCCAAAAAAGCAGAAAATTACCTTAAAGCAAAAAGCTTTGCAAATATAAGCTATTGGTCGCCAGAATATGAATTCTATGTCTTCTCAAGTGTGAACTATAAAAATGAACAAAACATCTCTTATTACGAAGTCGATTCAGATGAAGGTTTATGGAATTCGGCTGGCAATTTAGAGCCAGGGAAGGGCTATTTTAACAAAACTGGAAAGGGATACCATGCTACTCCTCCAAAAGACAAACTCTATAATTTTCGGTCAAATCTTGTATCAATACTTGAGGAAGCAGGTATCGAAGTAAAATACCACCATCATGAGGGAGGTGGTGCAGGGCAAGTCGAAATTGAGGTTCCATACAATACTTTGTTAAGATCTGGAGATATAGGTCAAACTATAAAATATTTTGCAAAAATGTATGCATATCAGAACAACTTAACAGCAACTTTTATGCCAAAACCTTTAAACAATGATGCCGGAAACGGAATGCATTTTCATCAAAAGCTTTTTAACAATGAAGTGCCTATATTTTATAAAAAGAATATTAAAACCTTTGACTTGTCAGAAATTGCCCTTTATTACACCGGGGGTATTTTAAAACACACTCCCTCGCTCGTTGCCATAACAAACCCATCGACAAATTCATACAAAAGGTTAGTTCCAGGATATGAAGTTCCTATAGGAGTTTTTTATTCGCTTGGTAATAGAAACGCAGCAATAAGAATACCCAAATATTCTACTACACCTACGGATAAAAATATAGAATTTAGAGTATCAGATGGATCAGGTAATATATATCTTTCGCTGGCTGCAATGCTTAAAGCTGGATTAGATGGTATAAAAAACAAAGTGAATCCAGATAAATACGAATTGAATGAAGCTTCAAAAATGCAAATATTACCGACTTCGCTCAAACAGGCACTTTACTATTTAGAAAATGATAACAGCTACTTAAAAGAAACATTCCCTGACGATTTCCTTAAAATTTGGATTGAAGAAAAAAGCAAAGAGGCATTTGAAATTGAAAAAAGAGTTCATCCATACGAGGTTGAGCTTTATTTCGATTGTTAATAAAATTAGATACTTTTGAAAAGAAGGATTTTATGAAAAATAAGGTTCAAAGTTCGTATTTCCTTTTTGCCTTGATTACTTCGCTTGTTGGACTTAATTGGTTCATGTGGGGTCCGTTATTATCCTCGATCGTTGAGTCGAGATACAAAATTTCAGGCTTTGCATTAGCACTATTTATTTCATCAGTTCCACTAGCTCTTGTAATTATGTCTTATTTCACCGGGAGCCTGGCAGATAAAAACCCAAAGAGAACCACAATTATTGCAGCAACTATGCTTGGGGTTACTACAATTTTAAGGCCTTTTACAGCAGGGAACTTTACTGCCCTTCTTATAATGCAGTTAATTTTTGCTCTAAGTGCAGCATTTTGCTTTACTTCATGGTCTCCTTTTACCTACAGACTTTTTGAACCAAAAGAGATTTCTACAAAAATAGCAATTTTCACAGCATTCCTTACAGGAGGACAAATACTTGCTTTCCTTATTACATTTCCAATTGCAAATAAAATTGGGCTTTTTTATTTATTATTAATTTACGGTATTATTTCAGCAACAGTTTCGACATTTTATATACTTTTAGTTTCAAAACTCGACTTTCCTTATAAAGTAACAAGGAACAAAATACCGACTTTTTTAGAAGGCGCAAAAATTACATTTTCCGAACCTTCTATGAAATCTCTGAGTTTCATCTCCCTCCTCGACATCGGCGTATTTGCATGGCTTGCTGGTTGGTATCCCAAAATGCTTATCTCCTTTAAGGGAATCTCACCATCTAATGCTGCGATAGTTAACAGCATGATACTGCTTGGCTGTTTGATTGGCGCAATGACTATACCCAATTTAAGCCATAGATTAAAAAAGGTAAAAATTTTCTTTTTATTGCTCCCGATTATATG
>Ga0210044_10011491_pt1 | contig 10305 bp, 5 predicted proteins | sample CryGey13umfilter_2_FD_183959 | JGI IMG/M metagenome (GOLD analysis project Ga0210044, IMG submission 183959) | Groundwater microbial communities from aquifer in Utah, USA - Crystal Geyser 4/9/14 3 um filter (SPAdes) (version 2) | ecosystem: Environmental > Aquatic > Deep subsurface > Groundwater...
GAAGACCACGGCGCTGCAGACCCCGGTGCACGTCATCGGCTCCTGGCGCGACGTCAACATCCCCGGTACGCCCGCCGACATCATCACCGGCGGCACGGTGGTGGACCTGACCAAGACCGACTACGACTCGGGCCTCATCGGGCTGGCGCCGCCGAGCTACAACCTCCCGCCCCCCACCAAGCCCTCGCCGTTCACGATGGACGGCGTGCTGGATGGGACCGCGACCCTGATCGACGGCGGCTCGGGCGGCAGGATGCCGCTGTACCTCGCGCTCAGCGGCAACCACCTGTACATCGCCACCGACGACGCGGGCGAGGGCTCGGACAACTTCCTGTTCGTCTCCGCCACCCCCGCGGGGGCCCTGCGGCCCGCCCCCTGGGCCAAGGCGGGCAAGGTCGCGCTGGGGGGCAAGACGCTGTTCATCGCCGACGAGAACGACAGCAACTTCGCCGGCTGGTTTCAGCTCGGAACCCCCCAGGACACGCTGCTGGAGTCCATGGGGGGCAATCAGGATCCGGCGCTGGACGTCTTCGCACCCGCACAGAACGGCGGCGTGATCGAGGGCAGCATCGACCTGGCGGCCGTGTTCGGCGGCACGCTCCCCGCTCTGATCTACGTCGCCACCGCACCCTACGCCTCGCCGGACGGCGGGACGCTGTACAGCGCGGCGCAGTCGCCGACGACGAAGAACGGTGACGGGAACATCGACGCCACCGAGATCCTCAAGATCTCGCTGCCACAACTGAAGGTGGTGCCCTGATGCGTCGCAGTCGTGTCGCGCTGGTGCTCTTCGCCGGGCTGCTGTCTCTGCTGCCGCCGGTCTCGTTCCACGGCGTGCGCCCGGCCCGCGCCGCTGGCTCCTACGTCGAGGACGTCACCTTCTCGTTCGACGAGTCCAAGGTCGCCTACAAGGCCACCATCGCCACGGCCTATCTGCTGCTGGATCAGGCCGGCGGACTGAACCCGCTGTGGAAGGCACACCCGATGAAGAAGCAGGGTGGGACCTGGAGCGTGACGGTCAAGGTCCCCGAGGGCGACTACATCTATGTCTTCGTCGCCAACGCGGACCAGTTCGTCGATCTCTCCGACTGCAACCTCAACGAGGACGACGTCCCTGACGCCAACTTCTTCAACGACCCGAACCCCAAGCTGGCCGGGTTCGGCGGCCAGTACGGCAAGGACAACCTCTACAACGTACGAGATCCCCTCCGTCCGCAGTTCATCAAGAGCAGCCCCTCGCCCAAGCCCGGGACGCTGTTCACCGCCGCCCAGGTGGTGCTCTCGGTCCAGGCCAAGCCGGGCAGCGCCAACACCTCCATTCCGCCCGCGGGCATCACGGTCAAGCTGCACACCAACGAGCCGCGCGGGATGTTCCGCACCGCCGGCGCCCCACCCCCCGACACGACGCTGGCCGTGAGCAAGGTCGGCGTGGCCACCGGCGGAGGTGGGGTGGTGACCGTCACCGCGACCATCGACAACCCGCCCGAGGGGTTCCACGAGGTCGACTTCAACGTGACCGACGCCGCCGGTCGAACGGGCGACCCGCTCACCGTGGCGATCCTCGTCAACCACCAGAACCAGGCGCCCACGGCCCACGCCGGGCCCACCGCCTTCGGGCGCGTGGGGGGCGAGATCGATCTGGACGGCGGCCTCTCCAGCGATCCCGACCGAATAGGGATCAAGACCTTCAGCTGGCGTCAGATCTCGGGGCCGGGCAGCCTGACCTTTCGCGCCTACGATCAGGAACGAGACACCCGGGACAGCTTCTGGATCCTGTTGTTCGACGATGACGGCAACGCCAAACAGAACCTGGCGGCGGGCCCGCAGGTGCAAAATCTGAGCGCCTCGGTCTCGGGTGTCCGCGTCACCGCCAGCGCCGCTGGATCGTACAAGGTGGGGCTCAAGGTGCTGGACAACGAGGGCACCTGGAGCAGCGAGGCCGTCACCGACGTGCACGTGGTGGGGAGCTTCTCCACGGCGGTGAGGCCCCGCATCGACGTGGTCAAGCAGGGGACCGGCGTGCTGCTGGACGGCCGACCCACCGCAGCGGCTGGCAGTTACCACTGGTACCAGGACGGTAACAACCCCCAGGCCGTGAGCTTCTCGGCGCTCAACGCCGGCAAGTCCGTCAGCTTCCCCGTCCCCTCCAAGTCCGGGGCCTACTTCTTCTACCTCCAGGTGGACAGCTCATACCCCCGTACCGCCGTGGTGCGCGTGGGACCCGCGGGCGAGATCACCGGCCAGGAGCTCGACGACCAGGATCGATTCTGGAAGGACGATGCGGTGATCTACATGGTCTTCGTCCGCATGTTCCACAGCTCGGCCTCCAGCTCCGGATCCGGGAGCTGCGGCGGGGTGCAGGGCGACTTTCAGGGTCTGATCCAGAAGCTCCCCTACCTCAGGGACATGGGCGTCAATGTGCTGTGGGTCATGCCCATCACCCCGGGCCCCACATCCCACGGCTACGCTGCCACGGCCCTGTTCGACGTCGAACCGGACTACGGCACGCTCTCCGACTGGGACGCGTTCACCGCCGCGGCGCACAAGATGGGGTTCAAGGTGATGTTCGATCTGGTGGCCAACCACACCTCGGACCAGCACCCGCTGTTCCGCGCGGCCATGGCCAACGACACCTCTGTGCTGCGCAGCTGGTACGTGTTCAACCCCGGCAACACCAGCCGCCCCTTCGAGTATGCCTTCGACTTCTCCACCCTGCCCTCGTTGAACTACAACAGCCCGCTGGTACGCCAGATGTTCCTGGACGTGATCGAGTTCTGGATGGAACACGGCGTGGATGCCTTCCGCTGCGACATCGCGAGCTTCGTGCCGCCATCCTTCTGGCGCGCGGCCCGGCGTCGCGTCGTCGGGCGCCAGCCAGGCGGGGCCATGCTGGCCGAGATCATCCCCCCCTCCACCGGATTCTTCGACGAGCAGTTCGACCTCGCCTATCACTCCTACCTGTACTGGAACTTCAAGGACATCTTCGCCAAGACCGGCGGGCTGGACAGCTTCAACGCCGCCATGACGAGCCAGAAGCAGTTCGTCCAGTCGTCGTACATCAAGCAGTCGCGGGAGAAGATCGATCCCGCCAACGTTCTGACCATGCGCTATCTCGACACGCAGGACGAGGATCGCTTCCTGCTCCAGGCGGGCCGCAAGAAGGAGGCGCTGCAGGCCGCCGCCGGGGCGCTGCTCGCCATGCCTGGCACGCCGATGATCTACTACGGCGACGAGCAAGGGCTGGAGCAGGGACGCGGACAGATGCAGTTCGGCGATGACGGCGACAAGGCGCTCCACGATCACTACCGGCGGCTGCTGCTGGTGCGGAACAACAACCCGGGGCTCAGGGGCCAGGACTACGGCACGCTGGGGCAGACCGGTGACAGCTTCACCCGCATCAACAGCGACGCCGACAAGGGCGGGGCCCAGGTCTACTCCTTCGCACGCTATGGTGCCGGCCAGCACTTCGCGGTGCTGGTCAACCGGTTCCAGTCCAGCTCGCTGGGAACGCCGGTGACGTTCTATCCCCCGGCGGCGCAGCTCGCGCAGTACGGGTCCGGCACGTTATGGCTGGTGAACCACCTCAACCCCAAGGACCAGGTGGCCACCGACAAGGCTTCGCTGCTCAAGGGCTTCACCGCCTCGGTGGGCAGCTACCAGACCAAGATCTATCAGATCACCGAGGTCGCGATCCCCGACGCCGACGACGACGATGTACTGGACAGCTACGACAACTGCCGCGGCACCCAGAACAGCGATCAGACCGACAGCGACATGGACGGCGTGGGGGACGCCTGCGACACGTGCAGCGCCACGCTGCTCGGCGCCGCGGTGGACATCGAGGGCTGTCAGGTACAGTCCGGTCAGCCCCGCGCCCGCTACTCCCTGGACGGCGACGTCGACGACTCGCAGTACGAGCTGGCACAGGGCTCGGGGATGAAGCTCTACGCCAGCTTCAACGGTCGCCAGCTGTACGTCGCGGCCACCGCCGCCGCGCCGGGCAAGGACGTGCTGGTCTACGTCACGGCCAAGGCCACGGGCACGAGCGCGGCCCCCTTCGGCAAGTCTGGCAAGGTGGCGTTCAACGGCTGGCACCTGGCCGACGAGGGCGACGGCAACTACAGCGCCTGGATCAAGCTCACCGGCGCGGCGCAGAGCGCGACTCCCCGCATGGCAGAAGCCGGGGGGGTGGTGGAGGGGACGCTCAACCTGGTGGAGCTGTTCGGAGACAGCCTGCCGGTGTGCGACCCGGCCAAGCTCCCCTGCGGCGACAAGATCGTTCCGCTGTGCAAGACCGGCGAGACTTGCCACTGCATCTGCATCGCGGCGGCCCGCCACGGCACCGCGGACGGCGCGGCCATGGAGGGCCAGGTTCCGGCGAGCAAGGACAGCAACGGCGACGTCAATCCGGCGGAGTTCGTGGCCTTCAAGCTCGAGGATCCCACGCCGCCACCGCCTCCGCTGCCGGCGGACACGGATCAGGACGGCGTCCCGGACAGCAAGGACAACTGTATCGGTCTCCCGAACCAGGACCAGGCCGACTTCGACGCCGACGGCGTGGGGGATCTGTGCGATCTCTGTCCCGCGACACCGCGCGGGACCGGGGTGAACGGGTACGGGTGCGAGCCGGATCCGGGCCAGGCCTACCCCGATCCCAACGATCTGTCCCAGGGGCCGGTGCAGCGTGAGGGGTGCAGCATCGCCCCGGCGAGCCCGGCGCCCGGCGACCAGCTGCTGCTGTTGTTGCTGTTGTTCCCGCTGATACTCATCACCCGACGAACGAGGTAGCTCAATGCCCAGGAACCTGTCATGTCTGGTCTTCACGGCACTCCTCGGCGCCTGCACTGGATCCGGCGGCGAACCGGGGGTCGGCACCTGCTTCGACGGCACCGGGCAGAGCTTCACCCCATGCCGCGTGTTCCGCGGACGGATGAAGTTGCCCGCTCCCAAGCAGATGCAGCTCACGACCCAGGGGCTGCAGCTGGCGGGGGTGGCGTTCTCGGCCATGGGCGGCGCACCCGCGGGCGCCGACGGGAGCAGCACCACCGCCCTGTCCGACGGCGGATCCACGCCGGACACCGGCCTCGCGCCCGACGCCAGGGCCGCCCTTCCGCCCACCGATCGAACGCAGCTCCACGTCTTCTTCGGCCCGGTCTTCGCGCATGACGAAGGAGCCGGACAGCGGCCGGACATCCCGTTCTCCATCGTGGTGCCGTGCGCCCTGTCGGTGAACCTGGTACTGCAGGCGCCTCGATCGAGCAGCAGCGGAGCGGCAGGCCCGTGGGTCGCGGCGCTGTCCTTCCCCGACGAGGAAGGCGGCGCCACGACGACCCTCATCCCGCACCAGGCAGACGACGTGTGCGGTGGAAGCACCAGCTTGATCGATCTCGGCGAGGTGACCCTGACCCTGGCCACCGAGAAGGTGCTCTCCACGGGTGTCATTACGCTGGGCAAGGACAACAGCAAGAACCCACTTTCGCTGCTGGACACCGACGGTGATGGCACCGACGATCTGGCCGACGCGGACGACGACGACGACGGACAGATCGACGCGGGCGACGTGGACAGCGACGGCGACGGCATCATCGACGACGCCGAGTTGCTGACCGCGCTGCCCGATGACGACAAGAACGGCGTCCCCGACCTGTTTCAGTAGCTCAGGGCCGGATCAGGGCCACCAGCTCGTCGCGCTGCCTGCGGGCGTCGGAGAACCCCAGATCCACGAGCATTCGGCTGTAGGTCGGGGTGAACAGCACGTAGCCCTGCAGCTCCGACTCGGCGACGGCCGCCGACGCCAGGACGCGACCGATCAACCGCCCCGCGGCCCCCGGCAACCGGACCTCACCCGGCGCACGTCGCAGCGCCTCCTGCGCCAACACACTCAGGTTCTCCGAGGGCCGAATGTGGCAGGTCCGCACCGGGCGGTAGCTGGCGTTGCGATGGTGCGACAGGATGTCGTTGAGCGCCCCGAGAAATTCGTGACCGTAGCGCTGGCACCCGCCGCGGATCAGCCGGTTGTACATCTCCACCCGGCTCAGCTCGTAATCCAGCGACTGGCTCATGAACACCAGCGCCGTCTTGCCCAGCATGAACAGCGCCCCGGGGTAGGGGTTCAGCCGACAGCCCTGGCGCGCCAGGTGCTTCGCCTCCGTCGGGCGCTGGGTCAGGCTCACCACCAGCAGCCGATCGGCCCCCATGCGCAGGGCCGGATTGAGCGGCGTGTTCTGGCGCAGGGCGCCGTCGGTGTAGCACACACCGCCGATCTGGATCGCCGGGAACAGGAACGGGATCGCCGACGACGCCATGGCGTGCTCCACGCCCATGGTCACCGCCCGCGCCTCCTTGTTCGGATCGCGCCCCACCGGAAACTGCACGCCGGGCGCCATCTGGTAGAACACGATGGAGGTTCCGGTGCAGACCTCCGTGGCGCACAGGGCCAGCCCGCGGATGTGCCCTTGACGCATGTGCTGCTGCAGCTGGCCCCAGGGGATCAGCTGCCGCATCTGCTCGTACAACAGGCTGGTGTCGAACAGCCCGGCCACCGGGGGATGCGGCGCCCTGCGCAGCGGCCGAGGCTTGCGGCGCAGCCGGAACCGGGTGGGCCCGGGGCCCACGATCAACCGTATCGCGTAGGCCATCTCGTGTCCACCAAAGCGGAGGATCTTCCCCATGCTGATGGACTCCCAGAACGCCGCCAGTCGTCGCGCCGCGCCGCCAAGATCATCAACGCTGGCCGCGAGGAAGCTCACGTTCAGCGCACCGGCGCTGGTGCCGCTGAAGATGTCCAGTCGGGGCGGCAGCCCCAGCTCGCGCGGCAGCGTGTCCAGGGCATACAGCAGGACGCCCGCCTCGTAGGCGCCCATGGCACCACCGCCGGCCAGCACCACAGCGGTGGTCGGTCCCGGGCTGGCATCACAGGCGCAGGCGGGAAGGTCGCTCATCGGTGAGTCCTCCATCACTCGGAGATCTTCCGTGCGATGACCACCGCGGCCTGGCCCGCCGCCTCGAGGAACGACTCCACGTAGCGCGCGATGAACAGCGCCCGGCGCTGCTTGTCACCGTCCTGCGGCAGCTGCGCCAGATCGTCAGCCGTCGGCTCCCACTCCAGGCGCAGCACGCGCCCCTGTCGACGCATGCGAAACCGGGCCCCCCGCGGCTCGAGCTGGATCGGCAGCCCGGGCAGCACGTCGAGCACGTCCCCCTCCTCGGAGACGAAGACGTAGTCGTCCCATGGGTCGGGGCCCGTGGGTCGGTAGAACCCGACGACCCGCGCGACGAAGAACCGATGGGTCCGTGCGTTGGGATCCAGCACATCACGAGCGTCCACGCGGTTTCCCAAGATCGATCTCCTGCCAGGTGCAATCCTACTCGCAATGGCAGGTCGTGGCGACCTGCTGCATTGTCTGCGACAGCTCCCGTTGCAGGGACCCGGACAGGCTGGCGTCGGCTCCTCCAAAAAGTTGGACCCGCGGCGCCCGCTCCACCTGTCGTACCAGACGCCGCACCGTCCGCTGCAGGGCCGGGTGGTCCGTCAGCTGCAACCGGGCCAGGATCCCGAGCAGCTCGCTCCGTCGCACGGCCACCGTCCGCGTCTCACCCACGCTCTTGCCCTGGCGGGCCTTCTGCTGCACCGTCACTGTGTACTTCAGCGCGCGGTAGGTGCGGTGCGCGGCGCAGTTGTCGGAGGCCGGCGCCTTGCCCGGGGGCGGCGTCTTGTCAGAGGACGCCGGCCGGACGGCAGACGGATTCTTGTTGGCTGACGTCGCCTGACCCTCGGTGCAGGCCTCGCGGTACCCTCCGCTGCAGGCCTGGCGAAACAGCGCCGTGGCCCGGGCCGGATCGCGAGGCAGTCCCAGGCCGTTCTTGTACAACACACCGAGGTTGCGGCAACCCAGCGCCAGCTTCGCGTCGCAGGCCGCACGGTACAGCGCCGCCGCACCCGCCGGATCCTTCGGCACCCCGTTGCCCTCGGCCTGCATCACCCCCAGCCGGTTGCAGGCCTCACCGATCTTTCCGTCGCACGCCCGACGGTAGAGCGCGGCTGCCCGCGCCAGATCGCGCTGCACCCCGTTCTTGTCCTGGTACGCCACGCCGAGGTTGTAGCAGCCCCAGGCGAAGCCGCCGTCGCACGCCTTGCGAAACTGGTTCGCGCTGCCCGCCGGATCCTTCTTCACCCCCTTGCCGTTTGCCAGCAGCACGCCGTGGCGGTTGCAGCTCTCGAAGTGTCCTCCCTCGCAGCCTCGCGCGAAGTACTCCGCGGCGCGGGCGCTGTCCTGCTTCACGCCCTGCCCGGCGTGGTAGGCCTTGGCCAGGTTGAAGCAGCCCCAGGCGTACTTGCCCTTGCACGCCTGCTCGAACAGCGCCGCCGCCCGCACCTCGTCCTTTGTCAGCACACCGAGCTTGTTGCAGCCCGCGCCGGATCCGCCGTCACACGCCTTGCGATACAGGCCCGCCGCCCGCGCGTGGTCGCGCGCCACCCCCTTGCCCACGTGAAACGCCTGCCCCAGCGCGACGCACTGAGCGACCTCGCCCTTGTCGCACGCCTGCTGCAGCCGGTCCACGTCCACCGTCGGCCGCGCCTGCAGCATCGCCTGCTCCACACCGTTCTTGCGGCAGCTCTCGCTCAGCACCTGCAGCGGCGTCCGCCCGCGCTCGTCCCTGACCTGCTGTGCCCCGCGCTCCACCAGCATCCGGGCCACCGCCGGGTTGCAGGTGTGCTGGGTCACGTTGTCCAGCGCCAGCTCGTAGCCGCGCGCCGTGCCGTGCAGCGGGGTCTCGCCGCCCTTGTCGCGGGCGTTGGGGTCCGCCCCGCGATCCAGCAGCACCCGGACCACGTCCCGGTAACCGTGCCACGCCGCCAGGTGCAGCGGCGTCTGTTCCGAGGCGTCCCTGGCGTTGACCTGCGCGCCGCTGCGCAGCAGCAGCTCCACCGTGACCGGGGAGCCGACAAAGTGCGGAATGCGCCGGGGCGGCGCGTTGAAACGCGCGATGGACATGAAGCGGATCGACCCCTCGCAGGCGTGGTGCAGCGGCGTCCGACCCTGCTTGTCGCGCACGTCCACGGCCGCCTTGTGCTGCAGCAGCAGCTGCACCACATCCACCCGGCCGAACCGGGCCGCCGTGTGCAGCGGCGTCACGCCCGACGACGTGGCGACACTCACCTCCACGCCACACTGCAGGATGCGCTGCACCAGCTCCGCGGAGCCGAGCATCGCGGCGTGGTGCAGGGTCGTCATCCCGCCAGCGGCGCGGGCCTTGGGGTCAGCCCCCCGCTCCAGCAGCAGCGCCGCGACCTGCACCGCACCGCCATTCAGGGCGCTGAGCAGCGGCGTGTACTGTGCGCTGGTGCGCGCCTCGATGGGGGCGCCCTTGAGCAGCAGCTGCCGGGCGATCCCCAGCTCGCCACGCTTCGCCGCCACGTGCAGCGGCGTCTCACCCGAGCTCGGGGCCTGGGCCGGATCCGCCCCCTTCTCCAGCAGCAGCGTCACCATGGCTTCGTTGTTCTGCTGCACCGCCATGTACAGCGGGCTCCAGCCCAGCAGCTTGTCTCGCTCGTTGACCCGCTGCGGTCGACGCTTCAGGATGTTGGCCACGGTCTTCATGTCCCCATGGCCCACAGCCGCGATCAGGTTGCCTCCGCCACACCCACCCCAGCACGCCACCGCCAGCAGGCTCCACAGCGACAGCCGTCCAGACGTGGTCATGATTTCTCCCGGCTTGCCCACGCACCTTAGCTGCCCGTCCCCCTGCTTGACAACCGCTCGAACGGGGACAGGCCCCCTCGAACGGGGACCGGGGGACGGGGACCGGGGGACGGGGACCGGGGGACGGGGACCGGGGGACGGGGACCGGGGGACGGGGACCGGGGGGACAGGCCCCTCTCGAACGGGGACAGGCCCCTCGATCAGGCTCGATCCGATCCGGCTGCCGGACGGCTCCGGACCGGCTGGCCGGACGTTCGTGAGCGTAACGTTGTTCTGGTCCTGTGATTGCGATGGGTTGAGTTTGGCGCGCGGCTTGCCTTACTCCAGAGCATGGCGCGCCTGGCCCGATTTCGTCAGCTCGCCCCTCGCGACGTGAACCACACCGTCTGGAAGGGGCACAACGGCGAGTGGATCTTCAAGTCCGACCGTCACAAGGAGGCCTACCTGAAGGACATGGACGAGCTCGCCGCCGACGCTGGCTTCAACCTCTTCTCCTTCTGCATCATGAACAACCACGACCATGAGATTGACCAGCCGGACTCGGTGAATGACTACTCCACCCTCTACCACAACCTCCACAGCAGGCACGCACAGCGGTACA
>Ga0210044_10011494_pt1 | contig 10304 bp, 7 predicted proteins | sample CryGey13umfilter_2_FD_183959 | JGI IMG/M metagenome (GOLD analysis project Ga0210044, IMG submission 183959) | Groundwater microbial communities from aquifer in Utah, USA - Crystal Geyser 4/9/14 3 um filter (SPAdes) (version 2) | ecosystem: Environmental > Aquatic > Deep subsurface > Groundwater...
CGACGGCGGGGAAGGGTGGTTTGATGCGAGGCCAACCGCGTTTGCCTTCGAGTGATTCGATGAGACCGGTTTCTTCACCGCAGATGTAGGCACCGGCTCCGCGGTGCATATAGCAATCGACTTTGAAATCTGATTTTGTTTTGAGGAGACCTTTACCGCCGAAGATTCCGTTTTTGTATGCTTCGTCGATTGCGTTCTGGAGTACGACGGCCTGGTGGTGGTATTCACCTCGGATGTAGATGTATGCGGTCTGGAGTTTGCATGCGTAGCAGGTGATCGCGATCCCTTCGAGGAGCATGTGGGGATCGAAATCGAGGATGAGTCGATCTTTGAATGTTCCGGGTTCGGATTCGTCAGCATTGACGGCGAGGTATCGTTGGCCTTCGTAGTCCTTGGGGAGGAAGGTCCATTTGAGTCCACAAGGGAAGCCGGCGCCGCCACGACCGCGGAGGCCTGAATCTTTGACGACGTTGACGACCTCGCCGGGTTGCGAATCGAGTGCTTTGGGGAGTGCTTCGTAGCCGCCCGCTTTGGCGTATTCTTCGAAGGTGAGGGTATGGCGATTTTTGGGATCGCCGTAAGGTACGGAGGGGATGTTCCTGGTGAGTACGGGTTCGGTCATGGGCATGGGAGGGCACCTTCAATCGCCAGTGGATCGCTATCGATTGTGACGGTCGGCATTGTAGGCGGTTGCGCTCAGATCGAGGCCGAGGATGGGGACGGGAGGCAGGAATCGTCATTTCACCTCAGGAGGATGGCGCCGGATTGGAGATCGATATTTCGGTCCGATCGCTCGAACTTGTGGATTCAAGCCGTGGTGTTTGATCCATCGATTTTTTCGACGGTGTAGCGGCCTGCGGCGCGGTGACGGAGATAGAGGATGCCGAAGACGATGATGATGATGAGGGAGAACGGTGCAAGGTAGCGGAACGACATTCGACCGCCGTAGTTGTCCGCGGGTTGGAGGATTGCGTTGATTGAGTCGACGAGGGCTTTGGTGGAATCGCCGCCGGGGTTTCCGGCCAGTGCAATGCGGAGAGCCTGTGTATTCTTTCCGGTGGTTATTTGAGCGGTCCCATGATGGCGCCGATCACGGCAAAGCAGACGGAGGTTGAGATGAGGGAAAAGCAACTGCCGAGGAAAAGTTGATTGCGATTTACCATGATGGGTTACCTCTTCCTGTTTTTTTCGAATTGAGATTTCGAGCATCGTGAATTCGAATAAAGCTCTCTATGTAGACGGTTGATGCGGATTCGACCCAAGGGGATGCCGCATGACGGAGAAGCGAATCGAGCGATCAACATGCGCCATGGTATGGCAACGGACAGGTCGCGGCAGGATTTCTGATAATGTGTGCGCATTCCTATTACAGTCCTCGGCGGAAAATGGACAGAGCGGACCCGGTTGTTTCGCTCCAGGCCAAATCGAGAGTATTCAGGCGATGGACTTCCGTCAGGATTCGGAGGGTGAGATGTATTTGGTGTTTTTGTAAATCATCCAGTAGACGACGGGGATGATGATGAGGGTGAAAGCGGTGGAGACGACAAGGCCGAAGATGAGGGCCCAGGCGAGACCGGAGAAGATGGGGTCGAAAGCGATCGGAACGGCGGCGAGGGCGGCGGTTCCGGCCGTGAGGAAGATGGGTCGGATACGGACGGCACCGGCGTCGAGGAGCGCCTGCTGGAGTGTTTTTCCTTCATCGACGGCGACATGGATGAAATCGATGAGGAGAATTGCGTTGCGTACGACAATTCCGGCGAGGGCGATCATTCCGATCATAGCGGTGGCGGTGAAGAAGACGGGGTCGGCGTAGGGGCCGATGGACTTATCGAAGAGGAAGTTGAGGAGCCAGAACCCGGGCATGATTCCGATGATGGTGAGGGGAATCGAGATCATGAGGATGACGGGCATGAAGTAACTGTTGGTCTGGTATACGAGGATGGTGTAGATTCCGAGGCAAGCGAGGCCGAAGGCGATACCGAGATCGCGGAAGACATCGACGGTGATTTTCCATTCGCCTTCGCCGGTCCAGACGAGGTCGAAACCGGCCGGTACAGGGGAATCGGGTGCGCCGGTTTTAAGTTGGTTGTGCATGTCGATGACGGCTTCGGCGGGCGGGCATCCGGCCATTTCGCCGAAGACGTAGACGACGGGTTTGAGGTTTTTGTGGTAGATGGTCTGATCGGCGGTTGTGACGACGAAGTGGCCGATTTCGCGGAGTGGGACCATGTTGCCGGTGGGGCCGGCGATGAGGAGATTTTCGAGGCGGGAGCGTGCGCTTCGATCGGCACGTGGAAGTCGGAGTCGTATTGGTAGGGGGATTGCTTCGTTGACATCGTGGGCGACGCCGATTGATTCACCCTGGAGCGCAACTTGCAAGGCGTGAGCAATTTGTTGGGTGGAGAGGCCGGTGATGGCGGCTTTTTCCTTGTCGGTTACGAAGGCGTAGCGTGTCTGTTGGTCTTCAATCGAGGTATCGACATCGACGACGCCTTTTTGTTTTCGGAATCGACTCTCGACGATGCGTGCGACCTTCTGCAGTCGTGAATAGTCGTGATTCGGCTGGCCGTAGACTTCGACGGTGAGGGTTGAGATAACGGGCGGGCCGGGCGGAGTTTCGACGATTTTGATATTGGCATTCCATTTTTCAGCGATGGGTTCGAGGGCGTGGCGGACGCGCAGGCCGATCTGGTGGCTCTGCTGTTGGCGTTTGAGTTTGTTGATGAAGTTGATGCGAATGTCGGCGACGTTCGGGCCACGGCGGAGGTAATAGTGGCGGACCATACCGTTGAAGTCCATGGGGCTGGCCGTGCCGACAAAGGTGCTGACGTCGGTCACTTCGTTGACGGTTTGCATGTATCGTGCGAGTTCGATTGTGGCGGCGGCAGTTTCTTCGAGCGATGTTCCTTCGGGCATGTCGACGACGATCTGCAATTCGTTCTTGTTGTCGTAGGGGAGCATCTTCAGGGGGACTTTGCGGAACGCAGCGAGCGAGCAGGAAAGTGCGAAGAGTATGACGGTTGTGGCCAGGAGCGCCCATTGGAGGCCGGGGTGATTGAGGAAGGGGTTGACGATGGCGGCGTAGGTCCGGTAAAGTGGGGTCTGATGAAGGTCAAAGGTTTTTTCGCCGGGGGCGGCTGGTTTACTTGCGTGTTTGCGCAGGATGTGGTAACTCATCCAGGGGGTGATGGTGAATGAAACTACGAGACTCATGAGCATCGCGAGGGGAACATTGAGAGCCATGGGTCTCATGTAAGGCCCCATCATTCCGGTGATGAAGAACATGGGGATGAAACTGACGATGACGGCAAGTGTGGCGAGAATGATGGGCGGGCGTACTTCGTTGACGGCGGTGAGAATCGCCTGTTTGGGTTTTTCGAGGCGCATCTGGAAGTGGCGGTAGATGTTTTCGACGTCGACGATGGGGTCATCCACGACGAGACCGAGCGACAGAATGAGGGCAAACAAGGTTACCCGATTGATGGTGTATCCGGCTACGAGGTTGACGAAGAGGGCGAGTGAAAACGTAAGGGGGACGGCAAAGGCGACGATGATCGCTTCGCGCCACCCCATGAAGTAGGCGAGGATGGCAACGACAATGATGATGGCGATCCAGAGTGATTCGACGAGGTCGTTGACTTTGTCGTTTGCGGTTTTGCCGTAGTCGCGGGTGATTTCGTAATCGACACCTTGCGGCAGGAGTTCGGGCGCGAGTTGGGCGAGTTTTTTCTGGACGGCTTCGGAGACCCAGACGGCGTTGGAGCCCTTGCGTTTGGCGACGGCAAGCGTTACGGCGGATTCAAGCGGTGTTATCTGTTTTTCGTCGTTGGAGGTGCGTTCGGCGCTTCTCTTTTCGGAGGCCGGGCCGAAGCCGAACTGGGTGTAGGTCGTCACTTCCGCGGGTGCGTCGAGGATTTCTGCGACATCACGGAGGTAGACGGGACGGCTCTCAACGACGCCGATAACGAGGTTTTCGATTTCGGACTTGTTGCTCAGGGTTATTCCCGCATCGAGGAGGTAGTCGCCGTTTTCGTTCTGGAAATGGGCTCCGGAGAGGAGGACGTTGGCGCCTTTTACAGCACGTTCGATGTCGGTGATGCCGAGCCCTCGGCCCGCCAAACGTTCGGCGTCGAATTCGATTCGTATTTCACGAGGGCGCCCGCCGACGATGTAGGTTGGTCCGGTGTTTTTGACGGACTGTAATTTCGCTTCGAGTTCTTCTGCGATGCGTCGCAGTTCGAAATCGGAGTATTGACTTGAGTGAAGAGTGATATTGACGATGGGAACGTCGTCGATTTCCACTGGCTTGATGACCCAACCGGCGACTTGTGGCGGGATTCGGTCGGTGTTCATCGCGAGTTTGGTTTGCAATTTGACGAGGCTGTCTTCCCGATCTTCACCGACGTAGAAGCGGGCGGTTACGACGGTCTGGTTGCGTCGGCTCATGGAGTAGACATATTCGACGCCGTCAATCTGGTAGAGGAGTTTTTCGAGTCGAGTGGTGACTTGTCGCTCGACTTCGCGGGCGGACGATCCGGGTACGGTGACCATGAGATCGACCATGGGGACGACGATTTGGGGATCTTCTTCACGCGGGGTGATGAAGAGGGCGGCTGCGCCGAGGCAAAGGGTGATTGCGACGAGGAGGCCGGAGAGTTTCCCTTTGAGGAAAACTTCAACGATTCGGTAGATGGTTCCGTGTTTCTGGTGAGCCATGGAAGTTTTTCTCACGATTCATTTATGGATTGATCGAGAAAACTGAAGGAGGAGGCTTCAGAACACTTCGGGGTTGGCAATGATGTCATTGTCGGGTTGGAGACCGGCGAGAACTTCGACCATTCCGTCCGTTTGTTTTCCGATCTGGATGAATCGCTTTGCGGCGTATCGTGATGCATTGTCATTTGGACCGGGGTTTGGGACGACCACGTAGACGAATTCGAGTTGACCAAGGTGTAGGACGGCGGAGGCGGGGATGAGGAGTTGTTTTTTTTCGCCGGTTCGGATGATGAGGCGACCGAACATTCCGCTGACGACGCCGGGCGGGCAGGGACCGGTTACCTTGACGAGCATGGATCGTGTGGCAGGCGAGGCCTGCGGGACGATTTCGCTGACTTTGGCGATGCACTGTGTGTTGATCGACTGAATTTCGACTCCGACTTCGTCACCCGGCGAAAGGTGGATGGCGGCACTTTCGGGTACTTCGGCTTCAAGTTGGAGTCGGGTGGGATCGTAGAGTGTAACGAGTGTTTTTCCGGGAGTTGCGAGATCGCCGACGTCAATCTGTTTATCGATGACGATCCCGTCGAAGGGTGCGGTGATGGTCGCGTATTGGAGTTGGGTGGTTACCTCGGCGAGCCGTTGTTCGAGTGAATTGGTATTTGCTTTGGCCACGTCGAGGGCGCGTTCGGCATCGTAGAGTTCCCGTTCGGTTGCGGCGTTGCTTTTCGTGAGGGAACGGATTCTGTGAAGATCGTCCTCTGCCTTGCTGAGTCGAGCGCGTCCGGCATCAAGATCGGCTTCGGTTTGATTTTTGCGTGCGAGGAGGTCGGCTTGATCGAGTTCGACGAGGACGTCTCCTTTGGAAGCGCGGGTGCCGGCCGTAACGTGAATTTTCCTTACGGGCGCGAGTATTCGGGAGCCGACTGCGGTTTTGAATCTAGCGCGAACGGTGCCGGGTGCGCGCACCTCGACGGGAATGCTGCGTTGTTCGACGCGAACGACGGATGCGGATTGGGGGACGGGTTGAGTGAGGACGATGCCTGCGGATTCGCCGGCGGGGACTTTCTTCTGGAAGATTCCCGACATCCATGCGATTATGAGGGCGAGAGTGACCAGGCCGAGGATGGGGGGAATCGCTTTCGTTAGGCGATGCAGGACGGATTTCATTGCTCGATATCTCCAATTGCGTTACATTGCACTGGGTGGTAGTCCTGTCCAAACGTTGTCGGGCGGCTTCAAGGCCTTTCTTCACCCACCGGAGCAAAGCGGGGCGGTCGATCGCCTCGTGTGGATCAGGCAGGTATGAGTAGGTGAGGAAAGGCCGAATCCGGCATGGAATCCACCGGGGATACTCCTTATTTTCAATATATCATAAGATTATGATTATTCTGAACGAGTTTTCCATGCGGCGTAGAAGGTGCAACCGATGAGGTCGACGACACTGAGTGAGAGGAGGAAGTCGATGCGATCGAAGAGGTGCATGCCGAGTAGGACGGAGATGCTGAAACCGGCGGCGATGAAGAGGAGGGAACCGACGATCAAAGTGATGATGAGTGAGGTGTGATCTGGGGCGGGTGACTGCGGGCGGACCTCATCATCGGTTACGAGGTGGTTGACTCCATTTTTTTCGGATGATGATTCCGTTGCGCTTTTCATGGTTGCGCATTGTATGAAGGTCGGGCGGGTGAGCGCGGGAATGGCGGGGAGGGATTAATGTTTGCGGTTAGATCGGCGTGGCCTCGCGTTCGCAAAGGCGACCTCCAGACCACGGCCCTCGGTGGCGACTGGTGGTATTCGGAGCTTACCCCCGGGACCTCCAAGGCGAAGTCATGGAGTTTTGAGGAGGCGTCGGGTCAGGGATTCTTTTGCGCTACAACATGGCGGTGATTTTGAGGATAGCGAGGATGGCGACGACGAGGCCTGCGATGGAGGAGATGACGACGGCGCCGGCGACGATCATGAGGGTTTTGTTCTGGCGTTCGAGGATGCCAGCGAATCGGTTTTCCTGTTCGCGTGATCGGACGGTGAGATTTTTGAGGACTTCGACGGAGCGTTCGCTGGTTTCACTCATGTTCTTGAGGGTGGATCGAAAATCGGTGAGTACGGTTGCGAGTTCGGCTTCGCGTTTCTGGCCGGCCTGGATTTCGTTCTGAATGAGAGTAAGGGCCTCGGTCTGGCGATCGGCTCCGGCGCCGAGTTCTTCGATGGCGTCGCGGAGTTTGGTGTCGCGCTGTTCTTGAGCGTCGAAGTGGTTTTCAATGGCGGAGGTGAGTTGTTCGCTGTTTTTCCTGATGTCGGGGAGCGCGTCGAGGGCCTTGGGGAGGCGTTCGAGGAGCGAGACCATGCGATCGGAGCGCTGTGCCTGAGTGTCGAGATGGTTTCCGATGTGTTCGATGAGATGGACGACCTGTTCGTAGTTTCGGGCTTCGACTTCGCGTTTTTCGCGTTTTCGTGAGGAGGAGAGGAAACTTCGAACGGTGTTGGTTCGGGTGCTGACTTCGGGATCGCTTTGTTTCGAGGGAGATACGATACAATCGGCGCGAGCGTTGACCTGATCGGTTATTTTTGGTTGGGATTGTGGTTGGGGTTGATTGGGGGGATTCGTTTTTGCGACTTCGCGGAGGCGGGCGGCCTGATCGGCGGACTTTTTCTGCTCTTCGGGAGTGCTGAGTTTTCGGGGCGTTTTATTGATGATCGCCGGGGGTGCGGCGGCCTCCGTTTTCGTGTTGCGGTTGATGTTCGGTGATTTCCGGGAGGGAGCGGTGGTTGCATGATTGCGGGCGAACCACCCGGAGAGTCGCTTCATGAGTCGCGGCATGTCTTTCGTCCTCCTTGACGATTGGGGTGTTGATTGCAGTCGTGGCGCAGTGCGTAACATACGTCCAGATAAATGTACGATCGGTCAATTGGTGCCGTCAATGATAATTATAAAAGTAGCCCGAAATTGTGCGAAAATCATGAGTCTGAGGGGACTCTGCGTGTCGGCATTTGTGGTTTTTTGCGGTTTGATGTTAGTTTTTGCAGTGTCGACGAGCGGCTGCGGGCGGGGCGGGGTGTTGGATGAGACGGCGGGTGAAGCCGGTGGCAGTGATTCGTTTCGAATTGTTTGTCTGAGTCCGGCGGTGACGGATATTCTGATCGATCTCGGGGTTGGGGATTTCATTGTGGGTCGGGATGCTTGGGATGAGGAGTTAGGTGCGGATGTTCCGCGGGTGGGTGATTTGACGAATCTGGATGCGGAGGGGATGGTTCGGCTTCGGCCGAGCGATGTGGTGTTGCAGGCCGGCCGGCGTGGGGTTCCTGCGGGTTTTGATGCGCTTGCGAGGGAGCGGGGTTGGAAGGTATTAAATGTGCAGATTGATTCGCTTGCGGATATTCTGGAGGTGGTTGATGCGCTTGCGCATGCATTGTCGTTCGGCGGCGACGATGAACTGCGGGCGCGTGTGTTGGAGAAGGCGGAGGAGTTGCGAAGTGATTTTGATGCGGCGACGAAGCCGATTGAGGGATGGTCGCGAGGTGTTTATGAAGGTGGTGATGGCGATGGTGTTGAACCTCGGACGGTTCTTTTGCTTTATGAGGTTGACCCGCCGTCCGCGTTCGGGCCGGGCAGTTATCTCGGAGATGTTCTGTTGAGGGTGGGTGTTGTCAATGCTTTGGGGGATGGTGGTGCATGGCAGGAACTGGATGCGGAGACGCTGATTCATCTTGATCCGTGGGGGATGGTGGTGATTCGTGACGGGGCGGTTGAGGAATGGGGAGCGCGGGCGGATGTGGGTCGGCTTACGCAATTGCCGCTGCGTGCGATTCGGGAAGGTCGGAGTTATCAGGTATCGCATCCGCGGGCGCTATTACCGGGGACGTGCGTGATTGAGGTGGCGCGAGAGTTGCGTGCGGTGTTGAAACTGATGGCGTCAAACGACGGGGATTCGAATTGAGCGGTCGGGCGAAAGTCATGCTCGTATTGCTTTTCGTGGTTTGCGGGCTTGGTTTTGCTGCGCGGATTTTTTTGCCGGCCGGTTTGGACGGGGCGGGCGAGTCGTTTCAAGCGGTGCTTGATTTGCGATTGATCAGCGCGTTTACGGCCTTAATCGTGGGGGCGGCATTATCGTCAAGCGGAGTGTATCTTCAGAGTCTTCTTCGCAATCCGTTAGCCAGCCCGTACATACTGGGGTTGGCGGCGGGAGCGGGATTGGGCGTAGGCGTATCGATGCTGTTCGGGCGGTCGGGATCGGATGTGATCGGCGCGGGTTCGTTTTTTTCGAGTGAAGCGGGCGCGGTGGTCGGGGCGCTATTGGTATTGATTGTGGTTTATATGTTGAGTCAGAAGGGGGGATTGATTGATCCGGTGAGTCTGCTTTTGGTGGGCGTGATGGTGAGCGCGATCTGCGGCGCGTTGATCATGCTGATCGAGTTTCTTTCGCCAGCGTCGGATACGAACCGTCTGATCCGTTGGATGATGGGAACGATCTCGCAACTGACGGAATGGAAGTCGATTTACGCAGCGGGAGTGATTTGCGCGTTGGGAATCGTGATCGGGATGGTTTACTCGCGGATGCTTGATGTATCGGTGTTGAGTGATGACGAAGCGCGGACGCTGGGGGTGAATGTTGACCGGATGCGACTGGTGCTTTTTGTGGTGTCGGGGATTCTGACGGCGACGGCGGTGGTGCTCACGGGTCCGATCGGATTTGTGGGGCTGGTGGGGCCGCATGTTGCGAGGTTGGTGGTTGGACCGAGGCATTTAGGGTTGTTGATCGGGAGTGTGCTGGTTGGTGGAGCGCTGGTGTTGTTTGCCGATACGGGGGTTCGGATGTTACCGCGAGCGCACGGTTTGATGCCGATCGGGATTGTTACGGCGGGGATCGGCGGGCCGGTGTTCATCTGGTTATTGCGGCGGGAGCGGAGATTTAGCAAATGAATAAGCAGGAATTCGTTAATGACGATTGAGGCGCGAGGAATTTCGTTTGGATTCGTAAAGGGGAGGTTGATTCTGCGTGGAATCAGCGCGCGGGGAAGTGCGGGGAAGATTACGGCGATTGTCGGGCCGAACGCGGTGGGGAAGACGACGTTGTTGCGTGTGCTTGCGGGCGTTTTGAAGCCGACGTGGGGTGAGGTGTTTCTGGGCGGGAAGGAATTGGGGGCGTACGGCGGGCGTGAGCGTGCGATGCGGTTGGGGTATGTTTCGCAGCGTCCGATTGTCGATGCGCCCTTTACGGTTCGGGATGTGATAACACTTGGCGGATTTCAATACGGTGGCAAGATGAAGGCGGAGATTCTTGAGTCGGTGATTGATGAATGTGAATTGAGGGAGGTTTGTTATTGTCTATTTCACGAGTTGAGTGTGGGTCAGCAGCAGCGGGTTTCGCTGGGGCGGGCGCTCCTTCAACTTGAAATGGGAGGGGCGGGAAAGGTTCTGCTGTTGGATGAGCCGATGTCTGCGATGGATCCGAAGCATGTGATTCGGACGGGGCGGGTTTTGCGGGAGGTTGCCGCAAAGGGAACGGCGGTGATGGTGGTGCTGCATGATGTTCGGTTGGCTTGTGAGTTGGCGGATGATGTGTGGGTGTTATCAGAAGGGCAACTTG
>Ga0210044_10011496_pt1 | contig 10303 bp, 7 predicted proteins | sample CryGey13umfilter_2_FD_183959 | JGI IMG/M metagenome (GOLD analysis project Ga0210044, IMG submission 183959) | Groundwater microbial communities from aquifer in Utah, USA - Crystal Geyser 4/9/14 3 um filter (SPAdes) (version 2) | ecosystem: Environmental > Aquatic > Deep subsurface > Groundwater...
GCGAAAGTTTATTAGCCGACTGTTTATCAAAAACACAGGTCCGTGCAAAAGCGAAAGCTTAAGTATACGGGCTGATGCCTGCCCAGTGCTGGTAAGTTAAAGGGAGGGATGTCCTACTTCGCCGTAAGGCTTCGTAGGATGTTTCAAACTAAAGCTCCAGTAAACGGCAGCAGTAACTATAACTGTGAATCGTAGAGCAGTTTTAAAATCCGACCATATGCTGGAAAGTCTAAGTATCCAGTACTAGTTGACTTTGTATTTTGTTCGGTAGAGAATGAAATTAATGCCAACTGACAATGTATCTGGTGTAGATTATCAGCAGGAAAGGCCCTGAATTTATTTCAGGGAATCCTCAGAGACTACGCGTCGGAATGCACTTAATCTTAAATATTAAGTGCAGATGATATAGTCCAAGCTATATGGCGACATATAGAATCCATGTTTTTTGCTAGCATGGTGATAATGTGAAGTCTACGGTAGCGAAGCCCCTTGTCGGGTGAATAACTCGCCCGAATGTGTCGAAAGACACAGCACTTAGGGAGTTTTGGTTAACAATTGATAAACAAAGTATGAAGATGCCTAGTAAGTGTAAAATTTGGCTATATGCTGGAAACTCCGGTGTATGTTGCACTACCACTCTAAAAGTGGTAAAATGTGACAACTGCGGACAATCAGCAGGAAAGGCCCTGAATTTATTTCAGGGAATCCTCAACGACTACACGCCAAACCCTGAGCGACTAAAAGAAGTCGAATGGGATGATATAGTCTGAACTCTATGGCGACATAGAGACTAACAAAAGATAGTATGGAGTTCCGACCTGCATGAATGGCATCACGAGCTAATAACTGTCTTAAACGTTCACTCGGCGAAATTGCGATGGCTGTGAAGACGCGGCCTAATTCCACCTGGACAAAAAGACCCCGTGGAGCTTTACTGTAGTTTGACATTGAATTGTGCATTTTAATTGCCAAGTAATAGGAGGGACCCTGAACTTGTTTCAGGGGACAATGTGAGACCTCTCTTTGGAATGTGGCAAATCTTACCTGATCCGCCTGGATACGGCGGAGGGGAAAGTGTTAGATGGGCAGTTTTACTGGGGCGGTACCCTGCTAAATTGTAACGCAGGGGTACAAAGGTTGGCTTACTACGAATGGAAACCGTAGGGAAAGCATAAAGGTTTAAGCCAGCTTGACTGCAAGACCGACGGGTCGAGCCCAGATACCAGTCGGTATCTGGTGGGGCATCGAATGGTGCCCTAAGGTACGAAAGTAGGTCTTAGTGATCCCCCGATACCACATGGGTGGTACGGGGCTTAACGGATAAAAGCTACCCCGGGGATAACAGAGTAGTCGCGCCCGAGAGTCCATATCGACGGCGCGGTTCGCTACCTCGATTAGATAGCCGAAGTCGAGGATAAAGTGGCTCATAACGGTGAAATCCCCCTTGTGTTTCGGAATAACTTTGGTTATTCTGAATATGGAGGGACAATACCGTGGGAAGTTGCAAAATAAGCAAAGGCTGGAGCAAGAAGTTGGTTTTAATTAAAAGACTTTTAAGTTTAAATGAAGGACAAAAGTCGATTATTTTTGGATCACTTCTTGGCGATGGTACGATGTGGATTGGCAAGGGAGGTATAAATGCCAACTTCAAAATAGAACATGGGTTGAAACAGAAAGAATTGGTTTTTTGGAAATATGAAAAACTAAAGAATTTTGTTTTTACTGAACCCAAGATAAGTTTTAGATATCAAGATGATGGAATAAAATATCCTAAATCATGGTGGTTTAGGACAGTTAGACATCCCGATTTAACTAAAATTTATAGATTGTTTTATGTTGGAGAAGGTTACAAAACTGGCCATAAGATAGTTCCCAATAATGATTTTCTAGAGAAATATCTTAATCCTGAAGCATTAGCAGTATGGATTATGGATGACGGGTCATTCAATAACAAAATTATTGATATCAGCACCTATTGTTTTTCTCTTGAAGACATTAAGAGATTACAAACATTTTTGGGAGATAGATTTTTGATTAACCCTAACTTTTATAGAGATAGGGATAAGGGATACAGAATGTATTTTAATCGAAAAGAGACAAGCACATTAATCCAGATAATCAGTCCATATTTTATTGATTCAATGAAGTATAAGATTGGTTTTGCAACCCCGTAACGACTGGAAGCTCGAAAAGCTATTCGAGCCTAAGATATTGATCCTAATATCAATATAACACGCCACTACTCAAGTGATTACTTGAGTAAAGGTATAGTCTACGCCATTAGTAATAATGGGTTTTAAAATTACATATTTTTATGTAAGTGGTCGGCTCATCCTTTCCTGGCGCTGAAGAAGGTGCCAAGGGTTAGTCTGTTCGCCTATTAAAAGGGTACGTGAGCTGGGTTCAGAACGTAAACAACATTGCGTTCTACACTAGAAATAGTGTAAAATAATATCGACTAAAATCGGTGAAACCCTAAACAAGAGTCGTCTGACCTTGTTGGGTAATACCGAGGGTAAGACAGAAGATTTTTTAGTCTTCTGGATCCCGTAGAGACTGATCCCCAGATCTAAGTTGTCACTTAGATGTAAGGAGAGATCGCCAAAAATTTAATATTTAGGCGATCAAACGTCGACGCCTAAATTATATTGACTTAATTTAGGATGAAGATATAGTCCATGCTTTGAGTAATCAAGGAATAACATGCGTGAGACAGTTCGGACTCTATCCGGTGGAATCGTTCGAGTCTTGAAGGAAGCTCTCCTCAGTAAATATTGCTGCCCCGATTAGTAATAATTGGGGTCACACTAGCTAAAATCGGTGGAATCCTGTATCGTTGTAAGTGATGGTCCTAGATAAATACAGGACAATACCGAGGGAAGGTTTAAATACCCCCGTAACGACTTGTCCGGCGTCACGCCGGACGGATGGATAAGTATCCATAATAACGCTAGCTCCTCCGTCGCGTGAAGCTATGGAGGATGAAGGTATAGTCTAATCCCTTTGGTAACAAAGGATCGATTGACGAGAGGACCAGGAGGGAGGAATCCCTGGTGTGCCGGTTGTTTCGTCAGAAGCAGCGCCGGGTAGCTACATTCCTAAGTGATAACCGCTGAAAGCATCTAAGTGGGAAGCACATCCTAAGATTAAGACTCGTAGACCCTGAACTTGTTTCAGGGTAAAGACCCCTGAAAGATTATCAGGTTCCCCACTACGCTCCTTCGGAGCTACGAGGGGGTCCCGCATAGCCGAAAGGCGACGTGGGAGATCGGCTGGGAGTGGAAGCGCTGTAAAGCGTTAAGCTTACCAGTACGAATTGGTTGAAAAAAAACTTTTTCCGGTGTTACACCGGAAGCCTTTCTCTTCGGTTTTCGAGGAATAAACTAGATTTATTCCGAGGTTTGCTCTTTTGAAATTATGATGGCTTGGTAATTTGAGCGGTATGGAACCACCTGTTACCATTTCGAACACAGTAGTGAAACGTACCAGCGCCAACGATAGCTGTCGGGCAACTGACCGTGAAAATAGGTCATTGCCAGGCCATCTTAGTTCCAAAAAAATAACTTCACTTATACTCCAAACCAGAGCCAGCTTGCCCCGTTAGATACGAAGCATTATTACGGGGACCTTTTTTAGTGGTTGCTATTGACAAACTACAGTATGTATTGTAATATGATTGCAATATGAATACACAAATGGTTTCGGTGACGGATGTTCAGAGGAATTTTAAATATATTCTGGATAATTTAGTCTCTCAAAATCCCACACTTATTTTAAGAGATAGTGTTGCTGAGGCTGTTCTTATTTCTTTCGAAGAGTATAAAAGGTTGGCAAATCTGGAAAAAAAGTTACTAAAAAACGAGATATTTTCAATAATGCAGGATTTGGCTGTTAAGAACAAAGATATATCTTTTGAAGAATTAGACAAAGATATTGAGTATGCCAAGAAACATGCCCCAAGCAGTCGTTGACACAAATGTTCTAGTCAGAGCCTTATTAAAAGCTAACGGTAGTGACGGAATTATCTTTGAAGCCTTTAAAAACGATCAATTTGAGCTTCTATATAGCGGGGAAACATTAAAAGAGTTAAAAAGAGTCTTATTGTATAAGAGAATTTTTGAAAGGTATAAGCTCGATAATCATAGAATAGATATTTTCATAAGAACAATTATTACTTTCGGTAGGTTTGTATTTGCTCCGGAGAAGGTAAAAATATGCAGAGATCCAAACGATGATGAATTATTATCTGTTGCCCTTGCTATCTACACAAGAAAACCTATCTATATAGTTTCAGGAGATAAAGATATGTTAGAACTTAAAGGCAACGTTAAGGGGGTTAAAATAGCTACAGCCACCGAGTTTGTTAAGATTTTGAAGTAACCTTATCGCCAGACCTTTTTTAGTGGTTTTGTTTTTCTTACTTTTGGGATATAATACCCACTACAAATAGAAAGGTGGAATTAATGAGTGGAAGCAAAATCGATGTCCGAACTTCTTGCTAAAGCTGGTAAAAAGCTCGTTTCATATTCGGTTGGCCAAAAAATTAGAGCCAAAGTGATTTCAAAAACTCACAAAGCCTTAATTTTGGATATCGGTGGGAAAAGCGAAGGGATAGTAACCGGAAAAGCTTTTGCCGAGGCCAAAGATTACATCAAAACCCTTAAGGCGGGAGATGGGGTTTGGGCTTCGGTAATTGTGGCCGAATCCCGGGAGGGAAATGTGGTTTTGTCCCTTAGGCAGGCGATGTACTCTTCTTCTTGGGAGAATCTGGAAAAGGCTAAGGAAACTAAAGAACCGGTTGCCGTGGTTGCCCGGGGGGTAAATCCTTCCGGAGTGACGATTGAGGTTGAAAGCTTGGGTGGATTTATTCCCGCCACCCAGCTTGGTAAGGAAGCTTCCAAAAATCCCCAGAGTTTGATTGGAAAGTATTTCAAGGCAGTGGTTATTGAGGTAGATAGGGCTCAGAATAAACTGGTTCTTTCCGAAAAAGAGGTTTCCGATGCTAAGGATATTAGAGAAGCTAAAGAAGCTTTGGCAAAAATTAAAGAAGGAGCTGTTTTTGACGGAGTAGTAACCACGGTTGCCAACTTCGGTTGTTTTGTTAAAATTCCTTCTGGTGTTGAAGGCTTGGTCCATATCTCCGAACTTTCCTGGGGGAGGGTAGAGAGAACAACTGATGTTGTGGCTAAGGGAGATAAAGTCAAAGTTAAGGTGATTGGGAAGCATGACGGGAAGCTAGCCCTGTCAATGAAACAGGCAAAAGAGGACCCCTGGACTTTGGCCGTCGGGAAATATAAAAAGGACGTCAAAGTAACCGGAAAAGTGGTGAGAGTTTCTGGCTTCGGCGTCTTTGTGGAGTTAGAACCCGGGATAGAAGGCTTAATCCATGTCACCGGTATTCCGCCGGCGACCAAATTGTCAGAAGGTAGCCAGGTAAAATGTTATGTGCAAGATATTGACTCGAAAAACAAGAGATTGTCCTTAGGATTGGTTCTTTCTGTTAAGCCAATTGGCTACAAGTGATGCCGAGTTTTCATTCGAAATATGTCTGCCAGCAATGCGGGTACGAATCAACCGGTTGGCTGGGAAAGTGTCCTGAATGCGGGACGTGGAACTCTTTAGTCGAAACAGTAGTTTCGACAGAAGGTCAGAAGTCCCCGCTTCGCTCAAAGAGCTTCGCGGGGCAAGCAAAACCGAAAAACCTATCGGAAATAAAAACTTCACAGACAAAACGGATTTCAACCAAGATTCCGGAACTGGATAGAGTCTTAGGAGGCGGGTTGGTGTCTGGACAGGTAGTTTTAGTGGCCGGGGAGCCCGGAATCGGAAAGTGCGTAATTGGTGATACGCTGGTTCCGACTGATCAAGGACTTATTTCGATTGAAAAGTTAAAACCCAAGAATGCGAAAAAGGGATTTGCTAGGTTGCATGTAGGCGTTCAATCTCTTAATGGCCCTGAAAATACTAGCCACTTTTATACGAGCGATAAAGAGCCTACGAAAAAAGTCACTACCCGGATGGGGTATGAGCTCCAGGCAACATATACACATCCCATCCTAACACTTTCACACGAAGGTAAAAGAACATGGAAAGAGATGGAACGAATAAAGGTTGGTGATTATATTGCTGTTCAAAGACATGGTGCCGTTTGGGGAAATAATACTGCATTACCCCCTTTTAAATTTAAGATTAACACTAATGCTGTTATTCCGAATTTTCCTGGAGAAATAGACGAACGCATGGCTTATTGCTTGGGACTATTGGTTGGTGACGGTGGACTGACTGATTTTGGTCGTGTGAATCTTACCACAGTAGATTCTGAGATTAAGAAAATTTTTGAAAGATGGATATCTTCTTTAGGTTTAAAAATTTATAAAATTAGAGACAGATATTCAGTTAACAATAGAATTTTCCATTTATGGCTTGAGCATGTTGGTTTGAGGCCGGTCCGATCGGAGTTGAAATGTGTTCCTGAGATAATTCTTTCTGCCCCAAAGGAGATTGTAAAATCCTTTTTACGGGGATTGTTTGACACAGATGGTTCTTCTAATTGTAAATCTGATGGAAGTATGCCGGGAGCAGTTGAGTATTGTACTGCTTCAAAGCGATTAGCAAAGCAGGTGCATCTTCTTCTACTTCAGTTCGGAATTGTTGGGAAGCTACGTTTTCGTAAAAATCAAAAGCATGGTGTTTGGATTATTCAACTCCTTGGAGATAATGCGAGACTATTCTATTCAGAAATCGGTTTTAGATTGATCAGAAAACAAAACAGTGTGCGATTGCTTCCAAAGATATCCAATAATAATTTGGACGTAATTCCGTATTTACCTCAAATTGATCCTTTTAGGATTCCGCGCAATCATCGTTGGGACAGACGTTATTTAAGAGGAATACGAGCGGCGAGCTATGAAAAACTAGAAAAAATATCGAAATTTATCCCCGAACTCAAGTTGTTATTAACCCCTAGGTTTTATTGGGATAGAGTTGAAAACATAACAGAGAAGGAGAAATCAGTATGTTATGACCTTTCTATACCAAAGACACGCTCGTTTGTTACTGATGGGATCGTAAGTCATAATTCCACGATTTTGTTGCAACTTGCTTCAAAACTAACCTCTAATAGCCAATCTCTAGCTTCTGCTCTGTATGTTTGCGGCGAAGAATCAGCCGGGCAAATAGCGATTAGAGCTAAGAGGTTAGAGGTTAGTAATAAAAATATCAGACTTCTGGAAACAACTGATGTTGATGCTGTTATTGAGCAGTTGTTAGCTATTGATCATCAGCCATTAGCTATTATCGTAGATTCTATCCAAACCATGACCACAAATGATCTTTCCGGTATGGCCGGGTCGATTGGTCAGGTGAGAGAATGCGCCACCCGCCTGACACGTTTGGCTAAAAGTCTCAATATTCCTCTTTTTTTGGTCGGGCACGTGACGAAAGAGGGGGCGGTTGCGGGGCCTGCGGTTCTGGCCCATATTGTCGATACAATTTTGTGGTTTGAGGGAGACAAAACTCTGACCCTGCGTTTACTTAGGGCTGTCAAGAATAGGTTTGGGCCAACTGATGAAGTGGGCATCTTTGAAATGGAGGATAAAGGCTTAATTTCGGTATCTGATGCCGAGAAATTATTTATGACAAAAAATCCGCCGGCCGGCGGAGTCCCGGGTAGTGTGGTAACCTCAATTCTTTCCGGCACCAGACCGCTTTTGGTGGAAATTCAAGCATTAGTGGTTGCCAGCAAAATGGCCTTTCCCAAAAGAGTGGCCCAAGGAATCGATTCCAGGCGCTTGGAGCTTCTTTTAGCCGTCCTTATTCGCCGCTGCGGCCTGCCTTTGTATGATTATGATGTCTTTGTCAATGTCGCCGGAGGCATAAAAGTTGAGGAGCCGGGGGCGGATTTGGCCATTTGTCTGGCAATTGCGTCGGCCTATTTTGATAAACCGATTTTGGTAAAAACAGTGGCCGTGGGTGAGGTGGGACTTTTGGGGGAGATCAGGGAAGTAATCGCTCAGGAAAAACGGATCAAAGAAGCCAGAAGAATGGGTTTTACACAAGTTATCTCTTCTAAAGAATTTAGATTTTTAGGCGAAGTAGTGAAAGTTTTAACGAGATAAGTTATTCTCAAATTATCCACATTATATAAACTATTATAAAAAATGCCGTAGGAACGGCCTTTTGTATATCAGTTTGTACTATAGGAGGGTATATAAGTAAAGCGCAAACTGCTATAGGATTTGACAGAGTAAAAAATGGGTGTTATTATTTTCACAGAACGAAAAAGAGCATCGCTGCCGTTGGGTTCCTCCGATGTGATACCGGAAACTCTCCACGAGTAGAGATGCTCTTTAGGTTGACTTATCTGGAGGACAGGAAAAACATGTTGCGACCAGATAAATCACAAATAGACTAGATGTTTTTATGGGCTGTTGTCAATAGTCATTAATTCCGTCTTTGGGGGAGGGGTGGTGAGTAGGGCAGGCTTACTACCCTTTCCTTGAGGACGGAATTTTTTTAAAACGAAGCTAAAAACATGCATTACCATTGCGTGTTGACAGCATTAAAGAAAAGGGTATACTAAAAATGAAGATATCATTATTTGCTTCTTAATTTTTCTATGACGAATTCGGCTTCAGACGTTAAGGACCTTATTGGTAGTCCCCGGGACGCCGGGGAGCTTTCCGGTGGTGCCAAGGATGTGGTTGTTGCCACAAAGCCTGATTTGGTTACTCTGTCTCAGACGCCGGTGTTTGAGAGGACAATTCCTGATGCCGGACTCCCGACCGAGTACGTGGAAGGGGTTTTGGATATTGCCAATGAAGGCTCAGGCTTATTGCGGCCAAAATTCGCCGCCTCAGAGAGGGATGTTTATATTTCCTCTTCCCAAATCAGACGTTTCAATTTAAAGGTAGGGGATAAAGTCGGCGGTCAGGCCCGCAGACCCAAAGAAAACGAAAGATATTGGGGACTTTTGAAAGTTGAAAAAATAAACGGTGGGCCGGTGGAGTCACTTCAAGCTGAAAGAGTGGATTATGACGGTCTTTTGGCGGTTTATCCTGATACGAAAATAGAGCTTACGACAGACTCCGATATATTAACTACCCGTGTGATTGATTTAGTCTCTCCGATCGGTTTTGGTCAAAGAGCTTTAGTCGTTTCTCCGCCCAAAGCCGGTAAAACCTGGCTTGTAAAAGATATACTGGCAGGAATTGCCAAAAACTACCCCGAAAAAGAAAAAGGCCTGCCCCGTAAGGCTTCGGAGAAGCGACGTGGGGTTCATTTAATGGCCGTTTTGATCGGGGAGAGACCGGAAGAGGTGACCGACATTGTTCGAAAGATGGCGGAAGTTACCAACGGGATGGGCGAAGTAGCGGCTTCCAATTTTGACGAACCCCCGGCTGACCAAACCCGGGTGGGGGAGCTGGCCCTGGAGCGGGCTAAAAGACTGGTTGAGAATGGCCTGGATGTGGTGATTGTTTTGGATTCAATTACCCGGATGGCCCGGGCCTATAATTTGGCCCTGCCGACCAGCGGCAGAACTCTCTCCGGAGGGTTTGACCCGATGGCTTTATTTCCGGCCAAGAAATTCTTCGGAGCGGCCAGAAGAATCGAAAATGCGGGCAGTTTAACCATTATCGGTACCTGTTTGGTGGAAACCGGCTCCCGAATGGATGATTTAATTTATGAAGAATTTAAGGGTACCGGCAATATGGAGTTGCACTTGACCCGGAAACTGGCGGATAAACGTATCTTTCCGGCCATTGACGTTTCCCGTTCCGGAACCCGCCAGGAAGAGCTTTTGTACAGCAAGGCAGACTTGGAAAATGTTCATACCTTAAGGAGGATGCTGGAGATGATCAATGAGGACGAAAGAACAGAAACCCTCCTTGAGCGTTTGAAAAAAACAAAAGACAATAAAGAATTTCTTGACAGCCTCAAGACAGTATAGCCTCAACTTGACAAGTTCTTGTTTATTTGGTAAGCTAAAGGTAATGAAAAGTCTTACTTATAGCCTTTATTCTTTACCGAATACTGTTTTTTCTACAAAAGAGATCGCTCTTATTTTAGGTGAAGCAGACTTGAATTTGGTTAAATCTAAAATTAACTATTACGTTAAGAAGGGTGTATTGGTTCACCTCCGGAAGGAGAGAAATATCCCACTCCCGAGGTGGGATTAGGGATTATTGGTAAGCTAATTTTCTTGTCCCTTTTTGTTTTGCCATTAAAAGAGCTCTTCCTTTCCATCCTCCAAAGTAAGCTTCATCAAGTTGCACAATAGCCTCAAGAATAACTTTCTCTTTAG
>Ga0210044_10011500_pt1 | contig 10301 bp, 6 predicted proteins | sample CryGey13umfilter_2_FD_183959 | JGI IMG/M metagenome (GOLD analysis project Ga0210044, IMG submission 183959) | Groundwater microbial communities from aquifer in Utah, USA - Crystal Geyser 4/9/14 3 um filter (SPAdes) (version 2) | ecosystem: Environmental > Aquatic > Deep subsurface > Groundwater...
ACCTGCACGGCTGCGCTTTACCTCACTGCGCCCCCCCTCCTGCGGCGACTCCGCCGGGCCCTCCCGTTGCCGTTTCGGGGAGCCGATGGGTCTCATCGGAAGAACCTGCAGAATTCTTTACTGTTTTCGGGTCAACGCGCCGTCAGCCGGTAGACGACCGGGGTGATGACCTCCGCCTCGACGGGGGACCGGGGGAACGGAGAGGCGTTTCGGACCGCGTCGATGGCTCCCCGGTCCAGGGCGGCGTGCCCCGAGCCGTGCACGACACGCACGTCCCGCACCGAGCCGTCCGGGAGGAGCCGGAAGGCCACCACGACCTTTCCCTCCCACCCCATCCTGCGCGCCGTCGCCGGGTATATGATCTTCCGCTGGACCGCATCCCGCACATAGGCGAAGGTTTCCGCCGGGGATCCCCCACCGGTTTTCACGGACGGATCCCCGGTGGTGACCCTGCCGCCGCCTCCACCGGCCGCGTCGTCGATTCCCGGGGACGAAGGAGAAAACACGGCGACAGGACGCGGCGGCCCGGTCGCGGCGGTCGGGACGTTTCTCTCCGCTCCCGCGTCGGACCGGGATACCGGCGCGGCGTCGGCGGGCCGGTTCGCAGGAGTCGACAGGACGGAGGAGTCGGGAGGTTCCTGGCCGACCGGCTTCCCGGGTGCGATCGCCGGTTCGGCCGCCGTGGGGAAGGAGGGCGCGGGGGCCGACGGGGCGGGGGACGGCGGCAGGAGCGTGAGGTCGACCACTTGCGGAGCGGTCTTCGGGGGGGGCGGGAGCGAGGCGACCACAGCCGCCCCGACGAGGAGGTGCAGGAGGAGGGACGCACCCAACCCCTGCCATCCGGCCAAGGCCGTCCCCTCCCGGGGTGGGGAGATCCTTTCCGGGAAAGCGGCCGGCGCGACGGAATCCGCGTGTTCCATCACCGCTCCCTCTTTTGCCGATGCTGATCGGATTCTCTCATACTTTTCCGGGCCGGAGGAGGAGCAGGAGCGCCGCGGCGAGGAGGGCGAGCCCCGCGCTGACGCCGAAGGCCGCCGGGGCGCCGTAGGCGTTCCACAGGAGGCCGAAGAGGACGCTCGCGGGGAGGGCGCAGATGCCGGTGACGAGGTGAAACCAGCCGAACGCCGTCCCCCTCCGGTCGGCCGGGACGAAATCGGCCACCATTGCCCGCTCGGCGCCCTCGCACGCCGCCGCGTAGAGCCCGTACAGAAGGAAGACGGCGACCGTCCCGGCCGCGCCGCGCACGACGGAGAAGCCCGCGTAGCAGGCGGCGTACACGCACCAGCCGGCCGCGACCACCCACTTCCGCGGGATCCGGTCGGAAAGCGCTCCCGCGGGGATGGAGAGGGACGACTTGACCACGTGGAACGCCCCCCACAGCAGCGGGACGTACCGCACGGGCACGCCGGCGTCCACGGACCGCAGGATGAGGAAGGCGTCGCTGGCGTTACCGAGCGTGAACAGCCCGACGAGGAGCAGGTACCGGCGGAACTCCGGCGAAAGCCCGTCGCCGCGGAGCACGCTCCCCTCGTGGGGCGGCGCGCCTGCGACGGGGGCGTCGCGGACCCGGAACGCGAGGACGGCCACCGCGGCCAGACCCGGCACGATCGACAGGAGGAAGACGGAGCGAAGGGGGATCCCTCCCGCCAGGAGGAGGAACGCCGCGACCGGCCCGAGGACCGCCCCGAGGTGGTCCATCGACCGCTGCAGGCCGAACGCTTTTCCCCGCTGCGCGGCGGGGACGTACGCGGCCACGAGCGCGTCCCGTGGCGAGGTCCGCACCCCTTTTCCGATCCGGTCGCAGAACCGCACGGCGAGGACGTGTCCCCATCCGGTGGCGAATCCGACCAGCGGCCGGGCGAGGGTCGAGAGTCCGTACCCGGCGACCACCAGCGGCTTCTTCCTCCCCGTCCGGTCGGACCAGGCTCCGGAGAAGAGCTTGAGCAGGCTCGCCGTCGTCTCCGCGACCCCCTCGATCAGCCCGAGGACGGCGGGGCCGGCGGCCAGGGTGGTGGTAAGGAAGACCGGCAGGAGCGGGTAGATCATCTCGCTCGAAAAGTCGGTGAACAGGCTCACCAGCCCGAGGGCGACGACGTTCCGGTGCAGTTTCGGGGCGGCGTCCATCGGGAATTACCCGGGGGACCCCCCGGGTTTCCTCGCGACGAAGATCGCTTTCTCGTCGGAGTAGGAGACGACCCGGTCTCCTTCGGTGAGGATGCGGAACGTTTCCCGCGCGAGAGGAAAGGCGGAGAGGAAAATCGTCTCGACCTTCGATTGCACCGCTTTGGAACGGCCCGTCCGCGCCACCCATTCGGGGAAGACGTGGGTTTTCCACAGGGAGGCGGCCTGCAGGAGAAGAAGTTCCGCCCCCGCGAGGAACTCGAGCCACTCCTCGACGCGGTAGCTGCGCACGTGCGACGGATCGCGCACCTTCTCGGCGTTGTTCAGGAAGGCGTCGAGGGACGGCTCACCGGGGACCACGCTGTCGATGATGGCGATCCGCCCGCCGGGACGGGTCACCCGGGTCATCTCGGAGAGCGCGATCCGAACGTCGGGGAAATGGTGCGCCGCGATGCGGCACGTCACCCGGTCGAAGGCGGCATCCCGGAACGGGAGCGCCTCGACGTCTCCGGCCGCGAAGACGACGTTTCCGGCCCGGCGCTCATCGGCCAGAAGCCGCGCCTCCCGCAGCATCGAGGGGGTCAGGTCCGACGCCACCACCCGTCCGCAGCGCGCGGCGAGGGCCATCGCGGTGTGCCCGCCCCCGGTCGCCACGTCGAGGACCCGGTGCCCCGGTTCGAGGGCGAGGCCCGTGAAGAGCAGGTCCAGGTCCTCTACGTCGGTGTGGTCGGCGCTGCACCGGTATTTCGACGCCACCCGGCCGAACTGCGCACGGGTGCGCTCCTTCGGGGACAACGGCATGCGCTCTTCCTCCGCCCCCATTTTCCGCCGCGGTCGCCCCGATTACAAGGCGGGGTGCACCGATTGATCGATCGGGTCCGCCCGCCCGTACATCTCCTCGAACTGCTTTTGCGTGTCCTTGAAGGCCTGCAATATCCGGGGGTCGAAATGCCCGGGCTCGGTTCTCCCGTCCCCCTCCACGATGATCCTTGCGGTTTTGTCATGGTCGAAGGCGGGCTTATAGGGCCGTTTGCTCCTCAGGGCGTCGTACATGTCCGCCAGCATGACGATCCTGCCTTCGATGGGCGTCTCCTCCCCCTTCAACCCGTTCGGATACCCCTTGCCGTCCCACCGTTCGTGATGGTTCAGGGCGATGGACTCGGCCATCCGGATGATGGCGTACGAAGAACCTGTGAGCATCTTCGCCCCGAGCGAGGCATGGGTCTTCATGAAGTCGAACTCCTCCGCCGTCAAGGGGCCCTGCTTCAGGAGGATGCTGTCCGGTATCCCGACCTTGCCGATGTCGTGGAGCGAGCTCACAAGGGTTATTTTTTCGACGAAATCGGAGGGCATTCCGAGAACCCCGGAAATCATTCCGGAAAGGCGTCCGATCCGCGAGATATGCAGGCCGGTGTCCGTGTCCCGGTACTCGGCGACCACGGTCAGGCGGCGAATGATTTCCGTATTCAGCTCGTACAATTCCCTCGTCTTGCTTTTCACTTCCTCTTCGAGCGTCCGTTTGTAATTTCGTTCGAACGCCTTCATGTCGCAGAATGTTTCCGCCTTGCGGAGGGAATGGACGAGATAATCCGGATTGAGCGGTTTGATGATGAAATCGGAGGCCCCCTGCTTTACGGCCTCGACCGCCACTTCCATCTCGACGAAGGCCGTCATGACGATGACGGGCATCTCCGGATGGAGATCGTGGATCCTGCCGGCAAGCGCGATCCCGGTCATCCCGGGCATCCGGATGTCCGTCAACACGATGTCCACGGCCGTGTCTCGCAGTTTTTCAAGCGCCGCGGCGCCGCTGTCGGCCGTAACGATCTTGTATCCATAGGCGTCGAGCAGCAGCAGGAGCGACTCCAGCACCTGGCGATCGTCGTCGACGACGAGCACGGTCCGGTGATCCTGGGTCGAGGCCGGCCTCATTACGGTGTCTCCCGTCATCCGTTATTCCCCTCCGTCCAGCACGCTCCGCACCTTCTTCAAGAGGTCGGCCGGAGAGACCGGCTTGTTGATCAGCGATACGCCGATTCCGAACGCCGCCTTTTGCCGGGCGATGTCCGGAGAGTAACCGCTCGCGAAGATCGTCTTCACGCCGGGTTTCAGCTTCGCGATCTCGTCATGGGCCTCCTTGCCGTTCATTCGCGGCATGATGAGGTCGAAAAGAAGAAGCTGGACCGTGTCCTTGTTCTCCGTGAACTTTCTCACCGCATCCGCGCCGTCCACCGCCTCGATGACCGTGTAGCCGAACTGCGTCAGGACGGTCCCGAAAAGTTTTCGCAGCTGCTCGTTGTCCTCGGCGAGGAGGATCGTTTCCATGCCCCGGGCGGGAGGTTCCGCCTCGCGCGATGTTTCTTCTTCCACCGCTTCCGAAGCGATGACCGGCAGGTAGATTTTGAACGTGGTCCCTTTTCCGGGCTCGCCGTGCACCTCGATGAATCCGTCATGCTGACGTATGATGCCGTAGGCGACCGCCAGCCCGAGGCCCGTGCCCTTGCCCACCTCCTTCGTCGTGTAGAAGGGATCGAAGATCCGTTTCCGGGCGCCGTCGTCCATGCCGGCGCCGGTGTCCGATACGGTGATCATTCCGTAGGGGCCGGGCTTGCCGTGGCTGTGGGCCGCCATGAAGGCTTCGGAAAGATCGACCTGTTCCGTCCGGACGGTGAAGGAGCCGCCGTCCGGCATGGCGTCACGCGCGTTCGTCGCAAGGTTCAGAAGGACCTGCTCCAACTGTTGACTGTCGGTGGAGACCGGTATCGGGTTCCCGTGCAGCTCCGTTTTGCACTCGACATCCTCTCCGATGATCCTCTTGAGGAACTTCCCCGCTTTTCCGACGACTTCGTTCAGGTCCACGGGCTTCCGTTCCGCAACCCGCTTTCTGCTGAAAAGGAGGAGGTCTTTCGTCAGTTGGGCGGCCCGGTTCGCCGCTTCGAGGATGTTTTCGATATTCTGACGGAGCGGATCTTCCCTGGACATTTTCATGAGGACGACATGCCCGTGTCCGATGATGGCGGTCAGGATGTTGTTGAAGTCGTGCGCCACCCCGCCTGCGAGGATCCCGATGGACTCCATCTTCTGTGCCTGGCGAAGCCGCTCTTCGAGTTTCCGCCGATCGGTGATGTCGAGTCCGATGACTTGTATCGCGGGGCAACCTTTATACGTGATCAATGCCGCCCTCACCTCGACATGTACGACACTGCCGTCCAGCCGGACATACTTGTCTTCGACCGGGTATAAGCCGGTCTCCCCTTGCGATAATCGCCGGATACGAGCAAGCGTGGTTTCCCATCCATCGGGATGGACAACCTCCTGGATGGACTTGCCCAACAGCTCCTCCGGGCTTTGAGCGCGCATCAGTGACAGGGCGGCCCGGTTGACGAAGACGATCTTCCCGTCCTGGTGGACGCTGATCGCGTATGGAGAGGAGTCGACCAACTGGCGGTAACGCTCCTCGCTCTCCCGCAGCGCCTCGTCCGAACGCCGGGTTTTATCTTCCGCGGTCTTTTGCTCCCGGCGCAGGCGCCTCTGCTCCAGCCCGCCGATGACCGCCGGTCCCAGCCGCTTGATGCGGTTCTTGAGGATGTAGTCCCACGCCCCGGCCTTCATGCACTCGACCGCCGTCTCCTCGCCGATGCTGCCGGAAACGACGATAAAGGGGATATCCTTCCCCGTCTCCCGGAGGATGCGGAGCGCGTCGGGTACGCCGAAGCGGGGCATGGTGTAATCGGACAGGATGACGTCCCATTCCCGTCCGGTGAGGGCGGCGCGAAAAGCCTCCGGGGTGTCGACCCGGGAATGTTCCGGATCGTACCCTCCGCTCCGTCACGGACGGCCACGATCCGGTTGCGGATCTTGTTCAACCGGAAGGCGCGCAGCGTGAGGTCCACGTCGTCCGGGTTGTCCTCGACCAGCAGAATAACGCTGTCTCCCAATGCCGCCTCTCCTTTCAAAGGGTGAAGCGGAAGGTCGCGCCGCCGTCCGGCCGCCCCTCCGCCCGTACCCGCCCGCCGTGCCGGTGAACGATCCTCTGGACGATGGCCAGCCCCACCCCGGTCCCGGGGAATTCACTCGTCGAGTGAAGCCTCTGAAAGGCCCCGAACAGCTTGTCCGCGTACGCCATGTCGAATCCCGCGCCGTTGTCCCGCACGCGCCCGAGATGGGCCTTCCCCGTGTCGTCGAGCCGGTCGCCGAAATCTTCCGGCAGCGCCTGGCTGAACCCGTCGATGCTCCGCAACGGCGCCCGCAGGTCGTGGGAGACCGAGTAGCTGAAAGCCTCCAGCTCCGCGTTGAGCTTGCGGATCTCCTCCTCCGCCCGCTTGCGCTCGGTGATCACTTCCGAAAACAGTATGATGCCGCCGATTTGATCCGGCGCCTCATGCCAGGGGTGGATTTCCCATCGTACCCAGTCCGTCGTACCGTCCGACCTTGGGAAGGTGTCTTCTTCCGATTTTTCGACCGATCCAGCCAGGCAGCGTCTGTGAATTTCTCTCCAGCGCTCGGGAATCTCCGGGAACAGTTCATAATGCGAGCGACCGACGACGTCCTGGTCGCCCAGATTGTAATCGGCAAGATATCGGCGGCTCGTCACCAGGTACTTCATCTCGCGATCGAACATGGCGATGGACGCCGGAGAATATTCGACGAAGAGACGGAGCATCTGCTCGTTTTTCTGCTGCGTCTTCGGGGCCGCCTTGATGTCGGAGATGTCGCGGGCTATGCCGAAGATCCCGGTCTTGTTCCCGGACGCATCGCGGAAGACGCCTTTCGTGGTGAGAAACGGGGCGATCCTGCCGCCGACGGGGACCTCCTCCTCGGACGTGACCGTCGCTCCCGACTCGAGGATCCCGCGGTCCTTTTCGAGGATCGTCTCCGTCATCTCCGGCGGGAAAAGTTTCGCGTCGGTCTCGCCGACGGCTTCCTCCTTCGGTTTTCCGAAGATTCGGGCGCAGGCGGTGTTGACCAGGAGGTACCGACCGTCCCGGTCCTTGGCGAAGATCGCGTCGGTCGTCCCCTCGACGATGGCGTTCAGCAGGTCCCGGTTCTCGCGCAGACGATCTGCCTGTTCCTTGAGCGCGCGGGCGTAGCGGCGCAGGAATCCGTAGAGGAGGACGGAGGTGACGAGGATGAAGAACCACCCCTTCGCCGTGTTGAGTCGCAACAGGGCTTCGGGGGTGGCGGCCAGATCGGCCGCGAGGCGGTCGGAAAACAGGATCCAGAGCGCTCCCGCCACGGCTACGCCGCGACGATCGAAGCGGGGGAGAGTCTCGACCGGGCGCCTGCGTCGATCCTCGGGGCGTCCTGCAACAAGGTTCGCCTCCATATTTCCTTCCACTACCCACTATACCGGGTTCCTGCAGCGGGGGGACCGGAATCGCCCTCCGCGAAGAAGCGAAGGTTTTGCGGATGCAGACCGTCCGCTACTGCGGAGAAGCAAAGGTTTTGCGGACGCAGACGTACGCTTCCACGGTCGAATCATCTTAGAATGGGAGGCGATGCCCGAGCCGATCCCATCGATCTCGCGATTGTACGCCGGGCCGTTCCCCGCGCTCGAGGAACGGCTGATCGGGCGGTATTTCTGCCGCGCCGGGCGGGACCCTTCGATGGAGCACGTTCTCCTCGTCCCCTCCAACGAGCTCCGGGAGCACCTCCTGAAGCGCCTGGCGTCGGTTCCCCGCGTCGACTCCGTCTTCGCCGGCGCTTCCGTGATGACGCTTTACGACTTCGCCGTGCGGTTGCTGAAGCACCGGGGGGTCTTCCCGGCGGAACTCCCTCCGGCGACGATGGCGGCGGCGATCCTTGCGGCGGTGCGGGAAACGTACGCATCGGGAGGCGGGGATTTCGGGGGGATCTCCGGGACCCCCGGTTTCATCCCCGCCCTTGCCCGCACGCTTTCCGACCTCGAGGAGGGGTGCGTGGGGGACGCGGAGTTGGCATCGGCGGAAAGGGCGGCGAAGGACCGCGGAGACGCCCGGAAGGCGGCGCGGTGGGCGGAGTGGCGGCGGCTGCGGGCGTCCGTCGGCCGGAAGGTCCGGGCGATGGGGGGGGAGACGCGGCGCCGGATCTTCCAGGGGGCTGTTGCGGGGTTCGAGCAGCCCGGGTACCCGTTCCGCGTAACCTTGTACGCCTTCTACGACTTCACCCGGCTTCAATGGATACTGGTCGAGCGGCTCCTCTCCTCCGGCCTGCTGGACGAGGTCTACTTCCCCGGGCTCTTCGACTCCGGGGGGAACCTTCGTCCTTCGTTTTTGTACGCCGCCAGGGCGTGGGACCGCCTGCGCTCCGCCTTCGAGGGGAACGTGGAGTTCCTGTCCGACGTCCCTTCCGCCGGGATCGCGTCGGTACGCGAGCGGATCTTCTCGCCCGCCCCGCCCGTGGAAGGGTCGCCCGCGCCGTTCGCGGTCCTCTCCGCTCCCCACGCGGAAGGGGAGATGCGGCTCGCCGCCCGCCGGGTCCGATCGTGGCGGGACGCGGATCCCCGTGCCTCCGTCGTCCTCGTCGCAAGGAAGGTGACCCCGGAGATGGCGGCCGACTGGGAACGGATCGCCGCGGAGTACGGCATCGACACGGCGGGGCGCCTCGACGTCCCCCTCTCTTCCGTTCCCCTTGTTCGTCTCCTCCTGAGGATGATCGCGGTCGCGCGGGACGACTTCCCGCGCCGGGAGGTGATCGACGTCCTCTCGTCCCCGTATCGCCGTTTCGCCGGTGGGGATGACGGTATCACCGCGCGGCCCGACCTGTGGGACCTCCTCTCGAAGGAGCTCCTGGTCGTTTCCGGGGCCGATTGGGAAACGCGGCTGGCCCGGCCACTGCGGAGGCTCCGGTCGGCGGAGGATGCCGAAACGGAGGCGGACGATCGCGCGGCCCAGCTCGCCCTGCTCCGGTCCGAGGTGCGCGCGTTGCGGGCCTCCCTGCGGCCGATTGTCGCGGCGGACGGATACGCGGCGTTCTCGCATGCGGTACGCGGCCTCCTCGTCCGCGAATTCCGGGTCGTCGCGGACGATACCCCCGAGGGGGAGCGCGACCGCCGGGCGGTCGAGGCGCTCTTCGCGATCCTCGACGACCTCGAGGCGATCCCGGATCGCGAGGCGCCGTGGCCGGGCGCTCGGGAGGGTGCGGACGGATATTCGGCCCTCCTCTCCGCGCAGCGGCTCTTCGTCGGAGAGCGCGGAGGGATGCGCAAGCCCGGCGCGGTCGTCTTCGGCGACGCCGTTGTCCTGCGGGGCGTGACGGCGGACCGGGCGATCGTCCTGTCGGTGAACGAAGACGCGGTGCCGGCCCAGCTCGAGGAGGACCCGCTCTTGCCGGACGACGACCGGGAGGAGGTCAACCGAGGGACGCGGCAGTCGGATCTGCCGGACGCCTTGTCGCTGCGGCGGCGCAACGCGGCGGAGGAGAAGCTCCTCTTCGCCCTCACCGCCTCCTCCGTGCGGGAGGCCGTCGCCTTCTCGGTCCTGCGCGCCGACGCGGCGGGCGCCGTCCGTCGCCCCTCCCGGTACCTGCTCCACCTGTTATCTCGTTACGCCGGCCCCGCCGTCTTCTCCGAGGATTGGGAATCCGCTTCCGGCGCCGTCGTCGAACGCCTCCCCCGGTCTCCCTTCGCCGCACTGGATGGGGAAGGGCCGCGGAGCGCGCGGGAGACGGCCCTGCGCACGTGGCGCGCGGGAGGGGAGCCGGAGGTAGCCGCGGCGTTTGTCCCGTGGGACAAGGTGCGCGGGATCCTCGCCGCGTGGGCCGCGCGGTCGGCCGGGGAGGGGATCTTTCCCGGCCCGGGTCTCCGCGTCCGCCTCCCGGCCTCGCACAGCGCCTCCGCGCTGGAGGAGCTGGCCCGCTGCCCGTACCGGTATTTCCTCCGGTACGTCGTCCGCCTCGATCCGCCGGAGGAGCCCGAAGAGGCGCTCGCGCTCTCCCCCGCGGAATTGGGGGAGATCGCCCACGACATCCTGCGCCGCCTCGGCCGGGATGCCGCGGCGGGAAAGGGGTGGGGGGACGTCTCGACCGCCGCCCGACGTTCCGTGGACCGCTTCGCCCGGGAGAATCCGACCGGTCTCCCCGGCCTCTTCCGGATCCGGTGCCGGGGCGTGGAGCGGGACGTGGCGCGTCTGGTCGATCAGGAGCGGAAACGGGAGGCCGACCTCCCCGGGTGGCGGGTCGAACGGGTCGAAGAGGCGTTCTCG
>Ga0210044_10011502_pt1 | contig 10300 bp, 8 predicted proteins | sample CryGey13umfilter_2_FD_183959 | JGI IMG/M metagenome (GOLD analysis project Ga0210044, IMG submission 183959) | Groundwater microbial communities from aquifer in Utah, USA - Crystal Geyser 4/9/14 3 um filter (SPAdes) (version 2) | ecosystem: Environmental > Aquatic > Deep subsurface > Groundwater...
CAATTTACGAACGATATGATTGAGCAAGCGAGTCAAAAAATGGCAGAAGTTTGATATAGATCAAATCGACTTTAATTTATCCGCGTAGATTCGCGATCATTCACTGCCCGATTTTTGCCTTCATAAAAATTCGTATATTTAAGGGTGGCTGATGTGGCATATACTGAAAATAAGTTTTTGCGGCATGGGTATTGCTGTTTTTTGTTTTAACTTAAAGTGGTGAATGAAAATTACTCGGATTTGGTGCCTTACAAAAGCCGAGAAAATAATTTAATTTAAATTAACATAGGGGTGACTAAATGATGGAAATAAAGAATAACATTGGCAGGCGCAGCTTTCTAAAGCTGTCCGCCACCGCTGGACTAGCTGTCATGGCCAATAACGCCTTTGCAGCTTCACCATTTCTGAAGCCGTATGTAGTTGACAATCCTCTAAAGTCTTACCCGAATAGAGACTGGGAGAAGGTTTACAGGGACATGTTCCATGTTGACAGCGAATTTATATTCCTTTGTGCGCCAAACGATACTCACAACTGCCTACTAAAAGCCCACGTAAAGAATGACGTTGTAATCCGCATCTCGCCGTCATACGGCTACGGAGATGCCGAAGATATGGATGGAAACCGTTCTAGTCACAGATGGGAGCCACGGATCTGTAACAAGGGTATGGTAATGAACAGAAAGGCCTATTCTGACAGAAGGCCAAAAGGCGCAATGGTTAGGACTGGTTTCAAGGCATGGGCAGATGCAGGATACCCACGTACTGGCGCAAACGGCTTCCCAGATCAAAAGTATCTGCAACGCGGAAAAGAGCCATTTATCAAGTTGCCATGGACAGAAGCTTACGCTTTGGCGGCGGGCGCGCTGGAGAACATCGCCAGGACTTATTCCGGTGATGGTGGCGCAGCGTTGCTGACTAGGCAAGGCTATGACCCTGAAATGATTGCGTCCATGCATGGATGCGGTTGTAAGACCATGAAATTCCGGGCAGGTATGGCTGCGCTCGGCGTTTTAAGAATCTATTCGTTAAAGCGGTTCTCACAAGGACTGGCTCTTCTGGACGCCCACGTAAGACAAATTGGGCCGGATGAAGCGAGTGGCGGAAAAGTGTTCGACAGCTATTCCTGGCATACCGATCTGGCGCCTGGATGTCCTATGGTTTCAGGTCACCAAATGCTGGATTATGAGTTCATGGTATATGAGCATGCCAAGCTGATTGTATTCTGGGGTAACAACTTCGTTTGTACCAAGATGCCGGATCTTCATTGGGTGAGTGAGTCCAGGATGAAAGGCTGCCATATTGTCGACATCTCGATCGATTACCACGCGAATTCCAACAAGGCAGATGATGTCATTATTCTGCGTCCTGGTACTGACCCCGCGCTTGGTCTTGGCGTGTGTCATCACCTGATCAAGAACAATCACTATGACGAGCATTATCTGAGAGCGAATACAGATATGCCACTGCTGATCAGAACAGATAACTGGAAAAACCTGAAGGCATCGGACATCATCGCGGACTACAAGCTTGCTGATCTGACCCACCATCTAAAGGTGATGAAGCCAGGCGAAAAGCCAACGCTACCGGTAGCTTTCCAAGCTACAGCCTTCGTTGCAGAAGACGTGCGTAAGTTCTGGGGCGACAACGTAGTATGGGATAAAAAGACAAACAAAGCAGTTCCTCTTACACGGGATGAGTGCGGAGCGCGCTATGCTGCAAAGGGAGTCGATTCAGCATTGACTGGCGAATATGAAGTTACCCTGGTTGATGGCAAGAAGATCAAGGTTGTGCCTGTGTTCCAGTTACAAAAAGAATACCTTGAGGAATTTACACCAGAAAACACATCAATCATGACTGGCGTTCCAGTTGAAGCAATTGTTGACCTTGCAAACCTGTTCCACAAGCACAGAGGGCAAGGGATCATCAGCACTGGCGCGGGAACCAATCACTACTTCAATTCAACCCTGAAGGATCGTGGTTTCATGCTGGTAGCTGCACTGACCGATAACGTTGGCCATATTGGAGGGTGCTCCTTCGGTAACTATGTAGGTAACTACAGACAGTCCGTCTTTGGTGGATTTGGCCAGTACCTTGCTGAAGATCCGTTCAATCCAGAGTTGGATGGCCGGAAGATGGTCACCAAGCTGGCTCACTATACAGATGACGAATCTGCCCACTACTACAACTATGGCGATCGGCCATTAAGGAATGGAACCAGGTTGCTGACTGATCCTGGTCATATGCCATCGCCTACCAAAGTACTGTGGCAGGCTAACTCCAACTCTTCACTGGGAAATGCCAAAGGTCACTATGACTTGGTTATCAATACGCTCCCAAGATGGGAAGCGATATTTTACAGTGACTGGAACTGGACTGCTTCTTGTGAATATTCCGACATCGTTTGGGGTGTGGACTCCTGGTTAGAAAACAAGCATACCGACATGGCTTGCTCTTGCTCTAACCCATTCCTGACTGTTTCCCCTATTACCCCATTGAGGAGATTCCAGGATACCGTTGGGGATTCTGAAGTTCCGGCCGGAATCTTTAGAGCATTCACAGCGCTTACCGGTGATCAAAGGTTTGCCGACTACTTCAAGTTTGTTGGGACAAATCCGGCAGGCAATCCATCAGACAGGGATTCCGAGGTATACGGGCAAAGGGTTCTTAACGCTGGATCAGCCACCAGAGGGATGGTTTTTGCAGAGATCAGAGAAAAAGCTAAACGGGGTATTCCGACCATCTTTATGGCCAGAACTTACCCAAGGATTAGTGGTTGGGAGCAAACGGCTGAAGGTGGCGGTATACCTTGGTACACCAAGAGCGGTCGGCTGGAATTTTACATGGATGACCCAAGGTTGATCGATGGTGGTGAAAACCTCACCGTATATCGTACACCGATTGATTCAAGCCATTACGAGCCGAATGTCATCGTTGGTCACAGCCGCGCGTTTGCCTTGATGGAAACACCTGAGATGCGTGGCTTGGAAAGGATGGGAAACAGCCTTAAAATTGCCGAGAACAGGATGGGAAGAAACGTCATACTGACGACAAAAGAGTTGATGGCGACCACCCATCCTCTCAGGCCGCACGGTTATGAGTTCTGCTTCAATTCACCTAAGTATCGGCACGGTGCCCATACAACGCCAATTGATACGGACTTGATGACCCTGTGGTGGGGGCCGTTTGGTGACATCTACCGTCATGACAAGAGGCAGCCGTCAGTTGGTGAAGGATTCGTGGACGTTAATCCGCTCGACGCCAAGCGATTCGGCATAGACGAGGGCGATTACATCTGGGTCGATGCTGACCCGGCTGATCGGCCGCACAAAGGGTGGAAAGAAGGCACGCCGGAATACGCACTCTCCAGGTTTATGGTTAGATGCAGATATTTCCCCGGTATGTCCCAAGGCTCCATGCGGATGTATTACAACGCTTATGCCGCCACATACGGTAGTATGGAAGGTGCGAGGACCAGGGCTGATGGCTTAGCCAAGAGCCCGAGGACTAACTATCAGGCGATGTTCAGGTCTGGAAACCATCAGAGCTGCACCCGGGCTTGGATCAATCCGACCAACACAACTGACACCGTAGCCAACAAGCTGGTCTTTGGGCAGGAAATTATTATTGGTCAGCAGAATGACGTTCACTGCGCCAATGGTGCACCAAAGGAATCGTATGTGAAGATTGAACTGGCTGAAAAAGGTGGTGTAAACGGTGGTGTTTGGCATATTGCAGCTAAAGGCTACCGGCCAACCTATGAGAGTCTTCAAATGAAGACTTATCTCCAGGGCGGGTTTACAAGCAGATAATTACGTATGTGCAGCCGCCGCTCTTAATCATAAGGGCGGCGTTCTTGGAGTTGTGAAATAATTTTTTGTAAATTGGAGATATACAATGGCTAGAGTTAGAAATTGGCAACTAGGCAGGGAAATGGATTATCCCTATGAAGAAAACAGGCCAGGTCGGCAAATCTCAATGTTGTTCGACTTGAATAAATGCATTGCCTGTCAGTCATGTACGATGGCGTGCAAAACAACTTGGACGGCCGGTAAAGGTCAGGAAACGATATTCTGGAATAACGTGGAATCGAAGCCTTATGGATTCTATCCGCTTGCCTGGGATGTGAAGGTTTTGGCGCTGCTGGGAGAAAATGCCCAGCCGTGGTCAGGTAACAAGTACAACGGCACGACGATATTTGAAGATCTGGGCATGAATCAGCGGCTCAAGGGTTATTTGCCAGATGAAATGGATTATGCGCATCCGAACCTTGGAGAAGATGAGTGCCTTAAAATTCTGGATGGTGAAGGGGATTACATTAAGGGTCCTACTCATAAAAACTGGGGTTTCTTCTTCCCGCGGATTTGTAATCACTGCACCTTCCCAGGTTGCTTGGCATCATGCCCAAGAAAAGCGATCTACAAGCGGCAAGAAGACGGTATCGTTTTGATTGATGCGTCCAGATGCAGAGGTTACAGAGAGTGCGTTGCTGCTTGTCCTTACAAGAAGTCGTTTTACAACGACACAACACGGACAAGTGATAAGTGCATATCATGCTATCCGAAAGTAGAGGCTGGTTTGATGACGCAGTGTACAACTCAATGTATCGGGAAGATCCGCATCAATGGCTTTAAGACAGCTGATTACGACAAGATTATGGGTAAGCAAGTTCGGGAAAACAATCCGATCGACTTCCTGGTGCATGTTAGAAAGATTGCACTGCCGATCTATCCCCAGTTTGGTACTGAGCCGAGCAACATGTACTTGCCACCGGTCCATGTTAACCCTGACTTCCTGACTCAAGTCTTTGGCCCTGGCGTTGAAAATTCCATCAAGCAGTACCGGAATGCGGGTAAAGACAAAGAACTGTTGGCTGCTTTGTTGCTTTTCGGAACGACAGAACGGATATGTGATACGTTCAAGCTTGAGGGTAATGAGACCGTTGGTTATGATCCACAAGGAAAAGAGATTATCCGGGTTCCATTGACTGAGCCAGTTTATATCAGACAGGTCAAGAACTTGAAGACCGGTGCGTTTCTTACCAATAACTCATAAGGGGTGGATGATGAAAAAACTATTAATAGCCGCTTCAATTTTAATGATCCCTGTTGCTACGCCTGCCTTTGGGAGTGATGCTGCACACGGCGCCGCGCACGATTTGTCAGTTCCAATTTATCCTGCTGATAACCCTGGTACGTATGGGGGTCATGTGTACCATGGTTCCTTTAAAAGGTTACCACCAGTTCGCTTGGATGGGGGCGAAACCTACAATGTTGGCGTCATCAAGTCCATCGCAATAAAGGGAGAAATCCCGATGGATCCAGTGAACAGAACATGGCATCAGGAAGATCCAGTAAGGGAAACCTCTTGGAATCAGTACAACCAGAGCTGGTCACAAGCGCCAGCCACGGTCTGGAGTGATGCTTCGGCCACTGAAGTTCCAATGGGTCCGCAGAACTTGGTGATGCCTGGGCTAGTCGTGGCTACCATACCGGTGGTCAAGGTTAAGTCTATTCATAACGACAAGGATATTGCCTTTTTGCTCACTTGGTATGATTCAACCAAGTCTGAAACAGAAACAATGGAAGATAAGTTTTCTGATGCAATCGCCCTGATGTTTCCAGTGAAAGCGGGATCTGAACCCTCGTTCATGATGGGTGACGAAGACAATCCTGTTCACATTGTTTATTGGAAGGCTGCTTGGGAGCGGGATATCGAGTTTGGATATCAAGATGTAAGAGATGCTTATCCTAACTATAACTATGATATGTATCCAGAAGTTATCCCAGCAGTTGGTCAAACGATCGATACGCCTATCAGACGTTATACCGAAGGCCAAAGACAGTATGTTGCTGCTCTTAAACTCAGAAATATCAGCAGAGTTGACCCTGAGCGGAAAACTCCGGCGGAAGAGTTAAATGCAGTTGGCTTCGGAACATTGACCAGGCAGGCCATTAATAATGCAACTGCCGAAGGCGTAAGAAGATTTGGCTACTGGTCAGTAGTCATTAAGCGTCCATTAAACTCTGGCGATGCTCAGGACTCAGTTCTGGTGCCTGGATCCAAGACCATGGTGGCTATCGCTGCTTGGGATGGAAAAAACAAAAATGATGGTGCTGGCGGAAACAGAGGGCCACGCAAGAACTATTCAAACGGAGGCTGGATACCGCTTGAGATTGAATAGTCGTAATTGATGTGCATTAGGGGGGCGGCGCTAAAACGCCGCCCCACTTTTTATTTAAGGGGATAGAATGTTAACGACAAAATCGGAAACAGAGTTGGCCCTCGCGAGGGCAGATGTTTACAGATTTTTATCAATGGCCTTTGTCTATCCAGACAAAGATAAGCTCGCAATACTGCACGAACTTGCATCCGATCTGGATAGTTCAATAAGCCTTCTTCCTTATGACCTGAAGGAAGAGTATCTGGCGTTTATTAATCTTATCGAGACAGTCGACGTGACGGCGCTACAGCCAGATTTTACCGAAATGTTTTTAACCCGTATGTTTTGTCCTGCGACAGAAACGACCTATGGGAAAAACAGCTTCAATCAGCCGAATATTTTAGGCGATATCAGTGGATTTTATAAAGCATTTGGTTTCGTTATGAAAGAGGACGCAGGGCTTGCTTTTGATCAAATAATCGTTGAGCTTGAGTTTATGAGTTTTTTAGAATTAAAGATTGCATATGCCTTGGATCAAGCGATGGAAGAAAATATTGACATTTGCTTGTCTGCGGAAAGACGGTTTCTCGAGCAGCATATCGGGAAATGGACTGGCGTGTTCGGGGAAAATCTTGCGGCGAGAGCAAATGAAGCCTATTACAGAAACCTGGGCTTGTTGTTATCAAAATTCATGGGTTCGGAACTTAAGTTTTTCGGAATCGAAGTTGATAGCAGAATAAAAGAATTACCAAAATCTGATTATGAGGGGCCTGTAGATTGTCCTCAACAGTCAGGCACAGAAATGGATGAACCCTTACCACTTCATTAAGTGATTATGATTCATGCCATTTATATTGTTGTACATTAGTCGGGCGATCAATACAGCTGCCGTGCGATAGGTGCTTGGGCAGGCTGTACTGAAAAAATGTATTTGTTGTCCGATCGCTGAATGAAGGAGCTATTCATGGATAATGGCAAAGTGATGGGAAGGCGACAATTCTTTAGCAGATTTTTCCCTGTTATTACGGAATCGATTGCTGAAAAAACTAAAGACGAGCTAAAAATAGCGACCCGCTCCAATGGTACGGAGCAAACGGTTATCCTTGATAAGGCCGAAGCGGCAGAGGGCATCGAGGAAAATAACGTAAGAAAGTACCCCTGGGTTGGTATGTGAGCTCAGGGATGGCTATTGATGGCCCATACTGAAAAGACACCATATATCAACTTAAACTATCGAATCAAATTGCTTGTCAGTTTAGAGCAGTGTGTTGGCACACATGATATTTAAAACAATTGTTTTGTGTCAACAGCCAGAGAGCGATTGAGGATGGGGCGATCAACTCCATTGTGTGGGTAATTATTTATATCACGAGAATGTTAAAAGATGAAATCTATAGAAATAAAGAACATGAGGGACACACGGACAGTCGCTGCACCAGCAAAGGACTGCGGTTATTTCCATGGCTGCCAAACGTGTGATGAAAATGATACATGTAAGTTGGATCGTGCTGCCCATAAAAAATGGTTGATTAACAAACGGATGGCGGATATCAAGTACAAAGTTCTTGTCGGCAGCAACAAGGGCGGTGTGGGTAAAAGTACCACCACGGTCAACCTCGCCTTTGCCCTGGATAAACTAGGGTACAAAGTTGGCTTGGCGGATGCAGACCTTCACGGGCCAAACATCCCTAAAATGCTTGGTATTGAAAGTGTAAGACTGCGCGGGGATAAAGATGGTATAGCCCCGCACATTATGCCTACTGGGTTAAAGGTTGCGTCTCTGGGATTGTTGATAGAAGACCCTAATGAGCCCGTTGTTTGGAGAGATGCGGTAAAGTATGAATTTATAATTGAACTCCTGGGGAATATTACTTGGGGTAAACTTGATTTCCTGATAATAGATCTACCGCCCGGCACGGGAAATGAACATATTACGATCATGGATTTTATTCCCAATCTGGATGGGGTCGTTGTTGTAAGCACCCCACAGGATGTCGCGCTACTTGACGCAAGGAAAATGATCACTTTTGTAAAAGAACGAAATACGCCCATTATCGGCATAGTTGAGAATATGAGCGGCTTGATCTGCCCACACTGTAGCGGTGAGATTGAAGTATTCAAGAAGGGGGGCGGCGAGAGGGTTGCAAACGAACTGGGCGTGCCATTTGTCGGCGCCATTCCGCTCGATAGCGAAATAACCATTTGTGCGGATAAAGGAACCCCCGTTGTATTAGCTTATCCAGACTCTCATTCAACCAAGGCATTTATGGCAGTTGCCGAAAGATGCGCGAAATTCCTGGGTGCTCATCCAGAACCTGAATCGCTCGGTGAATCTGTGGAATTCAAGCAGGCTGCAAATGGAGCCGCCGACGCTACAATTTCGACAAAAGTGAGTTAAGTCAAGATGAATATTCATGCGGTTCGACGGTGGCATGGACTTGTTGGAGCTGCCATAGCCCTATTTTTAGTCTATCTTATTCTTTCAGGGTTGGCTTTAAATCATGTTGATATACTCAAACTAGATAAACGGGAAGTAAACTATTCGTGGTTAATGCGCTGGTATGGGATTGATGCTACTGTTCCAACTAAAGGATATTTGCTTGGTAAAAGCTACTTATCTTGGGAAGATGGAAAATGGGTTTTAGACGGTAAATTATTATCTAGTAGTGCAGGGCAACCGGTTGGAGCGATTGAAGCTGGGGGGATTAATTATATTGCAACTAACTCTGCCTTATATTTGTATCAATCCGATGGGCAGTTGTTAGACAAGTTGGAAAAGCAATTGCTACCCGCTTTTCCTATATCTGCGCTTGGAAAAATGGGCGACAACGTTATGTTGCAAACTCCTTCAGCTATATATGCCAGTGTTGATGGTCTAAACTGGGACTTGTCGAATGTTACGGGATTGAAGTTTTCTACTTTGCAAGACCTTCCCGCCGATGTTAAACGACGTTCGGCGGATATTCTTGCGCCGGGCATTTCGCTGCAGCGTATATTGCAGGATATGCATAGTGGTCGATTTTTTGGGCGCTATGCGGTGTGGGTGATGGATATTGCGACGCTTATATTGCTTGGGTTGAGTTTAAGCGGGTTTTGGCTTTACTGGAGGTTAAGGTGACTGGGAGAAGCGAGTTTACGTTTGCAGCTGGTTGGTAATGGGATAGAAAATAGGCACGAAAATGCTGGATTTTATTATAGTCGAAGTTGCCAGTACGAACTAAAATACGGTGTTAAATCAGTAGGCTGCGCGCCTCAGGTAGAGGCGCAATATGGATCATTGCATAAGCTCCTCCGTCTAAGCATAAGTATAACTCAATGCATTTGAGTGAGGATTGTTTGGGCAACATATCAGTACGGCGAGCTACCTCAACCAAAAATTAATGAATCGAGGTTAGGTAGGTAAGCTTTCATTCTCCCACCAATAGCATGGCGATGCCGATCAGGTCGACTCTGGGAAGGGGTTGCAGCAAGTCAGTTACCAGTCTCGCCCCTCAATTCGTCGAGCAACCGTAAATCAAAGCGGGCGATGCGCGCTTCAATTTCTTCAATGTGACGCATGATTTCATTGAGGACAAACAATGGCTGGCGGTCAGCTTGCCGTGCAGCGCATCAAACAGCTCCTCATGGGGCAACTTGAGTCGCCGACTGGTCGTGACATCGATTTGTGACCACCAGCACACAAATGCCAGCAGTCTCCAGCGCCGATACGGGGTTTTCCAGTAAATCCCCGTGCTTTCATCTCGTCGTGATCCGGCTTGAACGATGCCGTTCACGCCGATGACGTTTGTATACGCCAAATTGACGCTGTTTAACACGCATATTTCTATCTATCTCCTAGATAATGGTAAAGGCCGTAATTTGCGCCTGATGCACATCCTGCCGATAACATGTCGATACACTGCTGTCAGTGCCATTGTCGCTGCTTTTGATTTACAATCAGATGCGAAAGGTGCGGATGCCAGAACTGAAAGTGCCTGAAGGTGATAACTTGCCAACAGCCTGTTCAATGTTCGCTCTCTATGGAAACAATCCGAGGCATTGAGTCCATTCGACGGGTCGCGCTAGACTTTGGGGTGAAGTCACAAAAAAATTGCACGACCTCTATCCACTGCCTTACTATTCGCAGTGTCTTTCATCATC
>Ga0210044_10011508_pt1 | contig 10297 bp, 5 predicted proteins | sample CryGey13umfilter_2_FD_183959 | JGI IMG/M metagenome (GOLD analysis project Ga0210044, IMG submission 183959) | Groundwater microbial communities from aquifer in Utah, USA - Crystal Geyser 4/9/14 3 um filter (SPAdes) (version 2) | ecosystem: Environmental > Aquatic > Deep subsurface > Groundwater...
GGTCTTCTCTCGTGATGCTCACGGACAACTCCCAGAGGGTGCCGAGGCCCGCGGTTCAGGCTCGGGGCTGCGGCCGGGATTCGTAGCAGAGCGGGGGGGCGAGGGCAAGCCCGAGGTGGGGTTCACCGAGGTGTTGGGGACGCTTGGGGCTTGGGAGTGAGGGCGCGGCGTCGTGTTCGAAGGGGCGGCGGCTATTCGCTGCGGCGTCCAACACAGCTGCAGCTCGAATGGGAAGATCGTTCTGGAGTCCGGAGTCTGGAGCTTCAGCCAGGTGCTGGTTTGATCAGTCTGACGGGCCGGTCAAAGCTTTCGATACTCGTTCAGTCCGGAGTCTGGAGCTCCAGCCCGTTGCTGCCCTGTTACTGCTGCAGTTGGATAAACTACTGAAGCCGACTCCAAACTCCAGGCTCCAGACTGCGGGACTTTGATTACTGAACCAAAGCGTCAATCGACGCCGAGGCGATGGCGCTGGTGCAACCGTCGGCCGCGGCAATCGGATCGCCGTTGGCGTCGGCAGCGATGTGCTCGAAGGTCAGGTTACTCACCGTTGCGACGATATTGGGCAAGACCGAAGTGATTGTAAGGGTTCCCCCGGTGGCGAAGTAACCATAGTCACCCGCCGGGGTTCCCACGAACGAGCTCGGGTAGTCGCTGGCGTCGGTGTAGAGATAGACGCACAGCCCACAGTCGATCGGGCTGAGCTCGTCACCAGCGATGGTGTACGTGCCCGGGCCGAAATCATGGGTCGCGAAGGCGCCATAGCCATTGTAAGCCTCGAGGTAGAGGACGTCGGTGTCGGTGTTGAGCGCGGCGAAAATCTCAGCACCATCCGCGTACATCGTGGCCCCTTGGTCGGAGAGGGTCGCGGCGGCATAGTCGGCGTCGGCAAAGCAGAAGCCTGCGCTGAGTGTGCAGTCGCTCTCGCACCCATCACCGGCGACGGCGTTGCCATCGTCACAGTCTTCGGCTCCGACGACGACGCCGTCGCCACAGACGTTGCAAGCACCGCTGAGGGCGAGGGCGTAACCGGTGGCGGCTTCTTCAAAGGCGACGACGGCCAGCAGGTAGGTTCCGGCAGCGAGGGTTTTGTTCGCGAACGTCTCATCGCCTGGGTTGCTGGCGTCGAACACAGGGTTACCCCCCGTGTCGACGACGTAAAAATCGAGGTCTCCGGTGGAGCCAGCGGTCACTGAGCCAGAGAGGATGACGTCGGTGCTGAAGGTGAGCAGGAGCTGGTCAAAATCGTCTGCGGCCATCGCGGTGGTGCGCACCTTGTCGGCGATGGCGTCGCCACAGGCGAAGGAGCCGAGCGAAGGAATCATGGTACACACTGAAGGCTGCTCAGTGCCGCAAGCATAGCCGAAATCGACCTTGCAGCCGGCTGAGCAGCCGTCCACGGTTGGGGCGGTGTTTCCATCGTCGCACTGCTCGTCGCCGGAGAGGGCGCCGTCGCCACACACTACGCACTCGACGATCAACGAGAGGACGTAGCCGGTGGTCGCGTCTGTGTAGGCCTGGACTAAGAGAGTGTAAGTGCCTGCGCCAATCGCGACTCCGTCCCAAGCCTCATCGCCAGCCTCCGACGAACTAAAGACCTCGGAGCCTGTGGAATCTTCGATGGCGAAATCGAGGTCACCAGTGCTGTTGACGGTGAGTGAACCCGACAGCGCGACATCATTGGTGAAGGTGATGGTGTAAGTCTCGATGGCATCTGCTGCCAACGCCACAGAGGTCGTCGTGGTGTTGATGGTGTCGTTGCAGGCGAAGGAGCCCAAATCTGGTGCCGTGGGGCAATCGGTGGGGCAGCTCTCTTGCGTCTCAGCAGCGTCACAGATGCCATTGTCGTCACAGACGGCAGTGAGGCAGTTGGCTTCACAACCGTCGCCGCTCTGCGTGTTGCCATCGTCGCACTGCTCGCCGATGTCGACGATGCCGTTGCCACACGACGAGGTCTCTGAGCCCGTGATGTCGGCGTCGCTGCTCGGCGTGCTTTTCCCGTCATCATCACAGCTGATGACGACAAACCCGCTCAGCGTTGCGAGAGCCAGCACAGCGACCAGGTGTCGTAGGGACCGTTTCACGTTGCCTCCACAAGTGATGTTTGCTCGAGACTCACAGGCGTGACCTGAAGCCGCTGCTCGGATCGACGATGACGTGCTTTACCACAGTCTCGATATTCGCTGCGCTTGGCCAGGAGCGTCTTTGTTTTAGCCAGGAAATCTAAGAAACGCCAAGGGTGCAATCCGACGTCATCGCGTTAGAGTCGCAGGAACCCAGCCAAGAAACGCCAAAACCCCAGCCTCGGCTGGGGTTTTGGCGTTTCTCCAGGCCGACCACAGAGTGGTCGTTGGTCTTATTCGACCAAGGCGTCGAAAGAAGCCGAGGTAATGGCGCTCACGCAGCTGTCCGCGGCGGGAACGAGGTCGCCATTGGAGTCCTCTTCCATGTGCGTCAAGGTGAGGTTGCTGAGCGTACCAGTGATGTTGGGGCTGACCGAGGTAATGACCAAAGTACCGGCAGTGGCAAAGTAACCCGAGTCGTTCGCGGGAATTCCATCGGACGAGATCGGGAAGTTGATCTTGTCGGTCCCGACGTACACGCACAAGCCGCAGGTATTGGGGTCAGCGTCGTCGCCAGTAATTTCGTAAGTCCCAGCAACGACACCACTCGTTGTGAATCCTCCCCTGCTGTTGACGAGGTACATGGTCAGGACGTCCGCATCCGCATTGAGCGCGCCGTCTACGTAGATCAAATCATACGTCGTGCTGTAGAACGCGCTCTGGTCGGCGAGAGTTGCAGCGCCGTAGGTGGTCTCCGCGAAGCAGAAACCGGCTGTCAGCGTGCAATCACTCTCACAGCCATCTCCTGTCACCGCGTTGCCGTCATCACACGCTTCGAGGTTCAGAGCGTAGATGGCATCGCCGCAGGAGACACAGGCAGTGCTGAGCGTGAGGGCGTAGCCCGAGGCGATGTCGTCATAGGCGAACACTACGATGGAGTAGGTCCCTGCGAGGAGGCCAATGTTGGCCCAAGTCTCGTTGCCAATGGCCTCAGAGCTGAACACCGTGTTGTGCTGCTCGTCATAGACGAAGAAGTCGACATCGCCCGCCGCTGCGTTCAGGGTACCTGACAGCATGACGTCGGAGGTGAAGATGACCGTGGTGTCAATGTGCTCACTTGCGGCCATTGCTGCAGTGCTGGTCTTCGGGGGAATCGCATCGCCGCAAGCGTAACTGGGGATCGTCGCACAAACCGAGGGCTCACCAGTGCAGTCATAGCCTGCCTCGATCTGGCAGGTTGCATCGCAACCATTGCCAGCGGTGGTCCCGCCATCGTCGCATTGCTCCGATCCACCAATCGCCCCGTCACCGCAGACGATGCAGTCCAGGCTGAGAGTCATAGAATAACCAGAATCGGCGCCAACGTAGGCCTCGACATCAATGGCGTAGCTTCCGGCAGGGATCGATGCGTTCGTCCACGCCTCATCACCATCCGCTGCTGAACCGAAGATGACGGTGCCATCGGTCGGCTCGTAAAGGTAGAAGTCGAGATCGCCTGTACCGTTCGCGCTCAGGGTACCCGAGAGCATAACTTCGTTGCTGAACGTGATGGTGTAGGTGTCAACGTCTTGGGCGGCCATGGCCGCGCTGGTGGTGATGTCTGAAAGCGTGCCGTCGCAGGCGACGGTGCCCAAGTCAGTGCCCTGAGCGGGGCAGTCGGCAGGGCAGTTCGCCAAGGTCTCGCCAGCGTCGCAGGTGCCGTCGTTGTTGCAGTCGGCGGCGTTGCAGTCGGCCGGGCAGTTCACCGTGGTCTCGCCAGCGGCGCAGGTGCCGTCGTCGTTGCACACGGCGACGGTGCAGTCGGCAGGGCAGTTCGCCAAGGTCTCGCCAGCGGCGCAGGTGCCGTCGTTGTTGCAGACTGGAGGACAGTCGGCGGCGCAATTCGTCGTGTTCTCGCCGGCATCGCAGGTGCCGTTGTTGTTGCAGGCTACGACCGTAGCGGTGCAGTCGGCTTCACAGCCGTCGCCGTCGACGGTGTTGCCGTCGTCACATTGCTCGCCCGTCTCTTCGGTGCCGTTGCCACATACGGGAGACGTGGTCTCCGAAACGTTCGTGTCCGTCGTGTCGGTCGTCGCGTCGACGGGGGAACTCTTGCCACCACCATCGTCGCAACCACCGATTGCAAAACCACCCAACACCGCGACCGCGAATACCACCGCCAACCGCTGCAATACTGTGTTCACCACTTCAACCTCCGAGATGTGCGCTACGGTATCATCCGAAACGAGACGAGTGCCGCCTTCCCTACGAACGCGACTGTGTTTGAAAACCTGAGATTGTTTAGACGATAACCGGCGGCCAGCCAAGGGATTTTTGCGGTGACACGGCAAATGAGCCCGGAGCGAGCCGGTCTGCGGGTTCAAAACGGCTGTCAGCGACGCTGGCGCACACGCGCAGGGGCTCGCCTCACGAATGGGACGCGCTGCCTCTCGTGCCTTGCTCCCAAGAAACCCCGAACCGCGAGAATCAGTCCAGCCGTCCTACATGGAGAAACTCAAGCCGACGTTGGCGACAAATTGGTCGCTCGTCGCGTCGAGCTTCAGCTCGGCCGGGGTGCCAAAGAAGGCGCCTTGCGACGTGTGGGTGAAGTCGCGGTGTGTCCAACCGAGCTCGACGAAGGCGCCGCCGTCTTTGTTGATGGGGACCTCGACGCCAGCCAACGCTCCGATGTTCCAACCCAGGCCGTGCCCCCAACGGGTCCCAGACGAGAGGTTGCTCTCTTCGCTGAAGCGGTTGATGGTCAGACCAAACGGGACCTGCAAATAGCCATCGAACGCGCCGTCGAAGAATCCCAACTGCCCACGCAGCGTCAGGTCCGCATCGATCCAGCTGTTGCGACCCAGCTCCAGCTTGTCCGAGAGCTCTGTGGTCCAAGAGCTGAACGCGAGCGCCGCGCCAATGCTGAGGTACTCCATGGTCTCGACGTCGACCTGCAGGCCCCCGCCGAAGACCGGAATCAGCGGATCTTTGACGGGATCACTGGCCGAGCCGCCGCCTTCGGTCGCCACGACTCGGGTCACGCTCTCCAGCGAGCCGCCGACCGCGAGGCCGCCCTTCAGGCGCAAGTGAACCCGCTTGACGTCTGCTGCTGCGGTCACACCGGCCTGTGTCTTGCCGTTCTCTTCGGCGTGGGCGAGGGTCCCTAGCAGACAAGTCAGCAACACTGCGGCGAAAAGGGTAAGCTTCTTCATGGACATAGCGGCTACCTCCGTCGAACGAGGACCCATGCAACTGTCGCCGATTCTAAGTTCGTCGTGCAGCAATAGAGGAAAAGCCGAGATTGGCCTAGAGCGCTACCAAAGCGTCTTGAGCACCGCGCCTCCATAGTAGTGTTCTAGGATTTCGGTGAAGCTGCTGCCCTCCTTCGCCATGCTCATGGCGCCCGTCTGGCACATCCCTACTCCGTGCCCGAAACCTCCTCCTTCGAAGAGGAAGCGCTTCGGCTTGCCGTCTTTGTCTCGCTCTATGGTCAGCACGAACAAGGCGCTCTTGAGCCCGCCAAAGAGCTTGCGCACCGTGAGCTCCCGTTCGAACTCCTTGGTCGCGCCGCTGCCCACGACGACCAGCTTCGAGACGCGCCCGCCAGGGCCTCGCTCGGAGATCGTGATGTCTTCGACGTGGCCGAGCTCCGCCGCCTTCTTGGCCACCACCGCGTCCATCTCTGCCGCCGAAAACTCCTTCTCCCAACGAAAGTTCTTGCCGCTCGAGTACTCTTGCGTGTTGCAGAAGGACTTGGGCTCGGAGCGCAGTTCGGTGGCCAGCTCCTTCTCGCTCGGCGGCTCCGAGCGGTCGGGGGCTCCGGCTTGGTCGGCGTGGGCGTGCAGGTAACCGCGCTCCTGCAGCCCCCAAACCGAGTCTGCGGTCTCGCTCAGGCCTCCGCAGTTCGAGCTGTAGTAGGTCTCCGCGATGCGCGTGCCGCCAAACAAGATCTGGCCGCGGGTGCCCGCTATGGCCTTGTCCGTCGAGTCGTTCGCAGCGCCCACCCCCTTGAAGACCTGACAGTGCTGTTCATCACAGAGATTGTACGGATCGGCCATGTGGCGACTGCCGATCTGCGAGATCAGCGTGCCGCGGGCCGCGATGGCCTGGACCTTGAGCGCCTCCAGCGGCGCCGTCGTGTACATCTCCGAAGGCACCACGCCGCGCAACACGCTCTCGACGGGCACGACGTTGGTGAGGTTCAGTGCGCCGTCGCGATCCGGCGAAAGAATGATGGCGCCATTGTAGGTCCGGTCGGCCTTCTTGCCTTCTTCCGTCGGCACGTCTTTGACCAAGACCTCATAGCTTCCCAAGTCGACCCAGAGGATGTCCTTGTTGCGCAAGAGGAGGTCGGTGCCCGCGCCCGTCAGCTCCAGGGTCGCGCTCGGATACTCCGCCAGCTCCGAGTGAAGCGACAGCTCCTCGCCCGAGAGCGACTCCAGCTCGGCCTGCCGCGTCTTGGCCGCGTCGAGGTCGGAGAATCCTTGGGTCACCAACAGGCTCTCGCGGCTGTCGAACATGGTGCCGGAGATGGCAAACAGCGAGCCGATCTCCAAGACCTCGTTGATCACCCCGAGCTCGTCCCAGCGCCCCCGGGTCGCCAACAGCAACTCGCCATCGTCCGGCGAGGCGCGCCCCAGCACGATGAAGTGCCGGTAGGAGCCGGGCGCGCCCTGGCTGAGCTTGACGGTGTAGGTCTTCTTCGCCGGCAGCTCCAGCTCCGGTCCGCCAGGACCCGTGGGCAGCACGGTGATCGCGCCCTGTGGGACGAAGGAGACCTCTTGCAGTCCGTCGACGATGCCCACCTTCACCAAGGGCTCGCCGTCCTCGTCGAAGTCGAGCTGGCTGGTGTAGAGGAGCGCGAGGCGGTCGGCCGACGTGAGCTCGGTGGCCTGAGCCATGAGGTCCGACGCGACGAAAAGAAGTCCTAGCAGCAACAGCACCGGAAACAGCCGCGTCCGTGCACCTTTCATCGTGAGCTCCTGAGTTCTCTCCGCCCTCTTCGTCAGTTTTGAGGCCAACCTTGTGAAGGGGCCACGTCCTTGTGGCGTCCTCCGAAGCGGGAGCTGCAGCAGCGTGAACTCTAAGGGGACGCGCCACCGCCGCAAAGAAACGAAGGTTGACGCTGGACCTAGCGATGGGTAACGATTCTCACGCTCGGCTTTCTGGTTGGTCTGTTTCGGCGGCGAGTTCGGCGAAGGTCATAGCCAGGTCTCAACATAACATGCCGGAACGCATCCGACTCATCCAGCCCCCTCTCGTCCAACCCCGCTACCGTCAGCTCACGCTGCCCGTGGTCGGCGCCCTCTTCGCTTCCCAAGGGCTGGAGGTCGAAGCCTGCGACGAGAACGTCGAAGACCTAGACACCTCCCCGGTCGACCTCGTCGGCATCACCTGCCACGTCTACAACGCGCCGCGCGCCTTCGAGCTGGCCCGTGGCTTCAGGCAGCGCGGCGCGCGCGTCATCATCGGAGGAACGTTCGCCACGACGGCCCCCGACTTGGTGGCACCGCACTGTGACGCTGTAGTCGCAGGCGAGCTCGAAGACGTGGTCGAGGAGGTGGTCCGCGACGCGCGCGGCGACCAGCTGCGAGGCCTCTACCGCGCTTCGGACGCAGCGGCTCACAAGAAACCAGCCCCTAATGCGGCGCCAGACTGGAGCCTGCTCGAGACCTCCAAGTACTTTCGCTTCAATTTCCCGCTCGAGACCTCGCGGGGCTGCCGCTTCGCCTGCGGGTTCTGCACCTCGGGCCAACTCTGGCCGACGCCGCGCACACGGCCGCTGGCCGACATCGAGCGCGACCTGCAGGCCTACGACCACGGCCAGGTCGAGCTCGTCGACGTCAACTTCCTCAACGACGCCGACTTCTTTCGCAGCGTCCTGCCCGTCTTGAAGCGGGCCCCGATTCCCGGCTGGCTCGGCCAGACCACCGTCGCCGACCTAGAGGCGCCCGATTTGCCAGAGCGCTTCGCCGACAGCCGCTGCCGCGCCGTCTTCGTCGGCCTCGAGAGCATCGACGCCGACGCGCTCAAGTCCATCAACAAGGACTGGAACCGCGCCGAGCGCTTCAAGGGGGTGGTCAAACGCTATCAAGACGTCGGCGTCCTCGTGCAAGCCGGCCTCATCGTTGGGCTCGACGGGCAGAACGCCGAGACCTTCAGGCGCACCCTCGACTTCCTCGACGAATGCCAGGTCCACGCCGTCTCCATCACGTACTTGCACCACAACCCGGGCAGCCCGCAGTTCGCAAAGCTGCAGGCCGCTGGACGCCTGCACAGCGAGGATTGGCGCGACTACGACGGCACCGTCCCCACGATCCAGCCCATCGGCAGCAGCGTCGCCGAGCTCGAGCGGGCGGTCGAAGAGTTCCTGCGCCAGCTCTATCGCCCACGCTCCATCTGGTCGCGCGGCGTCCACCGTGGCACTCTGCGCCACCCCAGCCAGCTCGCCCACCACTTCATGATCAACCTGTCGCTCAAAACCTACTATGAGGAGAGCGCGGCCGACCGCCGCGCCCGCTACGGCGGCCGACGAGGGCCCGAGAAGCGTCTCGAAAAGTGGCTCGCCGACGGGGCCTCTGCGCTGCTGGAGAGGTTCTGGAGGCCGTGAGCGTTGGGGCTTGGGCGTCCAGGACGCCAAGCCGTGCTCTCCCCTGTGTCGGCGAGTCTCGGCTCACGCCGAAGCACGCCTCTCTCCTCGCAGGTTTCCGCATGGGAAATCTGGGCTGGCTCCCCAAACGGAACCTCGTTATGGTGTCGCTGTCCCTTCGCTTCTCAGAGCCCATCCATCGATATGACAAACTTCGCTCGCCTCCTCACCCTCTTGCTGCTCCTGCTGGCCGGACTCTCCTTCGGCTGCGACGACAGCACGGCCAAGAGAGAAGACACCGCCGCCGACTCTGGAAAAGAGACCGCCGCCAGCGACACTCGCTCCGATGTGACCACACCAGACGCCAACGACGCTGACACCGCTGCGGAGACCTCGGGCTGCACCGCCGCAGAGACCCGCTGCATCGGCGAGGACAAGCGTGCGGTGTGCGGCGCCGACGGCAGGGTGAAGCTCGAGAACTGCGGCGTGAACGAGGTCTGCTTTGCGGCGGCGTGCGCGCCCGTGGTCTGTGAGCGAGGCAAGGTCGACCGTTGCATCGAGGGTGGCCAATACGAGGGCTGCAACCCCATGGGGACCGGCACGGGCACGTTCAACTGCTTGCCAGGCATGACCTGCTCGGACGGCGCCTGCATCGCGCGCCTCTGCGCCGTGGATGAGAGAGATTGCCAGGACGACAACCAGGTCTTGGTCTGCAACCAGGACGGGACGGCCTTTGTCCCCTCGAGTCGCTGCAGCGACACCGACCTCAAGACCGTCTGCGACAAGGGCGAGTGCAAGCCCATCTGCGAGGTGGCCGTGAAGACGGCGAGCTACGTGGGCTGCGAGTATTGGGCGGTCGACTTGGATAACGCCATCGACGGGCCCTACGACGCCGCCGGACAGCCCTTCGCCGTCGTCGTGAGCAACGCCACCAGCGACCTGCCCGCGCAGGTCAAGGTCTTCATGCGAGATGGCTATGCGGCCACCCCGCAGGTTCCCATCTTGGAGGTCGAGGTGTTGCCCGGCGAGCTGCAGATCTTGACGCTCCCCCCCCACTGCTACAATGGCATCACCTGTCCAGAGGCCTACGCGGTGAACGGCACGGTGATCACCCCAGCGGCTTACCGCATCGATTCCGACATCCCTATTACCGCCTACCAGTTCAACCCCCTCGACAACGTCGAGGTCTTCTCGAACGACGCCTCGCTGTTGTTGCCCAAGACGAGCCTCGGACGTCGCTACCTCGTGATGACGCGCATGCAGCAGCACGACAGCCTGCGTGGGTTCATGACGATCGTGGGCACAGAGCCAGTAGAAACCACCGTCACCGTGAAGGTGACGGGGCTCACGCTGGCTGGCGTCGACGCCCAGGGCAACGCGATCCCGGCCATGCAGGCGGGCGAGAGCCGGACCTTCAAGCTCGAGCAGTTCGAGGTCCTCAACATCCTCACCAACGAGGTGGGCTCGGACCTGACGGGCTCCGAGGTCGTGGCCGACGAGCGCGTCGTGGTGTTTGGCGGCTCCGAGGCCGCTAACGCCCCGGAGACCGACCCAGTGACCTGCTGCGCCGACCACCTGGAGCAGCAGCTCTACCCCGTCAACACCTGGGGGCTGCACTACCACGCCGCCAAGAGCTTCGATCGCAACGGCGAGCGCGAGCTGTGGCGGG
>Ga0210044_10011510_pt1 | contig 10294 bp, 11 predicted proteins | sample CryGey13umfilter_2_FD_183959 | JGI IMG/M metagenome (GOLD analysis project Ga0210044, IMG submission 183959) | Groundwater microbial communities from aquifer in Utah, USA - Crystal Geyser 4/9/14 3 um filter (SPAdes) (version 2) | ecosystem: Environmental > Aquatic > Deep subsurface >...
ACGCCATATCAGCAGTCGAAGGCGTAACCGCATCAGGCGTGTTCGTCACCCACACCTTCCGCCGCGTCGCTTCCTCGATGTCAATATTCTCGAACCCCACCGCATAATTTGCCACCACCTTTAGATTCGATCCCGCCGCCTCGAAGAACTCGTGATCAATCAGCTCGCAGAATTGACACAAAACCCCGTCCGCATCCTTCACTCGCCCCAGAAATTCATCTCGGCTCGGACCGATTCCCGGCGGCGCAACCCACAAATTCGTAACACACGCCTCCTGCTCAAGCAACTCAACCCCGCCCGCAAGAGAACGCGTAACAACCACTTTCATCTCGTGCTTCGTCCCTTCTCTGTCTGGATTGCGACTTACGACTCGTGATTCCGAGCCGACTCCACCATTTCCTGAATGGTTGCTTCCGCCGTCGTTGAATCATTCATCAATCGTGGCGCCTCAATGCGCACCACTCTCAAATACCCGCGAATATCAAGACCGAACGGATCAACTCCGACCAGCGTCGGCTCCTCTACTTTCACTCCCGCGAAATGAAAACAAAGCATTCGCAGTTCGTCGCGGTGATCCGCATTCATCCGTCGGCAAACACCCGGTTCAATCTCCGCCAACGGATTTCCTCGGCAAAGCGCTTCCCCGTCTACGACCTCCTGATCGAATTTGACCGCCTCGATGTAAAATCGCACGAGCGATCCGCGACCGCTCACCTTCCCATGATAAATCCGCCAGCGATCCGCTTCCTCGCTCTCCCGCTCAATGTCCTCCGGCGTAACGATCGCTTCAATCACCGTCTCTGCCTGATCCGGAATGAAAAGAACCGTATCAATCTCGCTCGAACAAAACGTCGGACAGGGTCCGATCGGCTCCCCGCAAGAGTCGAGAACGTATCGGATATCCTCCACTCGATCCCCGCACTGCAATTGCCCCGTAGTATGCGATCGCAAGTGACGAATCACTTGGTCGGGAGCATCCGCCGGTTCATTGAAATTCTGATCTGGCATGATCGCGTTTCTCAATATGATACGAGTGGTCCGATTTCTCCCGGTAGCCGATCGTAACTCATTCACGCTCCGGTCGCCTGCCTTGCCGAGTAACGGCCACTACAATATCCCGCTATGCGAATCAATGTTCTTCTTTTTGCCGGAATTGCCGAAGCCGTCGGCGACCGCGAGATCCAACTGGAACTCCCGGACGGCCTCAATGTCAAAGAGGCGTGGCGCATCTTCGAGGAAAACCACCCTTCCGCCGCCAAAGCATCCGCCGGTGCCGCATTCGTTGTAAACGAATCCTACGTCAGGCCCGCCGACTATATTCTACGAGAAGGCGATACCTTGGCTGCAATTCCCCCCGTGAGCGGTGGTTGAATGACGAGTCATTGATCGTTCTATTCTGGAAAAGAACAGCGAGGAAATGTCTCAGCTCAGCATCAGAATGCTGATCGACTCGTCGTCACCGATTCCAATATTCAGACACTCCTACCGAGGCGGATTCGGAGCGATAGCCAGCGGCGTTGTTGGCTCATCCGGATAGAGTTTTGCGACAAACTCGCCGTATCCATTAAAAATCTTCGTCGGGTTACGTTTCCTTCGATTACCGAGAGCATATTCCTGCGCCTGACTCCAGCGCGGGTGCGGAATGTTCGGATTCACGTTCGAAAGAAATCCGTATTCGCTCGGACTCGTCGCCGTCCAGAATGTCCGTGGCTTGCTTTCAACCAATTCAATCTTCACAATGCTCTTCGGATTCTTATACCCGTATTTCCACGGGCAAACAATTCGAACCGGCGATCCATGCTGTTTCAAGAGTGGTTTGCCGTATATCCCCGTGGCAATCAGCGTCAAATCATTCATCGCTTCATCCATCCGAAGCGCTTCAAAATACGGCCACTCATAATAATCCGCCTTCTCGATTCCAGGCATCTGGTTCGGCCGATTCGCCGAAACAAATCGGACGTACTTCGCTTCCGACTTCGGCTCAACCTTCTCAAGCAATTTCTTCAACGGGAATCCGCTCCATGGAACGTTCATGGACCACGTTTCAACGCATCGAAAGTGATAAACTCGCTCCTCATGCTCAAACTTGAACAGATCATCAAGATCAAACGTCATCGGCTTTTCACAGAGACCAGATACCTCAACCTTCCACGGCTCAACCACGAAATTCCCGACATACTTGTAAACCGGTCCACCCTCACCCGGAAGAAATTCGTAAAAATTATTGTGCGTCGCGGCCACGGTCCGAGGAGTTACGGAAAGTTCCTTCGCGCTGAATGCCGGATTCCGCTTCGCCGGGAAAACCTCCGGCCGCGCAAACGGCGGCTTCAACGCATCCCCCGCCTTCACGCGGCCGCTCTGTCCGAACGCCCAACTCCCGTATTTAATCGTCATCGCTCCGCCCACCGCACAACCGGCCGCCCCCAATCCGAGGTTCCGGACGAAACGCCGGCGGTTCATGAACACCTCAGGGTCGGTTGGGTCTAACTTTGGAAGATTCTTGCGTGTGGACATGATGCGTCGCTCCCTGCTGAAATTCGGGCCGAATACTTACGAAATCTTACGATTGCCGGATTCGAAAGTTTGAAATCAATCCTTCTTTTTTCTCTCGATTGACACCAGAGTCCTTATTTCTCCCAATCTTGGACTTCCAACCCCTTGGTGACTATTGATTTACCACTGTGAATCGAGCCGTTTTCCTTGATCGCGACAACACCATCGTCGAAACCCTCAGCGATCCCACTGATGTTTCGAGCGTCCGCCTCAACCGAGGGGCCGCCCATGCACTGGCATCGTTGCGACTCCTCGGATACCGAATCATCGTCGTAACCAACCAGGGCGGCGTAGCCCGAGGCGTCATCACCGAAGCCGATGTCGATGCCGTACATCAACGAGTCGCCCAACTCGCCCACGAGACCGCTGGCGCCATCATCGACCGATTCTACTATTGCCCCTTCCATCCCAATGGCACCGTAGAAAACTATCGACGCGATCATTCCTGGCGAAAACCAAAACCCGGAATGCTCCAGCAGGCCGCGCGCGACCTCGAATTGAACATGGCTGAATCCTGGATGGTCGGAGATCAGGAACGTGATATCGAAGCCGGTATCGCCGCCGGCTGCCAGACCATTCTCGTCAATCCCGCCGGATCAAATACCGCGTCCACCACACGCGCTCATTTCATCGTCGAAACCCTCGCCGAAGCCGCTGCCGTCATCGCCCAGAACCGCACTCGTTCACATCAACTCGCCGACCCGATCGTCGTCACCAAACGCGTTCGCAAAGATGCCGTGTCCGACAAGCCTGTCCACGCGAAATCGCAAACGGCGCGCCAAACTCCAGACCTCCGCTATGCTGCCGACCCGACCCGTCAGCAATCTGATAAAAGTGTCGCTGTAACCCCACCCCCGGAAAAATTATTTCCCAACGAAAATGAGCGACCCGACTCAACACAAACAGATGAAGGAAATTTAAACGTCGCCCTCGAACCGAAAACCGAGTTCGCCGACGCTCCCGATTCCGAACCGCCCGAAATCGCTGCCGCATCAATGAAAGAACCGCGCCAAATCCCAAGCGATTCTCTCACCGAGCAAGATGATGATCCGACCGATTCGCCGACATGTACGACCGTACCTCAAGGTGTTCCAACGGCACAACGCACTGAGCCGACCGAACCACATTTCCATCTGCCGCCCGTTCAATCCACGGCCGAAGAACAATCACAGATTGACGAGCGATCAAACCGAATCCTTATGGACCTCATCGGCGAAGTCCGTTCATGGAGAGCGAGCACCCGCGAATTCACTCCGCTTCGTCTCTTTGCGTTTGTCGCGATGATGTTCATCCTGCTCGGAGCCGTATCCGCAGCTATATACCTTCAGGGAAATCAGGCCATCGCGTGGATCGGCGTTTCGATCGTCGCCCAACTCACCGTCGTCGGCCTCCTCATCCTCAATCCACGCGGTTGATAGTGAAACACCCTTGGCCATGCCCGCCTTCATCCCGCATTTGATCTCGATAAACTATTTACGTTAAATGGTTTTCGTTCGCCGAAACAATGGTCCTCTCTCTTTCACAAATCGAACAACAAATTCCCGATTGCGGAAACTGCCCCGATCTGCGCGATTACTGCGCCGAGGTCGGCCGGACCAAACGACGCGCGTATCTCAACGAAAAATATTGGGCTAAACCCGTGCCCGGATTCGGCGACCCACACGCCTCAATCTGGATCATCGGCCTCGCACCCGGCCCGCACGGCGCCAATCGCACCGGCCGAATGTTCACCGGCGACCGCAGCGGCGATTTCCTCTACGCCGCCCTCCACCGCGCCGGTCTCGCTTCCCAACCCGAATCCGTTTCGCGATCCGACGGCCTCAAACTCACCGGCGTCTACATCTCCGCCGCCATACGATGCGCACCACCCAAAAATAAACCCTCCACCGACCAACTCCGGGCATGTCAACCGTTCCTTCTCGATGAATGGAATTCGTTGCAATCAAGCGTCCGTTCAATCCTCGCGCTCGGCGGAATCGCATGGAAAACCGCCTTGAATTTTGCCCTCGATTTGAACTGGTCAATCCCCAAACCCGCGCCGAAATTCGGACACGGCTCCGAAGTTAAACTCGGCCCGATTCATCTCATCGGAAGTTATCACGTCTCCCAACAAAACACTTTCACCGGCCGACTCACTGAAAAAATGCTCGACGAAATCGTCAACCGCGCCAAATCAAACTGACGAGATAGCCCGATCGCCGTTCATTCCGAACTCGACGATCCGGTAGACGGCTTGTGTTTGCGCCGATTTCGCCCGCCACGCTTTCCTCGTCGGCGACGCTTCTTCTTCGAACCGCCCGATCCTGTTGACGAGTTTGATTTGTCGCCGGTGGTCTCACTGGTCGTCGGTGCCGTCGCCGATTGGCTTGTTGATTCCTCCGTCGGAGCATTCGAAGAATTTGCGGATCCGCTCGATCCTTGCGGGGGTGTTGTGCCGCTCGCAGATTGGCCTTTTTCCCCGTAGCTCTTTCGTCGCCCTCGGCGACGAGATCGCTTCCGATGACCACCTTCTTCGCCGCCTTCACCCCGGCGGCCGCCCCGCACGTCCGAGTGCCCCTTCGCCTTCAATTCCTTCGAGCTCGGATCGGGTGATGAGACCGAATCCGAAACTTCCGCGGTACCCGCTACCCGATCTTCGCGTGCTTGCTCGGCTTGGGCTCGCGCTCGATACCCATCCAGACGCTCGTCTTTCATGGTTGATTCTCGGGTCGATTGATCGTTCGCCGCGCCGCTCGTAGTCCATTGTGCGCCTCGCTTCTCCGCCTCCTTCTCCGAAAGCCCTCGCATCGGGTCCGATTGATTTTGCGATGATTTCGCTCGCTCCCCCTTTTTACCGGGTTTCGGGCACTGTTCCGGATCCATCAGATCCTCGACTGCAACCGCGACTCGGCTCCGATCATGCTCCAGTTCAACCAAGACGAGTTGCGTGAGGATCTGCGTACTTAGAACCAGCCCCGGACCATCCAGCGTCCCGACGCGCGACCGCCGATGCGGAAGCCGCTTCTTCAATTCCATATACGTCGAATCTTCGTAACGCAGACAACACATCAAACGCCCGCATCGACCCGAAATCTTCAACGGATCAAGCGTCGCCTTCTGCACCTTCGCCGCCCGCATCGGAATCGGCTTCAACACCTTCAGAAATTGCCGACAGCAACAATGTTGCCCGCAACGCTCATAATCCGCCTGCAATCTCGCCACATCCCGCGCCCCGACTTGCCGCATCTCCACCCGACACGAAAACTCACGCGCCAGATTCCTCACCAACTCCCTGAAATCAATCCGATTCTCCGACATGTAATACACCGTCAGGTGGTCCTGACTCAAAACCGGCTCAACCTCGACAATCTCCATTTCGAGTCGAAGTTCCTCCGCCGCCTCGCGCACTCGCTTCACATAAGGGGCCGTCGCTTTCTGGATCGACTCCATCTCCGAGAGATCGTCAGGCGTGGCGATACGAAGCACCCGCCCCTTGTCCGTAAACGGAAATCGCTTTCCGCCCGAATCCTCAATGTATTGGAGCATTTGCTTACGTGATATGCTCGACCCGCATCCCGCGTTGGAACACGTCGTCGTAAGCATCTCGGCGATCTCTATCCCGCGAGGCGTGCGAGCCACAAACTTCGTGCCGCACCCCGGAGTCCGGTCGAGTTGGCACGGAAACTCACCGATCAGACGCATTCGACCGTAACGAACCACGACCGTCTCCGGAGGTTTCAGCCCCTCATATCGCGCAATGTCTTCCTCCGTCAATCCACGCTTGACAGGGTCCGCTTCTTCTTCAAATACCGGGAGGGGAATAATGGGCATGGACAGTTGACCTCTTCTCTTAATTGCTCCATCAGCCAATGAGCGATCGGACCTCGTAATCAATCGAACCAACGATCTCGCCCGCGGGTAACTCCTGCCGCTTCAAAAAAACAGCGCAGCGGATCCGCCGACCGCTACGCACCAAACATTTTCTTTCGCTCGAAAGAAAAGCGCAGCGCGGCACCATCGCAAGATCGGGTTGTCATCGGGGCTGAGGTTTCATACGCCCGCATCACGCCCCGATGGACGACGCGGTTTCCAATCGCATTTTGACCGTTGGGAAAAAGTTCAATTGCAACCTGCAATCGCCCATCGGTCGCTCAAAAGAGGTCAGATAAGCATAGCCGCCGTTCGGAAGAATGGAAACCGCGCGAAAGATTCCCCGGAGCAGAGCAAACCTTGCCATTCACCCGAATAAGTCGATTCGCTTCCTCGAATTGCCCAAAGTATCAAACGAATTGCCGATATGCGTCGCCGGCGAATCTAATCAACGCTCCGATGCCTCCACATGCTACAATGCCTGCCCATGAAGCAACCAAGTTCTCTGCCGATGATCATTCAAGGTGGCATGGGAGCAGGCGTCTCCGGATGGCCGCTCGCCCGCGCCGTGTCAGAAGCCGGACAACTCGGCGTGGTCTCCGGTACGGCGCTCGATGTCATACTTGCCCGACGACTTCAACTCGGAGATGAGGGCGGGCACATGCGCCGCACACTCGATCATTTCCCAATCCCCGACGTGGCGAAACGAATCATCGATCGCTACTTCGTTCCCGGCGGAAAATCCCAACACAAGCCATTCCGCTCCAAGCCGGTTCCCAATGAGAACCCTTCAAGTCACCTCGAAGAACTCTTGGTCGCCGGGAACTTCGTCGAAGTCTTTCTCGCAAGAGAAGGCCATGACGCACCCGTCGGAATTAACTATCTTGAGAAAATCCAACTTCCGACCCTACCCTCGATCTATGGTGCCATGCTCGCCAGCGTGACCTACGTCCTCATGGGTGCGGGTATTCCAAGAGCCATCCCAGGAATCCTCGATCGAATGGCCGTTGGACAATCCGTCGAAATGCGAATCGATGTTCAGGGGGCCGAGCGCGGCGAAGAATTCGTAACACGATTCGACCCCAATATATTCTGCAACGGCGACGCGCCGCAACTCGATCGACCCGAATTCTTCGCGATTGTTTCCTCGGAAACGCTCGCCACTATGCTTGCCCGAAAAGCCAATGGAAAAGTCAATGGCTTCATCATCGAAGGACCAACCGCCGGAGGACACAACGCTCCGCCGCGCGGACGACCCCAACTCAGCGTCAAAGGTGAGCCTGTTTATAGCGGCCGCGATATACCCGACCTCAAGGCAATCAAAGCGCTCGGTCTGCCGTTTTGGCTCGCCGGTTCCTACGCGGAACCGAACCAATTGGCGGAAGCACTCCGTCTCGGCGCTGCGGGAGTCCAGATCGGAACCGCCTTCGCCTATTGCGAAGAATCCGGGATCGATCAGGAACTAAAGGATGCAGTCCTCTCGATGAGCCGGGCAGGTAAGGCAAAGATATTCACTGATCCCATCGCATCGCCGACCGGTTTTCCTTTCAAGGTCCTCCAGATGGAAGGCACTCATTCCGACCCTGCAACGTACGAGAAGAGATCACGCATCTGCGACCTCGGTTACCTCCGCCATGCCTATAAGAAAGAAGATGGAACCATCGCTTGGCGATGTCCCTCCGAGCCCGTCGAGCAGTATGTGCGCAAAGGTGGGAAAATCGAAGATACCGTCGGCCGAAAATGCGTCTGCAACGCACTCATGGCGAATATCGGACTCGGTCAGATCAAACGAAACGGCGAAACGGAAAAAGCACTCCTGACGTCCGGCGACGATGTTGAAAACGTCGCAAGATTCCTCAAACCCGGCGCTTCGTCTTACAAAGCAGTTGATGTCCTTGATTATCTCCTACCCGGCGCTGGTCCCGAAATTCATGTAAGCGTTGCCGGCACCTGCGCAGTAACGTGAAATCTCGTCTCTTCCGACTTGTTGCGACACTCGTGCAGCGCGCAAAACCACCGAAGACCCGAAATCCTCGGCAACGATGATTGAACGTAACGTCGCCTTTCAGTCGCAATTCGCAACAATCAGAACGTATTCTTCAATGTCTCCATTACGAGCGTTGGCAAACCCCCTGTCTTCGCCGCAAATCACGAATCCGCACCTTTCCAGAACTCGAAGCGATGCTGCGTTATCTTTCGCGGAACGTGCCAGGAACGGCCGCTCCTTTTCATGCCGCAAGATTTCCGCAAGCCCGCCCGTGGTTATTCCCTGTCCCCAGAATTCCTTTCCGATCCAGTGCGTGACTTCGCGCTTTCCGACTTGTTCAAGAATCGCTGTGTGTCCTACTATGATTTCGCCCGATAGAATAGTCTGAGTCCGAACACGCTGGTTATTCAAAAGCCGATTCCAACAGGCCGTATCGCCTGCGAAATCGGTTGGATCGTCGCCACCCTTGAAGGCAGACGTTCGAACCGCAACCGGATCCGAATGATATTCGAAAAAAAACGGCGATGTCGGTCTCCTCAACATCGCGCAATCTGGTCTGGATGAACGCATCGTCGTCAGTCGAAGCAGACGTCGTCTACGCTCCACGATTCAATATTGTTGGGCGGGTAGTTGGTTGGTTCGCGGGACTACGGCTTCCCTACGTTGGCCGCACCCTGTTTCAGCGGAAACGCCGGCTCGCTGGTCTGTGAGTGAACCACGTATTCGCCCTCATCCCGCTTAACCAGCATCGAACCGGCAGTTGCCGCCCTCCGGTATTGCGGCAGACGCTTCAAATCCACCTATTTGTCACCGGTCTTGACGAACCGTTTCATGATCTCGGCAATTTGCAACCGGTCGACGAGCGCCACACCGTTAGCGGAAGTCACTTCGTAAACATACATGTTGCCATCACGGCTGTTGAGAATCGTCAGAAATTCTCCGTTGCCGCTGTCGGTCGTGAGCATGCTGAATTCACTTCCCACCGCCGTCATCTCGCCGCGTGCTGCGTTGGTCGGACTCAACCTCCCGGATTGCAGGATCACCAGTGCTGCCAGCACGAAGGCCGACGCCCACAACGGAATGAGAGCCAGAGACGAAATTCGGTTTGCCGAAGGATTTGAGGCGTTCTCGATTACGATATTAGATGAATGATCAGTTGAAGTCATGAGTGTGAACCTGTCTTGCTGAAAGTAGGTTGAAGAATAGATGCAACTGGTAAACTTGTACCGATAAGAGGCCTGAATCGATCCATCTTTTAGCGCCCCGGACCCGCCTCGGCGGCATCCTGATTGACATTGCGAACACTCAATGCCTTCATCTTTTTTGACCCCAGATCAAACTTGAATCCGATCAGAAAACCCGAACGTTGATCAAGCACGTATACGCCGTTGCTCGTCAGCCCCGTAACTCGTCCGCCGACCATGATGTAATCACCGGTCGGCGCGGAACCATTTGAATCCGCGCTCGATGTCGGCGCCCAGGTAACCATCGCCAGAAGCGCAAGCATCACGATGTTGACCGCAATCAATCCTGCAAAACTCCGTCTGGTGTTCATGATTGAATCCTTCATGATAAGAGTGGAAGAGCGTGCTTGTTAGGCGGGCAAAATCTATTCATCTGACTGATCGCAATCCGAAGCGGAAGCGTCGGCTTCGGCCGTTCGTGGTCGCGATGCGGGAGTGTATCCAAACGAGCCGCAACCGTCTCGATGCCTCCTCGATGCCTCGCGCACTCCGTATCATGATCAACTCAAAAAATCATTTGCTCGCGCTCGATCCCGGTGGGAATCTTGTGCGAGAGGCAAGCCGAGGCCCAAAGTCACCGCCGATCGCAATCGGACTGAAGCGCTCGGCGAGGTTCGTCAATCTTGGTGGGTGCGCTTGCCCGGTTTGAGCGAGACCGCCA